>ERZ887851.940-NODE-940-length-26980-cov-13.021541_pt1 | contig 26980 bp, 23 predicted proteins | sample MGYA00521100_ERZ887851 | MGnify/ENA primary metagenome ERZ887851 (study PRJEB32303, sample SAMEA104408602) | aquatic metagenome | biome: Brackish water; feature: Pelagic; material: water | place: Baltic Sea | collected 2014-06-06T16:11:00 | depth 11,444 m ... | reverse complement strand
GTATTGTACTTTTCTTACTTAATTACTTTAACATTTATTAACAGGAACAAAAAAAAGGAATTAAATACTGAAAATAAATCAAGTAATGATTTTTTTAAAGGCTTTGTAATGAACTTGTTAAACCCTAAGGTTAGTTTATTTTTTATAGCTTTTTTTCCAAGTTTTTTATTTCATTCAAATCTTAGTAATGAAATTCAGTTTTTGATACTTGGTGGTATTTTTTGGATACAAGCTACTTTAGTTTTTATGTTGGTTTCTCTTTTTTCTTCAAAACTCAACTCACTTTCAAGAGGCTACAGTTTAATTAGCAATAATATATATTTATTGGAGATAGGTGTATATATCTTTATTGTATACTGGATAGTTAGTTAATAAAAACTAATTTTATACTATGTCTTCAATTAAAATAGTTGAATGTTCTAGAGATGCAATGCAAGGAATAAAGCAATGGATTCCATCTAAAATTAAATTAGATTATTTACAATCAGTTTTATCAGCAGATTTTGATGTTGTTGATTTTGGCAGTTTTGTTTCAAAAAGAGCAATTCCTCAAATGAGTGATTCAGCTTTTATAATTGATAATTTAGATTTATCAGCTACAAAATCTAAATTATTGGCTATTGTTGCTAATGAAAGAGGAGCGATTGAGGCATGTAGTTATTCATCATTAAGTTTTCTAGGATTTCCTTTCTCAATCTCAGAAATTTTTCAAATGAGAAATACTAATAAAAGTATTGATGAATCTTTTGAAGAGTTAAAAAGAATTAAGTCAATTGCAGAAAAATATAATAAAAAATTAGTTGTTTATTTATCTATGGGTTTTGGAAATCCGTACGGAGAACCTTGGAATTATGAAATTGTTGAAATGTGGATTGAAAAACTTAGTCATTTAAAAATTCAAATAATATCGCTTTCCGATACCATTGGCTCTGCTGATTCAAATGATATTTTTAATATATTTTCTAATATAATCCCAAAGTATAATCAAATTGAATTTGGAGCCCATTTCCATACTAAGCCAGATGAATGGTTTAAAAAAATTGATTCAGCTTATAATGCTGGGTGTAGAAGATTTGATGGTGCAATACAAGGTTTTGGAGGCTGTCCCATGGCTAAAGATGAGTTAACAGGAAATTTACCTACAGAAAAATTGATTTCTTATTTTAATTCTGTCGATCAAAAAACAAATATCAATTCACTTAATTTTGAGTCTTGTTACAATCATGCGAAAAGTTTATTTGAATTTTATAAATAAATATTTTAACAATTTATTTAGTTTAATTTTAAAGTTCTTAATTTATCTAAGGTTAAAATTTAGTATATTTGCATGCAATTAATTAATAAGTTAATTGCTATGAAAATCTCACAACAAAAATTTACTGGAACAGGTCTAACTTACGACGATGTATTATTGGTGCCCTCATATTCTGAATGTCTTCCAAATCAAGTTGATTTAAAAACTAAATTTTCCAGAAATATTAATTTAAATATTCCAATCGTTTCTGCTGCTATGGACACAGTTACAGAGAGTAAAATGGCTATAGCCATGGCTCAAGAAGGTGGTTTAGGAGTTTTGCATAAGAGTATGACTATTGAACAGCAAGCTGATAAAGTCAAAAGAGTTAAAAGATCAGAGTCTGGGATGATTTTAGATCCTGTAACATTGAATGAAAATTCTCTGGTTGCTGAAGCTAAGCATTGTATGAAGGAATATAGCATCGGAGGAATTCCTATTGTTAAAGATGACAATTTACTTATTGGTATTGTTACCAACAGAGATTTAAGATTTGAGAATGATAATAATAAAAAATTGTCAGAAGTAATGACAAAATCTAATTTAATTACAGCTAATGAAGGAGTTACTATGGATGAAGCTGAAATAATTTTACAAAAACATAAAATTGAAAAACTTCCTGTAGTAGATAAACAAAATAAATTAAAGGGATTAATAACATTTAGAGATATTCAAAAAATATTTTTAAAACCTAAATCAAACAAAGATTCCTATGGAAGATTAAAAGTTGCAGCTGCAATTGGTGTTTCAACTGAATCACTTAAAAGATGTGAGGCTTTATGTAAAGCTGGTGTTGATGCAATTGTAATTGATACAGCTCATGGTCATTCAAAGGGAGTGTTAAATATTCTCAAAAAAATAAAAGAAAAATTTACTAATATTGATGTTATAGTAGGAAATATTGCAACTGCTGAAGCTGCAAAGTTTTTAGTTAAGGCTGGAGCAGACGGAGTTAAGGTCGGAATTGGACCCGGTTCAATATGTACTACAAGAATAATTGCTGGAGTTGGATATCCACAATTGTCTGCTATTTATGAGGTTTCTCAAGCAATTAAAGGATCTGGTGTTTCAGTAATTGCCGACGGTGGAATTAAATATACTGGAGATATTACTAAAGCAATTGCTGCGGGAGCTGACTGTGTAATGTTAGGCTCTTTATTAGCAGGAACTAAAGAATCACCAGGTGAAACGATTATTTTTGAGGGAAGAAAGTTTAAGTCATACAGAGGAATGGGTTCAATTGAGGCTATGCAAAAAGGAAGTAAGGATAGATATTTTCAAGATTCAGTAAATGAATCAAATAAGTTGGTCCCTGAGGGTGTAGTAGGAAGAGTTCCTTATAAAGGCGATTTGGTAGAAAGTATTCATCAATTTGTGGGTGGAATTAGATCCGGTATGGGATACTGCGGAAGTAAAAATATTGAAGAACTTAAGGATGACGGAAAGTTTGTTCAAATAACAGGTGCTGGTATAAAAGAAAGTCATCCTCATAATGTGATGATAACAAACGAATCACCAAATTATTCTAGATAATTTTATTTTGAAAGTATATTTATTTTTAATTAGTTTACTGTTTATTGGTTGTGATTTTATTGAAAAAAAACCCGATCAAGTTTTAGCTAGATTAGGAGATGATTTTTTTTATAAATCAGATTTAAACATCATTTTACCAACTGGACTATCCAAAGAAGATAGTGTCATTTTTGTTAAAAATCATATTAATAATTGGGCAAAAAGAAAAATACTTTTTAATAAAGCTCTTGTAAATTTAGGAGATAAAAAGCAAGAGAGTTTAAAACAATTAATTGAGTCATATAAAAACGAATTATTTTCATATGCATATCAAGAAAAAATAGTAAAATCTTCAATAGATACTTTTATTTCTGAAAATTCAATAAAAGATTATTATGATATAAACAAACTCAATTTTAAACTTAACCAGGAAATTGTAAATGCTAGATATTTAAAAATAAATAGTGAAAATTATAATTTGAAGGATGTTATTAATCGATTTCGCAGGTTTAAAAAGAGTGATAAGACTTTTTTAGACTCTATTTCTCTCCAATTTTCATCTTATTATTTTAATGACTCTTTATGGATCAATAAAGAAGTTTTTTTTAATAAATTACCAGAGATAAATGATAGATTAAAACAAAACATTGTTAAAAACAAATTATTTTATAGAATACAAGACTCTTTGGAACTATATTTGATTAATATAAAAGATTATAAACTCAAAAATGATATAGCACCATTTGATTTCATTAAATCAACATTAAAACAAGTGCTTTTAAATAAAAAGAAATTAGAGTTTATTAGTAAATTTGAAAAAGAATTAATAGAAGATGCTCTTCAACAAAATGAATTTGAATTTTATGAAACCAATTTATAATTACCTCTTAATAATTTTATTTTCCACAACTTATGGCTACAGTCAGGAAATAGAAAACACCAATTTTAAAACTAAAATAAAAATTGATGGAGTTTCGGCAGTTGTTGGAGATTACGTTATTTTAGAATCAGACGTTGATAAAACTCTTATTGACCTTCAATCTCAAGGTGTTTCAACTCAAAATATTACAAGATGTAGTCTATTAGGAAAATTAATGGAAGATAAACTCTATGCACATCATGCAGAACAAGATAGTTTACAAGTTGATAGTAATTCCATTTATTCTTATGTGGATAGAACCATAGATTATTTTGTTGATCAAATTGGAAGTTTGGAGAAAGTGCTTGAATTTTATAAAAAAAATGATGAACAGGTTTTTAGATCTGAATTATTTGAAATAAATAAAGTTAGACAGCTTTCAGAGTTAATGCAAAACAAAATTGTTGAGGAAATTGAAATCACACCTGATGAAGTTCGTCAATTCTTTTATTCTATACCAAAATATGAGAGGCCAGTTTTTGGAGCAGAATTAGAGTTAGCTCAAATAGTGATAAATCCAGAGGTTTCTGAAGAAGAAGAAAAAAAAGTAATAAGAAGGTTAGAAACTATTAAGAATGATATAGTTGTTAATGGTTCTTCATTTGCTACAAAGGCAATTTTATATTCTCAGGATCCAGGATCTAGATCAACTGGTGGCATGTATACTTTGAATAGAAATAGACCTACAATGCATAAAGAATTTAGAGATGCAGTATACAGATTAAGAGAAGGTGAGGTTTCAGATCCTTTTGAAACCGAAAGCGGTTGGCATATTGCAAAAGTTGAAAAAATTAGAGGACAAGAAGTAGATGCTAGACATATTCTTTTAATTCCAGAGATTACAAATGAAGCTATAGTTGATGCGAAAAGAACAATTGACTTAATTAGAAAAAGAATTATTGATGGCGAATTATCTTTTTCAGATGCAGCAAAAGAACTTTCAGATGAAGTTGAAACTAAAAGTAACGGAGGGGTTCTAATTAATCCAACAACTGGAGACACACGTTTTGAATTAACAAAAATGGATCCAGTACTTTATAGTCAAGCTCAAAGAATAAAAGACAATGAAATATCAATGCCTTTATTGGATGAAGATCAGAGAGGATTGAAAAAATATAAAATAATAAAAGTTAGCAATAGATTTGATGAGCATATTGCGGATTATTCAAAGGATTTTATTAAAATCAAAGAATTAGCCTTAAAGGAAAAACAACTTAAAAGAATTCAAAGTTGGATGATTGAAAAAATTGAGGATACATACATTAATATAAACAAAGACAATCAAGACTGTAATTTTACTAATAAATGGGTGAAAAATTAATTTCCTTTCTAGTTTCAACTCGACTTACTGCTATTTTATTTATCGTTTTTGCTTTAGCCATGGCAATCGGTACATTCATAGAAAACGACTATGGTACAGTAACCGCGAAAATTTTAATTTATAATGCTACATGGTTCGAACTTATTTTAGGTGTATTTGTATTAAATTTTTTATTTAATATTAAAAGATACAATCTTTTAAAGTTTAATAAATGGCCAGTTTTAATGCTTCACCTATCATGGATACTTATTATACTTGGTGCTTTTGTAACTAGATATATTGGATATGAAGGAGTAATGCCAATTAGAGAAAACACTTCTTCAAACACTTTTCTTTCTGAAAAAACTTATTTAACTGTTTTAGTAGATGGAGAACATCAGGGTCAGCCTGCACGTAAGACAATACAGGATGATTTACTTTTATCTGAACATACTAATAATTATTTTGAATTGAATTATGAGTTTTCAGGTCAAGATTTTACAATTGAATATTTAGATTTCATTGAAGATGCAACAGAAGGATTGGTTGAAGCTTCAACTGGTGAAAAATATTTAAAAATAGTTGAGGCAAGTAAAGGTAATAGACACGAGCACTATTTAAGATCAGGCGAAGTTACAAGTATACATAACATTTTATTCTCATTAAATAGTCCAACAGAGGGTGCTATAAATATTACAGAGAATGAAGGAGAATTATTTATAAATAGTCCTTTTGATGGAGATTTTATGCGAATGGCTGATCAGTTCCAAGGAACTCTCAATAAAGATGAAAATCAACCTCTACTATTAAGATCACTTTATAATTCTGCAGGTCTTCAGTTTGTTTTTCCAGACCATGTTGTTGAAGGGAAATTTGAAATAGTAAAATCTGAAGATATAACACAACAAGATGGCTTATTTGTAAAGATATCCTCAGGAAATGAATCAAAAATTTTAGGTTTGTTAGGAGCAAAAGGGATTGCTAATGACCCAAAAAAAATAAGTCTTGCAGGCTTAGATTTTCAACTTACATATGGATCGCTTGAAAACAAGTTACCGTTTGAAATTAAGCTAAATGATTTTATAGCTGAAAAATATCCTGGTACTGAAAAAAGCTACAGTAGCTTCATGAGTAGAGTAACAGTAATTGATGATGAAACATTTGACTATGATATATATATGAATCATATTTTGAATCACTCTGGTTACAGATTTTTTCAAGCTAGTTTTGATCCAGATGAAAAAGGTACAGTTCTATCAGTAAATCATGATTATTTCGGAACATTAATTACTTACATTGGCTATTTTTTACTTTATATAGGTTTGTTAGGAATCATGTTCTTTGGAAAAACACGATTTAAAGATTTAGCCAAGCAATTAGAAAAAGTAAAAATAAAAAAACAAAATTTAACACTAATATTAATTTTATTTTCAGGACTAGTTTATTCACAGGACTCACATGATCATCAAGAAAAAATTAATCTAAAACAGTTAGATTCTATTATAATTAATAACCCAGTTGATGAATTACATGCATTAAAATTTGGTAGCTTGGTTATACAAGATTCTGGTGGAAGAATGAAACCTTTAAATACTTTTGCTTCTGAACTTTTAAGAAAGGTTAGTAGTTCTGATTCTTACAAGAATTTAAATGCTGATCAAGTTTTATTATCAATCACTAAAGATCCTTTGCTTTGGTATAATGTTCCTGTCATTTATTTAAAAAGAGGAAACGATAGTATAAGAAAAATTGCAGGTAGAAACAGTAAAGAAAAATATGCAGCTTTTACTGATTTTTTTGATAAAAACGGAAATTATAAGCTTGCTAGTCAGTTAGAAAGTTCTTATAAATCTTCTCTACCTAACCAATTTGAAAAAGACTTTATAGATGTGGATAGAAAAATTAATTTATTGTTTTCTGCATTGGACGGTAAAATTTTAAAAATATTTCCAATCCCAAATGACATTGGTAATAAATGGGTTTCATTTTCAGAAATAAATACAACTGATTTTAAAGGTATAGACTCATTATATGTTAAAAATATTTTACCACTTTATTTAGGCTCTATAAAGAATGACATAGTAACTAATGATTATACGAATTCAACTAAAATTTTAGAGAGTATAAAGGGATTTCAAAATAAATATGGTTCATCTATCTTACCCGGTGAAAATAAAATTAAAGCTGAAATTTTATATAATAAATATGATGTTTTTAAAAAATTGTTCAGTTGGTACATGTATGTTGGTACACTTATGTTTGCCTTTTTAATATTTCAAATATTTTACGATAATAAGTTCGTTAATTATCTTGTTTCAATCTCCAAGTTTCTAATTATTTCCTTGTTTATTTTACATACTTTAGGTCTTGTGGCTAGAGGGTTCATTGCTGGTCATGCTCCTTGGAGTGATGCTTATGAATCTATGATATTTGTTGCATGGGCAACAGTGGGGATAGGCTTAGCATTTGGAAGGAAATCTGATTTGACTATAGCTGCAACATCATTTGTAGCTTCAATGATCCTAATGATTGCTCATTGGAGTTGGATGGATCCTGAAATTGCAAATTTAGTTCCTGTTTTAGATAGTTATTGGTTAATGATTCATGTTTCAGTTATAGTTGGTAGTTATGGTCCATTAACACTTGGAATGATACTTGGAATAGTTTCGTTGTTTCTGATTTTAATCACTAATGAAAAAAATAAGAAAAAAATTGGTTTAAATTTAAAAGAGTTGACAATCATTAACGAGTTAACGATAACTGTAGGTTTAATAATGCTTACAATTGGTAATTTTTTAGGAGGACAATGGGCTAATGAAAGCTGGGGAAGATATTGGGGGTGGGATCCAAAGGAAACTTGGGCATTAATTAGTATTATGATTTATGCATTTATTTTACATATGCGTTTAATCCCTGGTTTAAGGAGTAAATGGATATTTAATTTAATGTCAATAATCGCTTATGCCAGTATATTAATGACCTATTTTGGTGTCAATTTTTACTTATCAGGATTACATTCTTATGCAAGTGGAGATAAAGTGATTACCCCTGATTTTGTATATTATTCTAGTGTTTTTGTATTTATTTTAGGTTTTGCTTCATATTTTAAATACCAAAAGTATTTCAAGTAATTTAACTTAATTTTTAGATTATATTATTTAAAAGGCATCATATTTGCCTGTAATAAATTATGAAATTTAATTTTTTTATAAATAGCTTCATATCATTTAGAAATAATGCTTTATTTTTTGTGTTATTTTCTATAGTTGGATTTTCTCAAATTGAAAATTCGAACAGAAAAATTGAGCTTTTACCTCCAACTTCTGCAGCTTTAAAAAAATTAGATATAACTCCAAAAAACCCTAATTATTTTTCACTAAAAAAAAAGGAAAAATCTTTAGCATCTAATAGATTAGATAAAAAAGAGAATTTTTTAAATCCTGGGGATATTTATTTAAAAAAATTAAATAGAGAAAAAGATAAAAAACCTAACGATTACAATAAGGGTGCATATCTTGGTGATGTTTCGACTGGATCTAGTTATGTAAACATATTGTGTAGAGATTTTGAATATGTTGATGGAGATAGAGTTAGAATCTCGGTTAACGATTCTATTGTGATATACAATTTGTATTTAGAGTCTAGCTTTTCAGGTTTTAAATTACCACTATCCAAAGGATTTAATAAAATTGATTTTACCGCACTAAATCAAGGTAGTTCAGGACCAAATACAGCAGAATTAAGAGTATTTGATGATTCTAACTCTTTGATATCCTCTAATCAGTGGAATCTTTCCACTGGAGCAAAAGCTACTTTTATTGTAGTTAAAAAATAGCCAAAAAATTACACATACTCAATAGTATGTTTTATCAATTTTTATTTTATTTATTTTTAATTCTAAAAATATTATGAAAAAAATTACTTTTATGTTGATAGCACTTATTACATTTTCTGTTAGTGCTCAGAAAAAGAAAAATGGTGTTATTTATGATAAACATCCGGGAATCGATTTGGTAGCTTCTTTTCATGAAGCAATTACCATTGGAGATATAGATAAAGCAAGTTTAATACTTCATGATGATGCTAAATGGTATGATGGAAACAGCAAAGATTCTGAACTTGGTGATAAAAATCGTGTGCTAAACAATATTAGATGGTTTAAAAACTATTTTGACTATGTTTCTTTTAAAGATACAGCGGGAGCTTATCCAGATGCATTGGAATACAAAGGGGATGGAAATTGGGTTCAATCGTGGTTTCACGTTTATGGAATACACAAAAACACTGGAGTAAAATTAGATCATCCGGTTTTAAGAATATATAGTCTTAATGAAGATTCATCCAAAATTACAGGTATTATTGAGTATAGCAATAAATTAGAGTTCAGACGTATTGGAGATGCAAGACCAGGAAATGATATGAAAAATGGTACTATTTATATGAATCATGAGCATATTAATTCTGTTAGAAAACTTATGTATGCATTTGCAAACGGAGATGTAGATAAAGCTTTTAGTTTCTTTCATGAAAATGCAAATTATGTTGATATTAATGAAACAAATGGAATGAATGAAGATGAAATTAGAGCTAGAGACGCTAAATTACTTTCAGGTTGGTCTATAACTGCCCTGGATGAAACTGGTTATCCAGACTATCTTGAATATGATTGGAGAGAGGGTAAGGTGGTCCAGTCTTGGTGGAATTTTACTATGGTAAGACAATCTGATGGAAAAAAGGTTGTTGTACCTGTCTTTTATTTAGATGATTTTGATAATGACGGTAAAATAACCCAAAGAAATGCTTATTGGAATGCTTCTGTATTAAAATAGTAGACATTAAATAATTAATATACAAAGCCTCGAATTATCGGGGCTTTTTATTACCATGAGTCAATAATTTTTTTGTTACTTTCTTCTTTAAAGCAATAACTATTTAAAGCATTTAAAATTCTATCTCTAGTATGTAAAGGATCAATAACTTCATCAATTTCCATAGTTGATGCTGCATTTATGGCTTTTCCTCTTTCATAGGCCTCTTTAACTAATTTATTATATAGGTTGTCTCTTTCTTTTTTAGAGTTTGTACTTTCTAATTCTTTTTTAAATCCTAGCTCTACACTTGCTTCAAGACCCATTGGGCCAAATTCTCCAGTTTGCCAACTAAAAGTCATATAAGATTCATGAAAATTCCCACCAGCCATCGCCATTGCACCAAGTCCATAAGCTTTTCTAAGTATTATTGTAATAATAGGAACATTTAAGTTAGCTCCATTAATAAAAAATCTTGATGTCTTTCTTACTAGTGCTAGTTTTTCGTGAGTTGGTCCTACCATAAACCCAGGAGTATCACAAAATGATACTAATGGAAGATTAAAAGCATCACATAACTGCATAAATCTTGAAGCTTTTTCAGATGCATCACTATCAATTGCCCCTCCAAGATGTTTAGTACTATTTGCAATTATACCAACTGGTTTACCGTCAATTCTAGCAAATGATGTAATCATATTTTTCGCAAAGCCTCCTCTTAATTCTAAAACTGAATTTTGATCAAAAATTAAATCAAGAATTTTAGTTACATCATATGCATATTTTCTATCCTCGGGAATTAAATTATGTAATTTATTTTGATCTCCAACTTTCCACTTTGGGTTATTACCTTGAAAATAAGATAGATATTGTTTGGCTTTTTCTACTGCATCTTTTTCGTTTTCAACCAATATATCTATTACTCCGTTTTCGTATTGAATTTTTGATGGTCCGATTTCACTAGCTTTAAAATCTCCCAAACCTCCCTCTTTTATCATAGCAGGACCTGCCATTCCAATAGAACTGTTTTTAGTTGCTATTATCACGTCTGAACAGCCTGCTATTGCTGCGTTTCCTGCAAAGCAATTTCCTGAAACAATTGAAATTCTAGATACTTTTCCACTTAATTTTGCATATTTACTCCAAGTGGGTAGATCTAAACCACCCGAATTAATTGCATCAAAATCTACATCTCCTGGTCTTCCACCACCACCTTCAACAAAAAATATAATTGGTAGATTCCCTTTTTTGGCAATTGAAATAAGTCTGTCAGTTTTTTTATGATTAAAGCCTCCTTGAGTACCAGCAAGAACCATGTAATCATAGCTCATTACACAACATTTTGAAATTTCTTCTCCAAATATTTTGCCGTTAATATTTCCAATACCAGCAACTAGACCATCAGCGGGAGTTTTTTTAATCAATTCTTCTTTAGAAAATCTTTTAGTTTGACCTGCTGTTATTAAAGATCCTAATTCATTAAAAGAGTTTTTATCACATAAATCCATGATATTTTCTCTTGCAGTTCTGCTTCCTTTATTGTGTCTTTTTTTTACAGATTCAGATCTGTTTTCATCTTTTAAAAATTCTTTTCTTTTATAAAATTCACTTAGATCTTTTCTCATATAAAATAATATTAAACAAAGGTTATCATTTCTTCTTTTAAATGAGGTAATTCATTAAATGATAAAAGATTGGTTTCATCATTTGAGTAGAGTAGAGTAGAGTAGGATGTATTTCTAACAGAAAAATTTAAATCAGCAATTTTAATTTCATCCTTTAGTTGAAGCACTTCACCAATTATAGAGCTTATTGTGCCGCCTGAAGAAAATACTGCTATTTGCTCCCCTTTTTCAATTTCAGATATAATTGTTTTTAATGCATTAATTGAGTTAGATTTAAATTCTTTCCATGAAATAATTCCCTCAACAATAATTTCATTTTTAACCCATTTGTGTAAAAAATATTTAAATCCTAACATCATATATGAATGTTGTTTTTCAGGATTATTTTCTATTTTATTTTTTAAAGACTTTAGATAATGATCATTTAATAATTTGGGAAACTCAGATTTCATTGCTTCAGTTGCTTGATGCTCATTAAGACCTTCTAAAATAGTAGGTAAAGGCATGTTTAATCCAATATCTTTATATTGTTTGGCTACAATTTCTTGAGTATGTTTTTGCCTTTGCAAGTTACCAACGTAAACTTTATCAAAAACTAGTTTTTCTTTACATAAAAATTTGCCTAATTCTGCGGCTTGTGATTCACCCTTTGGGGATAAAACATCATAATTTGCTTTTCCTATCGAAGCTTGAGCGTGTCTAAATAAATATATTTTACTCATTAAAAAAGATTTTCAATTCTGTTTTTCTGAACAGATTGCCAACCTATTTTACATAATATTTCAGCAATCTTATTTAAATTTTTAAATTTTTCATTTGTCGTTAATCCTTTACTGTATCTATAATATATTTGTTGAACAATCACAGCTATTTTAAAAAGTCCAAATACATAATAGAAAATTAAATTATTTACAAGGTCTCCAGTCTTTTTTTCATACATTTCTACAACTTCTAATCTTGACGGATTCCCCTCTAATGAAGTAGGGTAGTCAAAAGCAGCCTTTAGTCCCTTGGGATCAGATGCCATAGCCCAGTAGGCTATAGAGGTTCCTAAATCCATTAATGGGTCTCCAATAGTACACATTTCCCAATCTAAAATTGAGTTGATCTTTGTCCAAGAATCTAAACTAAAAACAACATTGTCGTATTTATAGTCATTGTGTATTAAACTGTGTTTGTATTGTTTAGGTTGATTTTTATTTAGCCAGTTCATTATTAACTTAGCTTCTTTTATATCATCTGTTGCTGCTTTTAAATACTGTTTTCCCCAATTTCTAACTTGTCTTTCTACGTAACCCTCAGGTTTTCCAAGATCAGATAGTCCCAATTTGTTGTAGTTTAGATGATGTAACTCCACCATTGTATTTAACCAGGTTTTTGAAATAGTTGAATAATCTTTAGATGGAATTGTTTTTTCATTTAGTTCTTTAGGAGTTATTATTCTTCCATTAACTTTTTCCATTATATAAAATGGAGTGCCTATAATATTGTTGTCATTAGAAAATGCATAAACTAAGGGAGCTTTGTCAAATCCGTTATTAAGACCTTTTAGAACTTTATATTCTCTAGCCATATCATGTCCGTAAACAGCACCTTTTGGCGGTTTTCTTATAACATATTCTTTTTCCTCTATATTTAATTGATAAGTTAGATTTGAAAAGCCATTGGAAAATTGTAAAACTCCTAAATCACTTTTTAACTCAGAAATTAAATCGTTTTCTTTTAGAAATTTTTTAAGATTAATTTCATTTAATTCTTCGCCCTTTCTGACTTTTTGTTTCATATTATTTACTAAGCTGTAATTCCTCCGTCCACTGAAATAGCTTGCCCTGTAATAAAACTAGCTTCACTTGAACAAAGCCATAACATTGAGTTAACTTGTTCCATAACATCAGCAAAGCGTTTCATAGGAATGTTGGCTTTTAACTTTTCTGAAATGCCAGTTTTTAATTTATCCATTGCTACTGGATCGAACATCGGAGTTACAGTAAATACAGGACATATAGCATTTACTCTTATATTATTTTTTGCATATTCCATCGCAACTGTTTTAGTGATGCCAACTACTGCATGTTTACTTGCAGAGTAGGCTGTAGCATTTGGCAATCCTCTAATGCCTGCAATTGAGGATGTATTAAGTATAACACCACCTCCTTGTTTTAACATTATTGGTATTTGATTTTTTACACAATAAAAGACGCCTGAGGAATTAACTGACATTGTTTTATCCCAAGATTCAATAGTAAGGTCTGTAATCTTTGCAAAGTCACCTCCAACCCCTGCATTGTTAATAGCCACATCTAATCTTCCATGTTTTTCAACAACGAATTTCATTAAATTTTCAACCATAATATGGTCTGAAACATCAGCTTTGAAAAATGAAGCTTTTCCTGAGTTATTTTTGATTTCTGATACTGTTTCTAATCCGTTTTTTTCATTTATGTCAGAAACTACCAATGTACCTCCTTCTTTTGCAAAAGCGATAGCTGCAGCTTTTCCGATTCCAGATCCACTTCCTGTAATTAAAACTATTTTATCTTTATATCTCATGTTGTTTTGCTAAATTTCTTCCTAATTGAAACATATGAACCTCATCAGGTCCATCTGCTAATCTAATACATCTTGCGTATACGTAAAATCCCGCTAATGGAGAATCTTGACTTACACCCATTCCACCATGAACTTGTATTGATCTGTCTATAACATTACACGCCATTTGAGGAACTTGAATTTTTATCATTGCAATTAAGTTTTTGGCTTCCTTAATTCCAAACTTATCGATCTTATCTGCAGCTGCAAGAGTTAATAATCTAGCTTGTTGAATTTCACATTCTGATTTTGCAATGTCTTGACGAATACTGCTGAATTTTATTAAGTTTCTACCAAAAGCTGTTCTTTCATTAGCTCTTTTACACATTAGATCAAGAGCTCTTTGAGCTGCTCCAATTAGTCTCATGCAGTGATGAATTCTTCCAGGGCCTAATCTACCTTGAGCTATTTCAAATCCTCTCCCTTCGCCAAGTAAAATATTACTAGCAGGGACTCTAACATTAGTTAGCTCAATCTCAGCGTGACCCTCAGGAGAATCTACACTTCCGAAAACCTCCATAGGTCTTAATATCTTAACACCAGGTGTATTAGCAGGGACCAGGATCATACTTTGTTGTTGATGTTTTTGTGCACTAAAATCTGTTTTACCCATTAAAATATAAATCTTGCAATGTGGATTCATAGCTCCTGATGACCACCATTTTCTACCATTTATAATATAGTCCTCTCCGTCTTTGACAATTGAAGTTTGAATATTAGTTGCATCTGAAGATGCAACAGCTGGTTCTGTCATTAAGAAAGCAGATCTTATTTCACCATTCATAATTGGTTTAAGCCATTCTTCTTTTTGTTTATCAGTACCATATTTTGCAATTGTTTCCATATTACCTGTATCTGGTGCCGAACAATTAAAAACCTCAGATGCCCATCCTAAACTTCCCATTTTCTCAGCAAGTGGAGCATATTCTAAATTTGTTAGGCCTGGACTTAAATCTCCATAATTTGAAGGAAGAAATAAATTCCATAATGCTTCTTTTTTAGCAAGTTTTTTCCAATTATCTAGTTCAGGATAATTTTCCCAAAGATTAGTTTTACTAAACTCATATACTTTTTTTTCATGCGGGAAAAGATGTTTTTCCATAAAATCATCTACTTTTTTAATTAAATCTTGGGTTTTTTGTGGGTATTCAAAGTTCATAGAATTATAATTTATTGCATTGATATTTGTGGAGCGTTCATTAGCCCTCCATCGTTAATTATTGTTGTTCCTGTCATGTATGAGCTTGCATCTGACGCTAAAAATACCGCCAATCCTGCCATTTCATCAGGTGTTGAAGCTCTTCCTAATGGACAGTTTTTTAAAAAACTATTTCTTGAAACCTCGTTTTCTAATAGTGCTGCACTTAATTTAGTTTTTACATACCCAGGGCAAATTGAATTTACTCTAATGTTATGTCTACCCCATTCTATAGATTGATTTTTTCCAGCCATAATTAATGCAGTTTTACTAATATTATAAGCGGCCATAAATGCACTAGGGTGAAGACCTTCAATTGAACTAATGTGTATAATACTTCCTCCACCTTGTTTTTTCATATAAGGATACACTAAGTTACTAAGTTCTATAGCTGAATTAACATTGATATCCATTGTTTTTTGATAAAGGTCAACAGGCATTTTACTAATTGGTCCAAAATATGGATTAGTACCAGCATTGTTTATTAATATGTCAATACGGCCATATTTTTCAATTACCTTATCAACAAGTTTTATTCTATCATCGTGTTTAGCAACATGACATTCAATAGAATCAATTTTTAATCCAAGTTCGTTGAATTCTTTAGCAACCTGATCAACAGCCTCTTGTTTTCTGCTGCTTACTATGACTGTAGCTCCAAATTCTGCTAATCCTTGTGCCATTGCCTTACCAATTCCTTTAGAAGATCCTGTAATTACAGCCACTTTATTATTTAAATCAAATTTTTCTTTAATCATGTTATTATTTTTTAATTAGCCCAAAATATATATTCGTCAGTTTTATTTACTTTTTCATCCAAAGTTTTATCTATAAAAATAGGCCAGTCAAGCAAACTAGGCCATATAGGTTTAACTTGTTCAGATAATTTATTATTTAATATTTCTTCAAGTTCATTTAATTTTGTGAAATTACTTTCACTTAAATTTAACTGCTCAGTAGGGTCCTGGTTTAAATTGTATAACCATTTTTTATTTTGAACTAAATCTACTTGAAGTTTCCATCCCTCTTTTATTAAAAATGAATAATCTCCAGATTTATTAAATAGAATTCTTTCAGGCTCTCCTTCATTTACTCCATTTAAATAAGGAAGTATATTAACTCCATCAAACTTTATCTCTTTGAGATCATTTCTGTTCAAGTCAACACCTGCTACACTTGCCACAGTTGAGAATATATCTAAATTTGAAACTCTTCCATCATATATTTTTCCTTTAGGGATTTTGTTTGGGTAACTAACTATGTATGGAATATGAACCCCACCTTCAAAATGGGTTAATTTCCAACCTCTATAAGGTTTGTTTAAATCTGGTAATCCAATATAACCCGGTGCCCCATTGTCACTTGTGAAAATAATTATTGTATTGTCGTCAATATTATTCTTTTTTAGAACATCTCTAATTTTACCAACTCCTCTGTCAACTGTCATAACCATAGATGCTAAAACTCTTTCTTCATGATTTTCAATAAAAGATAATTTCTCATAATCTTCTTTTTTAGCTTGTAATGGACTGTGAACTGCCCAATAGGCTAAGTATAAAAAGAACGGTCTGTTTTTGTTTTTTTCAATAGCTTTTACAGCTTCATTTGTTAAATAATCGGTCAAATGTCCTTCAGGCTTTATTCTTGTTCCTTCATTAAAATTAACTGCATATGGCAGATTACCCCAAAGAAGTTTATCAATTGGATCAAAGTCAATTTTTGCATTTACAACATCATCATCATCTTCAGGTAAAAATAAAGAGCCTTGATCCATTCTAAGACTTTCATCAAATCCGTGACGTCTAGGTAAAAAGTCTTTTGCATGACCTAGATGCCATTTTCCAATATGAATGTTATGATAACCCTCAGGCTTTAGCATTTCTGCAATAGTTCTTTCGGACTGAGGAATTCCCATTTGTTCAATGTCAATAATATTTTCTGATCTGTCGTTATGATAAATACCATCAACAACTTCATTTTTTTTTGAAAAAACATTAACTGCTTTCATCATACTAGAAGTGGTTGGAGTAAACTCATATCCAAATCTAGTAGCGAATCTTCCAGTTAAAAGAGATGCTCTTGAGGGTGAACAAACAGGACTTGATGAATATCCATTTGTACATAAAACACCATCACTAGCTAACTTATCAATATTGGGAGTTTTAAACTTGCCATTTGCCATTCCTCCTCCGTAAGAACTTATTTGATTAAAGCCTAAATCATCTACCAGAACTACAATTATATTGGGTTTAGAATTTGTTCTGGATATAGGTCCATTTTCCCACTCAATTGCAACATTTTCATAAGTTGGATTTGTAAAGTTATTAATGTATTTTGGCATTTTATACCAGTTTTGGGAAAACCAAATACCTATCGCAACAACAATTAAAACAAAACTCAGTAAAAATTTATAAAATTTACGTTTCATTTTAAATTTTATAATCTTTTAATATATCTGCACAAGTTTCTATTGATTTTATTCCGCCGACTCCTTTTCCAGCTTGCCAAAATTTAACATTATCATCAAATGCAGTTTTACTATAATTTTTTAAGCCTTTACTCATTAAATACATTCTTGCATATTTTTTAAGTTTAGGTCTTCTTAGCATAAAATTAATAATTGGCCCCGTTCTAAGGCCTCCCCTCATTATATCGTTTGTTTTTATAACAGAGGAATTATTTCCTGCAACTTTATTAGTCCAAACAATGTCTTTTTCTTCGGAATCAACAATGGCTTGCTTATAACTATTAGTCACAATACACTCCTTTGAAGCTAAAAACCTAGTTCCAAGTTGAACTCCTGCATAACCCATTTCTAAAACCTTGTCATAATCGTCACGATTTCCAACACCACCCGCACATATTAAAGGAATTTTGATGTCTTTTAAATCTTCGATAAATTTTTCAGCTGATTGAATACCTGTTTGTCCTCCAGCTCTCCAGTTTATACAGTTTAATCCATCAACTCCACAGTCTTCCATAGCTAGAGCTACTTTTTTGTTAGGTACGTCGTGGTAGACTATTATTCCATTTTCTTTCGCAATTTTTACAATTTCATGAGGTTTACCAAGAGATGTAAGGAAAAACTTAATACCTTCTTCAATAGATATATCCATCCATTCTTTCATTTGATCGTGATATTTTTGATTGGCTCCTCCAAAAATTGTAAAATTCACTCCAAATGGTTTATCAGTAAGTTTTTTAATTAATTTTAGACCTTCTCTAAAATCATGTCCATATAAAGAAGTAAGTGCAACTGGTTGAACTACTCCAAAACCTCCAGCTTCAGAAACAGCTGCAATTAGTTCAGGATTTGATCCTGGATACATTGGTCCACATATAACAGGAGTTGTAGCTCCAGTATCTTTTAAAAATTGTTTAGTAGATGTTTTTATCATTTTAATAATTGTCTAGAAATTATAATTTTTTGTATTTCAGATGTTCCTTCATAGATCTGAGTAATTTTTGCATCTCTCATTAATCTTTCTACATGGTATTCTTTAACAAAACCATTTCCTCCGTGAATTTGAACCGCTTCAACAGTATGTTTCATTGCAATATCAGATGCATGCAGTTTAGCTATTGAGCTAGAGTATCCGTAGGGTAAACCTTTATCTTTTTCAACAGCACTTTTGTAAACTAAAAGTTTTGCAGCTTCAATATCTGTTGCCATTTCTGCTAACTTAAAAGCTATTCCTTGGTGCTGACTTATAGGTTTGCCAAATGTTTTTCTTTGTTTAGAATATTCTAAAGCTAATTCATACGCTCCCTCAGTAAGTCCTAATGCTTGAGCTGCAATTCCAATGCGTCCTCCCTCAAGAGTTTTCATGGCAAATTTGAAACCAAATCCCTCAGGGCCTAGTCTATTTTCTTTTGGAACAATTACATCTTGAAAGATTACTGATGAAGTGTCAGAAGATCGAATACCTAATTTATCTTCTTTTGGACCAGTTGATATTCCTTCAGTATCACTTTCAATGACAAATGCATTAATCCCTTTGTAGCCTTTTTCTACATTACTTTGAGCTATTATTACATATAGTTCAGCTTTTATACCGTTTGTTATCCAATTTTTTATACCGTTTAAAACATAGTGGTCACCTTTATCTATGGCGGTAGTTTTTTGTTGAGTTGCATCAGAACCAGATTCAGGTTCAGACAAACAAAATCCTCCAATTTTTTGTCCAGTTGCAAGTGGTTTTAAGTATTTTTCTTTTTGTTCCTCAGTTCCGTATTCTTCAATTCCCCAACACGCTAAAGAATTGTGAGCTGATAAAATAACTGAGCATGAGTTGTCAATTTTTGATATTTCTTTTACAGCTATAGCGTAAGACATAGTATCCATTCCACCTCCTCCATACTTTGTTGACACAGTCATTCCTAAAAAACCTAATTCAGCCATTCTTTTAACTTGTTTTTCAGGATATTCACATTTAGAATCACGATCAATAACCCCATCTTTTAGTTCATTTTGAGCAAAATCTCTAGCGGCTTGTTTTATCATTAAATGTTCTTCGCTTAAATCAAAATTCATTTATTTAGTTTTTAGTTGCATATAAATTATAAGTTTTTTCAAGTCCTGCATCTCGATGTTCTAAGGCTTTAGAATAGCCAGGCATTTTTTCAAGATCCAACATTTTAACGGCTTTTGGGTATTCAATAATCCCTACAGCTTCCCAATTACCCATAGTATCTAAAGGTACATTATATTCAATTAATGTGTCGCCAAGTACTCTTCCAGAATAAGTTACATCACCCCCTAGTAATAAAACACATTTTGTTGCTGTTCTTCCATATTTTTCATAGTACGCTTCTCTGCCGGAAATAGAAATAGAACTGTCTTTATATTTAGCTGTTTTTCTTGATTGTAAAAGATTAATCATAAAGGCCTTTTTGTTTGATTTTTCATTTTTAATCCGTTCAGCTTGTTTTTTTGTTGGAAGTATATTTGAGTTGCTGTTTTCTAAATTTTGTAACTCTTTCCTTGAACTATTAATTAGTTCAAGGAAATAGCCAATAGGTCTAAATAATTTTAAAAAATTTATTAATAATCTGGGTGGGTTTTTTGGTGCCAGGTTAAATACTTGAACAGCTTCAACTTCTATTTTTCCGATTTTGCTTTCATAAATCTTTTGAAGATCAGTTTTGTTTTTAAATTCAATGATTAATGCATCCGACCAAAAGTCTTCTTTTCCAATATTTGTGTATTGACAATCAAACCAATGTAGGATATTTATTTTTTCCTTTAAAAAATCATTTTTAAGCTTTTCTTTTATTGAATCGTCTGTAATTTTTAAAAAAATAAATAATACAATTTTATTCGTATTTTCGATATCAATTAGTTTTGAAGTATTAGGAAAAATATTTATAAAATTCATAAATTATCTGTTCTTTATAAATTTAGTATTTTTATACTAATTACACAAGATTATAAATTTAAATAGTGAGTAGTACAAGAATAAAAATCGTAGAATCATCAATATTATTATTCAATAAAAAAGGATTAGCTAATGTTAGACTTCAAGATATTGCTGAATATAATAACATTAGTCCAGGTAACTTAACTTATCACTTTAAAACTAAAAAAGATTTAATGGATTATATAATTTATTATATGATCAGAAAATTAGTTGAAATCGAAGCAACTCAAAGAGAATCCTTAAAACAAATGTCTTTATATAATATTTTAAGAAATAATCTTGTTTTTTCATTTAATTATAGATTTTTTTTTAGAGATATTTTAGAAATTATAAATTTAGTTCCAAATGCTAAATCTGTTTTCAAGGATGTAAATAAAATAAATGAAAAATTTTCAATTGAATACATTAATATTAGTATCAAAAATGGTTACATGAAAAAAGAAGCATTTGATGGTCAGTACAAAACATTTGCTAAAAATAATTGGGCTATAGTTTCTTCATCCCTCACAACATGGGAGGTTTTAGATGATTCTAAAAACAAATATCGCAAGATATTTGATGAAATAATGGGTCATTTCTACCCATACTTGACTAAAAAAGGTGTAGATAGATACAATAAAAAAAAGAAAGAGATTTCTAAAAAAATAGATGAAGATTTTAATAATCTTTAATTAGGAAAATAATCAGGTTTTAATTTTGTTGGAAATGTAATTCTAAAAGTTTCAGCGCCTGAAAAATTAGGAGCTAATAACCTTTCTCTTATGAATTCTCCACTAATTCCACTAAATTTCCCTGTACCTCCCAATACTGTTCCATTAAATACTTGTCCCTTAATACCCCAAACAAATAACATCATACCTGTTATTGTATCCTTTGCAGGCTCGTTAACATCTTCACAATTTTTTGATCTAAATGCGAATGTAGCAGTTTGTTCAAGTATAATTTTATCTTTTAATTTTTCACACTCTTTTGCACTTTTAATGTAAGCTTGGATTAATTGATCTTTTGAGTTTGTTGGGATTAGTTTTCTATTGATTGAACTGGCGATAAATTCACTTGAAATATCAGTAATAAATCTATTCATTGCAGTAAAGTTTCCAATAACCCTATTAGGATATTTTGCAGTTTGAACTAGGGGATTATCGTTTACTAACTTTAAACCTCCAGATGTTTTTTCTATATAATTTGGATCTTTAGGATCTAATTCCAACGGATTACAGCATTCATTATCTGAAATTGTACCATTACTGTAAATTGGACCTCCTCCATGTAAAATTAAACCATTGCTATTTACCTCCTTTTTAGAAAGAGAAAATAGTTGGTTCTTTAAAGAATATGGAATTAATGGAATTCTTGACAAAAGAAATTTAATTTTTATTAAGGATAAACTATTTAACATCTCAACATTAAAAGTTTGTCCAAATAATGGTCCGTTTGATACTGATTCTATTATTAAATTATCTTTTTCCATAATTTTTTACCAAGGGAAATAATATCTTTTAGAATTCACAGAATTATCAACCGGAATAGATACATCTGCGTTAGAATCCCATTTAGGATCCAGCAAATTTTTATTCCAACTATTCCATTTTAAAGTTAATTCTTCTGCTTTTTCAGGATATTTTGATATTAAATTATTTTTTTCACCAGGGTCATCTGTCAAATTGATTAAAAATTTGAAATTTTCTTTTTCATTAATGTGTAATTTAAAGTTTTCAGAAACAATTGAATTTACATACCCTGTTTTCCAAAATAATTCTTTGTGAGGTTTATCATTATTAGAATTTAAATATGGAATTAATGATACACCATCGTATTTATTGCTAAGAGAAGGTGATTTAACTGCATCTAAAATTGTTGGAACAATATCCAGCAAACTAACCATGTTAGTATAATTTTTTTGAGGTCTTATTTTTCCGTTCCATTGTATCATCATAGGAACAACAGTTCCACCTTCAAAATTCGACATTTTTCCACCGCTGTATGGTGAGTTATTTGTTGCTCTAGTATAGGTGGCTCCTCCATTGTCACTAGTGAAAATAATTAGAGTGTTTTCTATAATCCCCTCCAGTTCAAGTGTTTTTTTTATTTCACCAATACTATCGTCTAAATTCTTAATCATAGCATAATAAACTCTTTTGTTATGATCTTTTATGTGTGAAAACATATCATAATACTTTTTTTGTGCCTGAAAAGGTCCGTGTGGAGCCATGTGTGAAAGATGAAGGAAGAAAGGTTTTTCTTTATTTTCTTTAATGTAATTAACAGCTTTTTTTGTAAAAACGTCGGTTAAATATTCTGAATTTTCAGGATTACTGTTTTTGCCATTTTCCAAAGTGTAATAATTTGTTGCTTGCCAAGTAATAAAATCTGCAAAATCCCAAGTTTGTTTTGATTCAACAATATTTTCTTGACTTAAAGGTGCGTAAAGAGATCCTGCACCAATAATTCCATAATGATAATCGAATCCATAATTTATAGGACTGAATTTTGGATGTGTTCCCATGTGCCATTTACCAATAACAGATGTTTGGTAACCCATTTTCTTTAAATAATCACCTATTGTATTTACATAAGGATCTAGTCCTCTTTGGTTAACAGGAATATCCTTTTCATACCACTGTTTAAAATTATTTTGATGTCCAAATCTTTTAAAATCTGCTTTTCTAACTCTTGGACTATAATTAAATAAATCAGGTAAAAACTCAAAGCCATTTCTATGCTGATAGTTACCTGTTAAAAATGCAGCTCTAGAGGGTGCGCATACTGAAGCTGTTGCGTAAGCCCTAGTAAAATTTATTCCATTTTTAGCTATTTGGTCAATATTTGAAGTTTCGATTAATTTATTTCCATTTGCTGATATATCGTTGAAACCTAAGTCGTCTGCCACAATTAAAATTACGTTGGGTAGTTCATTATTGTTCTTTAATGTTGTATCGGGGTATATAGCTGGTTTAGAGTCTGTAAAAACAAAAGAATTATAAAATGATATAAATAAATAAGCAATAATTAAAGTAATTCCACTATAAAAAACTTTGGCTCTGTTTTTTAAATACAACCAAATAATCTCAGCTATTATTAGCGTAGGAAATATAAATTTGATAGTTCTGATGAATTCATCTTCAAATAAACCAATAGGGGACTCTACATTAATTTCAAAATGATATAGATGAATTTCTATTAGCTGAATAATCCAAGCCAAAACAGATCCAATCAAAGTGATAAAAAGTATTCTTTTTAGTTTTGAATTAAATTTATTTTCAGCACATTTATTTATGTAATACAGTACTGGAAAAACAAAAATTAAAAATAAAATTATTACTCTTAAAATTGATTCATTACTAAAAATTCTAGATAATGCAAACAGAACATTGTTTGAAGTTAAAATACCAGTTATTATAAGGAGAAAAAAGTAAAAAAAGTTCTTGCTAAAGCTATTATTTAATTTCTTTATTTTTAATATGAAATAAATTCCAATTAATCCTAGGATTAAGTGAAAATACCCAGGAGAGGGATTTTCAAACCCGAAATTTAAGCTTGATTGAATTACTGCAAAAGCAATTCCAATATTAAAAATTGAAAATATAGTCAAGAAGGGAATATGTAATTTTTTTAAATTAAAAAATTTCCAAAAGTATAACGCAAAAAGACCTAGAGAAAATGCAGCAACTCCATACATTTTAACAAAACCAATAGTAAGGGAACTAACATTATTGAACTCAGGAATTTTGTGAGTAGCAAAAAATAAGACTAGGCCTGCTAGAATTTCTACAATTGCCGTTAAAAGAAAAAATTTTCTCATTATTTTCTGTCTAATATAGATAGTCCAAATGAAATAATCAAAATTAAAGCGGCCAGAGGAGCGTAATAAACACCTGGTGTTATATTTGTTGTGTACAAGCCTTGAATAGCAATTTCCTCTCTGATTAATGGATAACCAAAAAGTCTAAAACTCCATTCAAATAGCCAAAATATGTACATAAGTGGAATTAATGATCTGTATCTAAAAATTACTATCCAGCAAACAAAACAAAATATGAGTTGAGCAAAGCCCCATAAAGAAAAAAATCTATAAATTATGGGCATAGGGTCAGGATCACCTGAAATACTTAAAAAACTTCCAATATCATGAAAACCATACTGTTCAAATAGCATGTGAATTATAGAACGCCAGGTCATAAGAATTACAAACAAAACAAAACCCCACAGTGCTAACTTGTGACCTTTATAGTCATTATCAGCGCTTTTTGGCAGTATGTTTCTAAAATTTAAACTCATTGTTTGTTTTTTAAAATTTCCATCATTTTTTGAGGAGTTTCGTGTCCGGCATTTTGATTTTGTCCAGAAACAAATTTAGATTCATCATCAACAATTGTTAAATTAGCAAACACATCTCTGAGAGCTGTTTTACTTTCAAAAATAACACCAGCTTTTATTAATTCTTCTTCTGGATGTTGAGGTGTAAAGTCAATGCCCAGTTCTTTAATTTGTTTGTCGGTTACTCCAGTCATTCTTTTATTTTTTATTATTAGGTTTCCTAGAGAATCTTTTGCATTTATAAAACCAAGAACTCCATGACAGACTCCACCAATAACAGAATTTGGGTTATAATAAGCTTGACTTATTTTTTCTCCTAGTGTTTCTGAATAACCTAAATCGTATGCAGCGCCCCAACCACCAGAAATGAAAACTAGATCGTAATTATCAATTTCAAGTTCATCAATTAAAATAGAATTTTCTACTTTTTCTTTTAATATTGGGTCTTCAAGATACCTAGTGTCTGAGTTAGTTTTAACAGCATAAAAAAACGATTCAGGATCTACAGGGATTTTCCCACCTTTAATACTTGCGATATCAACTTCAATTCCAGAATCTATAAATTCATAATAGGGGACAGTAAGTTCAGATGCAAAGACTCCTGTTAATTTTCCAGTTGTTTCACCAGGTTTGTTTAGAGTACTGTGACTAGTTGATATTATTACTGCTCTTTTATTTGTGAAATTATATTTTTTACTATCATAATCAGGATGAAGTCCTGCTTTATTTAATAGAGTGGGCAGCGAAATAAAAAATACGATAATCAGTATTAAAACAGTTGCAATTATTTTAAAGATTTTTTTCTTCATTATATTTTATTTTTAACAATAAATTTATGCATTCTATCCGCCATAATTTCTCCAATATCTTCTTGAATAAAATGGTTTGCTTCTTTGAACTTTTCGTGATTCTGACATTTAGCTCCTGGTACCATTTTAATAAATCTATTCTGAATTCTTGGAGTTCCTAGAAGTTTGTCTTGCAATCCTATTAAAGATAAGAAAGGTTTTTTAAATTTTTTTAACCCATCAATTGCTTTTAGAGTTTGACCAGTAATCCCAGCATTCATTGATGGAAGGGTTCTAGGACCGGCCATGTATATAAAAGATGGAAACGGAGCAGCATAGGCATCAAGTATTTTTTGATCTTTTTTGAAGTTTCTAGATAAACTTAGTCCCATAATTTCACTAATATGAACAAATGGAGTCGTAATACAATAAGTAACCCACGCTTGAAAGATATCCATATTAAATCCATTATTATTTAACATGTGATATGCCATTGCTTTTTTAAAACTTTTAATTTTAGTATTAATTGTTAGCGGTTCTGGAATATATAATGGATTTGATTCTTCAGTAAAGTTTGGAAGTTCAGCATTAGCTGCAATTATACCAGAGAAAAGATTTGAATTTTCACCAGCAATACGAAGGCCTATTAAACTTCCCCAATCTTGACAAAAAAGAGTAATTTTTTTAAGTTTTAATTTTTTAATAAAAGTTAAAATATTATCGCAATGAGTGTCATAAATATGGTACTTAATTGAAATCGGTTTGTCTGATTTTCCCATTCCCATTAAATCTGGCGCAATACACCTGTATCCTTTAGCAACAAGTTTATGAATCATTTTTCGGTAAAGGAAAGACCATACAGGCTGACCGTGGAGCAATAAAAGGATTTTTCCGTCGCTAGGACCAGCATCAATATAATGCATTTTAAGTCCATTTATATCGCAATAATTTTCATTAAAACTATAATCAGGAAGATTTAAAAAACATTTTTCAGGTGTTTTTACATATTCAATTCCGCTTTTTGTTTTATGAATTTTAACGTTAGTGTCCCAGAAAACTTCTTTTGGAAGTGGAGCTATAGTTTTGATTTGCCTGTTTTTTACATTCGAGTCAATTTTAATTGGAGAACCCATAATGCCAACAATCAATTTTTGAATTTTACGTTTTAATTTTTTCATGAAAAATTAGTATTTAAATACTAATTTAATAA
>ERZ887851.935-NODE-935-length-27053-cov-11.452256_pt1 | contig 27053 bp, 25 predicted proteins | sample MGYA00521100_ERZ887851 | MGnify/ENA primary metagenome ERZ887851 (study PRJEB32303, sample SAMEA104408602) | aquatic metagenome | biome: Brackish water; feature: Pelagic; material: water | place: Baltic Sea | collected 2014-06-06T16:11:00 | depth 11,444 m ... | reverse complement strand
CTATTACCACAGCATAATAAACAAAGCTTGGGGTGATAATCTTATCTCCGCTGGCATAAGAATGTAGGCCTACCAAATAAAAGTTTACTCCAAAATAGGTCATTAATATACTGGCAAAGGCAACAACACTCATAAAGTTGAATGTCCAATTCCCTCTGAGTCCAGGAACAAATCGCATATGAATCACAAAAGCATAGATCAAAATACTGATCAAGGCCCAAGTCTCTTTGGGATCCCAGCCCCAATATCGTCCCCAACTTTCGTTGGCCCACATACCTCCCAAGAAATTTCCTATGGTGAGCATGATCAATCCAACCGTCAACGAGAGCTCATTGATGATGGTTAATTCTTTGATGTTTAGGTCGATCTTTTTACGATTCTTTTTCCCGGCAACAGAGATCAGTATAAGAGCAACCAAACCAATGATCATACTTAGGGCAAAGGGGCCATAACTGCCCACAATAACCGCTACGTGTATCATCAACCAATAACTGTCTAAAACAGGCTGTAAATTGGCTATAGAAGGATCCATCCAATTCCAATGAGCCACCATCAAAATCATCGAAGCAACAAATGCCGTAGCTGCTAAAGTTAACTCCGATTTTCTTCCAAAAATCAAACCGAAGAACATGGTGGCCCATGCCACGTATATCATGGATTCATAGGCATCACTCCAAGGGGCATGACCCGAAATAAACCAACGCGCAATCAATCCTGCGGAGTGCAAAAGAAAAAGAAAAAAAACACCCCCTTTTAAAAGCCGGATGGTCCCGTTTAAAATTTTTCCCTCCCGGAAAATCTTCCCAATCAGAAGCAGGAATAAAAACAATCCAACATAAAGGTACCCACTGAAAAGCTTTTTAAAAATATCGTATTTATTGTAGAGAATTTCCGCTTCAATTTTTTGTTCTGAGGGGATTATATTGGCTCCAAATTTTTTCTGAAAGCCCTCTAAACTTTGCAATAGATTTTCAGCTTGGGAGTAGTCGTTATCCTTTCGGGCCAGTCTCAACGCATTGAAATACAGGGGTAATATGTTATGTACATACAAGGAATCTTTACCCCTAAAAGGGGCTTCATTGAGCTCTGGATAAGAAACCCATTTGTTTGAGGGATCATTGGGAATGGGGAATACGCGTAAAATTTTTCCTTCTAGTGCAGAATACAAAAGGTTGACTCTTTTATCTACTTCAATAAAATCTTTTTGAAATTGATTGGGCACGGCACTGAGATAAGCCCCTTCCAGTTGAGAGGAAATTTTGTAATTGCCTTCTTGGTCAAAAAAAGAAACCAAAGAAGCATACTTCTGTTGAGAATCTACCCCTATGGTTTTACGAAGGCTGTCGTTACCTCTTTTGAGGTAAATGATCGGTACATTGTACCACAAGGCAGGGCTTTCTACGATCGACATCAAGACCTGATCGGCATTGAGTTCCCCGAAATAGTCTTTCTTACTGACTTTCCTTAACAACTCTGAAGAAAAAGTATTGGCTGGTTTCATTCGACCTCCCAGATCTTGAATCACTAAACTTCCAAATTTTAGGGCGTGTTCTTTATCAATGGCATTGGCCTTGACTACAGAATCAAAATCAAAAACTTTTGCAGGTTGATGCTCGTGCGATTGAGCATTGAGCCCCATTGAAACCAAAAGGAATGCGAAAGCAACAAGGGCATCCTTTTTTGATTTGATTTTATCCAAAGCCTTGGAAAGGTCTTTAAACCTGGTTTTTCCTATAAAGAAAATACCCATCATGCTCAGGTAAAGCAAAATGTAACCGACGTAAGTTACCCATGTCCCCCAAAAATCATGGTTAACCGAAAGTACTGTTCCTTTCTCGTCAGGATCGAATGAAGCTTGAAAAAACCGGTACCCCTTATGATCCAGAATGTGGTTCATATAAATATCATAATCGAATGCTTGGCTCTCCTCAACTGTGATTTTACTCATAAAAGAAGAATAGCTTTTTTCTGTGCCAGGATATTTTTCTGCGATGAAATCATTCAGTCGAATGCCAAAAGGAAGATTCAGTTTTTTAGAACCATACTTGAGGTAAAAATCTAAGCCACCTAAGGTTAGTTTTTTCATGTTATTGACCCTTCCTTTTCCCCCCAATACGACAATAGATTCTTGCTTTCCACTAGAGGTTACTTGCAGTTGCAAGGCATCCTGAGCTCCTTGAGATCCTTCTTCCGCCTTAACCCAATCGAATTTACCTCTCAGCGGAGGCTCAGGGATCACAAATTGAAACCCACGAATATTGTAAAGTGAACGCAATTGCAATTCCGCTTCCTTGTTTTGTTCAACAAGACCAGACTGTTGATCGGCCATTCTGAGGTAGGATCCATCAAAGGGGGTTGTGATAAAGTGTAACCCCCCTTCAGAACGGATGTTTACTGCTCCATCTATGGGATTATTCAGTGTAAAGAGAATATTGTGAATATTTGCGACTTCCCCTTCTTTAAGGGAGTGATCGTGGCGACTTCCATCGGAGGATTCTACTATTTTGAGATAGCGATCACCAGTATCGTCCAACACCAACTGTTCGGTTACATCCTCTTTAAAACTTTCGAAGCGAATGGAGAAAGGCTGTCCGTTGAATTCATTTTCCCACTTAAAATCATTATCAACATGTTCGGAGAAAAGAAAATCCTTCTCCAGGGTCTTGCGCTGCGGAATGCCATCGATTTCACCCTCAATAAAAACAGTCAAATAGGTTTTGTCCGATAAAAAGGTGTTTTCAACGGCTCCTTCACGAATCGGCATTACCCCTTCAAATCCAAAATATCGTGTGATAAAAGCTCCTAAAATAATCAGAATAAACGACAAATGGATCATCAGTATGGCCCACTTTTCCTTTCGCAAGAGTCGATATTTAAACATGTTTCCGAAAAAATTGATCATGAAAAGTCCCAAAATCAATTCAAACCACCAGGCATTATAAACCCATATTTTGGCAGTATCGGTACTGTACCAACTTTCAATAAAAGTTCCAAAAGCCATGGCCATAGCGAATGAGATGAACAAAAGGGCCATCAATTGGTTGGAAAATAGATACTTTAGGATTTTTTCTTTCATCTCAGATTTCAACGCTACATTCGATGTGCAAAGATACCAGTTGAAACCGAATTATAGTAACTTCAAAAGGCTAAATTAAACGCCAAGAGAATCGTTTCAAGTAACAAGGCCATCATCAGCACTTTGAATAAAGTCTCTTTTTTAAATTGACCCAATAAAACAGCTAAATAGCTCATGGCCGCAGCGACGCAGAAAAACATTTGAAAAAAATTGAAGAGAGAATTGCCTTTGATTGCGATGAAATAGGCCGCCGCAGATCCCAGACATGCAATCACCATTATGGAAACAGGAATTAAAAGATAGAATTTAGAGAAAAACTCCTTGCGAAAGGCAGAATAAATATTCATGACAGTAAGATTTAGGTTCTGTAAATTTAAGGAAAATAACTTTATGTATTTTTGAGGCATGATAAAAATTGTACTCCTTGGGGCGGGTCATTTGGCGTTTCATTTTTATGAACAACTCCGTTCATTGAGTGGAGTAAATTTGATTCAGTGGTACAGTAGGTCGATTGAGAAAATTGATTTTGCAAAAAAGCAACTGATGATTACAGATCGGCTTTCTGAACTTGTCCCCGCCGATCTCTATCTACTATGTGTTAGGGATACCGCCATAGAATCCGTTAGTGAAACAATAAGCCCCAAAGGAGTAGTGGCCCATTGTGCAGGAGGCGTTCCCATAGATCGAATCAAAGGCTCGTCGAGGAAGGCCGTTTTTTATCCTCTTCAAACTTTTACAAAGGAGCAGCACATTCGTTTTGACAAAGTCCCTTTTTGTATTGAAACTACAAATCCAAAAGATCAAAAAATTTTGAATGATTTGTCCCAAATGTTGGGGGGAATTCCTCTTCATATTGATTCCGAAAAAAGAGCTCTGATCCATCTGATTGCCGTATTTGTCAATAATTTTGGAAACCATATATTACAATTGGGAAGTGAGCTCTCCCAAAAACATCAAATTCCGTTCGACATTTTCCATCCCCTGATTGAGGAAACCTATCAAAAAGCAATGACCAAAGGGCCCAAAATTGCTCAAACGGGACCTGCTATGAGAAAAGATCAAGAAACTATCGACAAACACCTTGATTTATTGGAGGACGAAAACTTTAAAAAACTATACTTAAATTTAACCTCTTCAATCCAAAAAAACACATGAATACTAACTATAAAACCCTTCTGAACCATGTCACCACTTTTATTTTCGATGTGGATGGTGTGATGACCAATGGGAAAATACTGGTAACCTCCTCTGGAGAAATGTATCGTGAAATGAATACAAGGGATGGTTTTGCATTAAAACATGCTTTGCTCAAAGGTTTTAAGGTTGGAATTATAACTGGAGGCAGCAACGAAGGTGTTAAAAAAAGATTGGAAGACCTAGGAGTCAACAGAGTTTATTTAGGGGTTCACCAAAAAGAAATTGCGCTTAAAGACTTTCTCGATTTCTATGATTTGAAAGCCGAAGAGGTCCTTTACATGGGCGATGATATCCCGGATTTGGCTGTTATGGAAAAAGTGGGGGTGGCCACCTGTCCTCAAGATGCTGTGCCAGATGTCAAAAGTATTGCAGATTATGTTTCTCATCAAAAAGGGGGAGAGGGGTGTGTTAGGGAGATTATAGAACAAGTCCTGAGGGTTCAAGGCAAATGGAATTTTTCGGATGGTTCAAGTCAGTAATTCTATTATGATTCCTCTCAAGGGTTACGAAATCATTCTGGCCTCTGGTTCGCCCAGAAGAAAAGCATTTTTGGAAAGTTTGAATATCCCCTTTTCAATCCAATCTTTTTCGGTCGATGAATCCTTCCCAGCTTCCCTCAAAGGAAAAGAAATTTCAGAATTTATTGTGAAACAAAAAAATGCCCCTTTTGTCAGTAAAATACAAGACCGTCAATTGGTCATTAGCGCCGACACTATCGTTTGGTGTGAAAATCGATATTTGGGAAAACCGAAAAACAATGAAGAGGCCAAACGAATGTTGACTTTTCTTTCCGGAAAATCCCATCAAGTGATCACCTCTGTTGGTTTTCTTACAGTTCAAAAGTTTGAAATAATTACCGAAATCACCGAAGTCTATTTTAAAGATTTAACGGAACAAGAAATAGATCATTATATCGAAAAAGAATCTCCATTGGACAAAGCAGGAGCCTATGGCATACAGGATTGGATTGGTTCTGTTGGAATCAATAGAATTGAAGGAAGCTATACCAATGTAGTGGGGCTTCCTCTCGCTCAAGTGAAAGAAAAAATTTTCCTCATCGTTCAAGAAGAATGACTTAACTTAACTAAAATTAGTTTTGAAATATGATTTGTTCAAATCCTAGAACACCAAAATCGATGATTAAAAAATTCAGACCCCATTGCACTGCAAGCTTATTCCTGTTTTTGCTTTTTATCACGTCGATCAAGGCTCAATCCTCCTCTGAGATCTACAAACAATTAAAAAAATTAAATTTCTTAGGCACTGTCCTCTACCTAGCCGCCCACCCCGACGATGAGAATACAAGAGTAATTTCCTATTTTTCAAATCATGTTTTAGCCCGCACCGCTTATATGTCGATTACGCGGGGTGATGGGGGGCAAAACCTGATCGGTCCTGAACTCAGAGAAGGTTTGGGAGTGATCCGGACGCAAGAACTGTTGGCCGCCCGGAAAATTGATGGGGGATCACAGTTTTTCACCATGGCCAATGATTTCGGATATTCCAAAAATCCAACCGAAACTCTTTCCATATGGGATAAAGAGGAGGTATTGGCTCAGACGATTGATCGGATACAAAAATTCAAACCCGACATCATCATTAACCGATTTGACAGCAATAGCGCAGGAAGAACTCATGGGCATCATACCGCCTCAGCGATGATCAGTGAGTGGGCATTTGAATATTTGCAAGCCAACAAAGGCCTATGGCAACCCCAACGCTTGTTTCACAACACCTCATGGTATTTTTATGGAAGTAGGGATAATTTTGAAAAGGCCAGTAAAACAGGGATGCTTGAAATCGATATGGGCGTTTTTGACCCCCTTTCGGGAAAGACCAATTCTGAAATTGCCGCATGGAGTAGAAGTCAACACAAATCTCAAGGCTTTGGGAGTGCAGCGGCCTTGGGAGAAACAAAAGAGTACTTAGCGCTGGTTAAAGGAAAAAACATCAACAGTAACGACCCTTTTGAAGGCATCAATACTCAATGGTCGAGAGTAAAAGGTGGAGACAAAATCGGTATAGCGATTGAAAAAATTATCGGAAATTTTGATTTTTCGGCTCCTTATAAAAGTGTTGCCCCATTGATGGCAGTCAAGACTTTGATCAGCCAATTAGAAGACAATCATTGGAAAGAAATAAAAACCAAGGAGATCAGTTCCCTAATTCTCAACTGCTTGGGAATGGATCTCCAATTCAACTCCCAAATCCCTTTTGGAGTTTTGGGAGAAGATGTGGAACTAAAACTTTTGGTCAACAATCCCAGCCCGATAAAAGTAAGTCTAAGTCAAATAAAATGGAGGGAAAATCAATTGGATGTGAATCAAGCCCTTGAAATCAATACCGTACTGAATAAGAGTTTCAACACAAAAATAACGGGCTCGATCAGCAGTCCTTACTGGTTGATCCAAGAAGGAGGTCAAGGGATGTACACCACTTCTAAAAAAGAATGGATTGGAAAAGCCAAAACTCCCCCCGCCTATTCTGCTGAGCTTGTTTTTTTGATTGAGGGAAAAAAATTGAGTACCATCCTCCCTCTTCAATTCAGACAAACTGACCCTGTCAGAGGAGAAATCATTACTCCTTTTCAAATCCTACCACAAGCCAGTATTCAACTCGATGCTCCAGTCCATCTTTTCGCCACTGGTCAAAAGCGTAGAGTCAAAGTAAGTGTCAAAAATCTTGGACCTTCTGTAGCGGGAACCTTAAAATTGGTTGCCCCTAAAGACTGGGAATTTTCTCCTGCCTCTATTCAGGTCAACCTAAGGGGTAAAGGAAATGAAGCCGATTATTTTTTTGAAGTGATTGCCCCCACTCAATCATCGGTATCCCTTTTAAAACCTCAACTGACTACCTCCTTAAATACGCTTAATGGTGCCTTGATGGAAATTGAGTACGATCATTTTCCTAAGCAATACCTCGTCTCCCCAGCCCATACCAAAGCCGTAGCATTGAATCTAAAAACCGGGGTAGAAAAGATAGCCTACATTCAAGGTGCAGGTGACGCCATACCCGAAAGTTTGTCGGCCCTAGGGATTGAAGTAGAGATTCTGGAAGCAGACGATATAACCCTAAAAAAGTTGGAACCCTTCGATGCTGTGATTGTCGGCATAAGAGCTTTCAATGTTAAGGGGAGTTTGGCCTATAAAAACAAAACACTTTGGGACTATGCTAAGGAGGGTGGAAACCTTTTGATTCAATACAATACCAGTAGAAGTTTAGTCACTCAAGATCTCACCCCCATCCGATTACGCCTTTCTCGAGATCGGGTGTCGAACGAAAATGCAGAAGTACAAATCCTAAATTCTGAACACCCTATTTTGAATCATCCCAACAAAATTACGGCTCAAGACTTTGAAGATTGGGTGCAAGAGAGGGGCCTATATTTTCCGGATGAATGGGACGAACCCTTTACCCCGCTATTGGAGATGAACGATAAGGGAGAATCTCCAAAAAAAGGATCCTTATTGGTCGCTCCATTCGGAAAAGGGAGAATCATCTACACGGGTTTGAGTTTTTTCCGACAACTGCCCGCAGGAGTCCCTGGAGCTTATCGATTGTTCTTTAACCTCATCGCAAAACCATGAAAAAAGGCCTCAACAAAATCTATTGGTTACTCCTAATTACCCAATTATTTTTTTGGGGATTTTTTTATTTATTCATGAAAAATTTTAATGGATGGAACTAATCGACTGGAAAGTACTTTTTACCACCATGATCACCATTATTTTTTATGGGATTTGGAAAAACAATAGGCATCAAAACATTCAGGATTATATAAGAGGGGGAAATAAAGCCTCTTGGTTCACCGTAGGTCTTTCTGTCATGGCCACCCAAGCCAGCGCCATTACCTTTTTGTCCACTCCAGGTCAAGCCTTCAATGATGGGATGGGTTTTGTACAGTTCTATTTCGGTTTGCCTTTTGCCATGATCATCATCTGCCTCTTTTTTCTGCCCGTCTATCACAAACTGAAAGTTTTTACCGCCTATGAGTTTCTTGAAAACCGTTTTGATGTTAAAACCAGGACCCTAACAGCGGCCTTATTCCTTGTCCAAAGAGGCTTAGCTGCTGGTATTACCATATATGCGCCAGCCATTATACTCAGTGTCGTTTTGGGTTGGAATCTTAAATTATTGGTCATTATCATTGGATTATTGGTGGTGTTTTACACCTTAATAGGGGGTACACAAGCCGTAAATGTCACCCAAAAACAACAAATGTTTGTTATTTTTTCGGGGATGATAATCGCCTTCATCTTTATTGTCAGAGCCCTACCCGAACATCTTACTTTTTCCAATGCCCTTCAATTGGCAGGAATGAATGATAAGCTCAAGGTATTAGACTTTAGTTTTGACCCCAACAGTCGTTATACTTTTTGGAGTGGAATTACGGGAGGGCTGTTTTTGGCCCTGTCCTATTTTGGAACGGACCAAAGTCAAGTACAAAGGTACCTTTCGGGAAAATCATTGGCCGAAAGTCAGAGAGGTTTGATCATGAATGGGTTTTTAAAAATCCCAATGCAGTTCTTTATTTTATTGACAGGCGTTTTAGTCTTCGTCTTTTTTCAATTTGAAAAGGCCCCGCTCCATTTTAATCCTTATGCGTTAGAAAAAATTAAAACATCTTCGGGTGGAGAAAAGTTTGAAGCTTTAGAGATTGCCAACGATATCCTCCATCAAGAAAAACAAAAACAACTTCAAGAAAAAGATTTTTTCTCCAATACGGTCTCACAGGCAAAATACCTCGAGCTTGAAAAACAGACGCAAATCAACAGAAAGGAAGCAAAAAAAATCATTGAGATCAACCAGCCTCAAATTGAATCCAACGATAAGGACTACGTTTTTATTTATTTTATCCTCAACCACTTACCCCAAGGCCTGATTGGATTATTATTGGCCGTCATACTCTCTGCTGCCATGAGTTCTTCTGCCTCTGAAATCAACGCCCTGTCTGCCACCACAGTCGTAGATTTGTACAAACGTTTTAAAAATACTCATAATGAAAAGCATTACGTCTGGGCAGGACGGGGGTTTACCCTCTTGTGGGGACTCATAGCCATAGCTTTTGCCATGGTGGGTAATCTTTTTGAAAACTTGATCCAGCTCGTCAACATCATAGGATCCCTTTTTTACGGCACCATTTTAGGAATCTTTCTTATCGCTATCTTTTTTAAGCCCATCAAAGCCAATGCAGTATTTTTTGCCGCCCTCCTCAGCGAGGCCATAGTGCTGCTGATTTACTATTTGGACTGGGTCAGTTTTCTCTGGTTGAACGTCATTGGAGCATTGCTTACTCTATTGACGGCTTTTGTACTTCAATTCGTTATAAACCCGAGGAGATAGGCTGTCTCCCAATGCTTTCTGGCCGGTTTTGGCATGCGTTTTTCCCAAAAATTAACCCAAAAAAAACCCCTCATAAAGAGGGGTTAAAGTTTTCTCGAAACACTATTTACTCCATTCGGCAATAGAGGCTTTATTCATGATAACATAGTCTTTATTTCCTGCTTTTTCAGCCAATTCTAAAGACTTTTTAGCCGCTTCAATTGCTTTATTTTTGTCCATTTTTTTGGATAAAATTAAGGCGTATTGACGGTACATCCAATAGGCTGGGTTTTTTTGCAACTCTAAGGCTTTCTCCATCCATGTTTGAGCTTGATTGAGATCGATATTTTCGTTCAGATAATAAACCGCTGACTGATAATAATCTCCTGCTTTGGGCTCACCCGATAAGGTTTTTTCTATACTCCCCATCGCTTTCATTTGAGTAGGCACCGTAAAAGGAATCGCTACTAAGGTGTGTTCCCAAATCAAATTGAGAGAGGCACCGTTATTATTCAAGTCAGAAAAAGAGAGGGTAAATGTTTCGACCATGGGATCAAAATAAACCGACGGAACGGTTACCGTGAGCGCCACCTGATCGTCCTCCCACTTACCGGAAGCATCTCCCATATTATTTTTTTTGTAAAAATACACTTCCCATTGATCCAACGATGGACGGGTGTACAAAGCGTATTTTCCTGCCGGCAAGGGTTGACCTGCAACATTCACAGCATCCGAAAAAGAAACCGTAGTGTTTTGATTTGCCCCTGTTCTCCAAATTTCATCATAACGGACCAAGCCACCCATAATTTTCCTTCCTCTGGCTGAGGGTCTGGAGTAATCCAATTCCACTTCGGTCAAACCCACCTGCTGAGTCACCTTTCCTCTGGGACTGGGTTGTGGAGTGGTCACTTGTGCGAAAGCACCAAGACATAAAAAATTTAAAATCAAAAAGTAGTAGGCGTATCTCATAATATGTTTTTTTCAAATTTAAGAATCCCAAATCAAATATAGACTTTTGATAAAATATTTATATTTTGTTTAATATTTTTATAAAATTCTTAGACAATTTGTATCTTTGAAAATAATTAATCGATGAAGATATACCGCCTCCACCAAAAACAGAACTTGCCGATTACGATGGAGCAAGCCTGGAGTTTTCTTTCCGACCCCAAAAACCTAAAAACCATTACCCCAGACTACATGGGATTTGAAATTTTGGGAGGAGACGAAAAAAAAATGTACCCGGGACAAATCATAAAGTATATTGTTACTCCGATATTGGGAATTCCTACCCAATGGGTAACAGAAATCACCCATGTAAAGGAAGGAGAATACTTTGTAGATGAGCAAAGATTTGGCCCCTATTCACTCTGGCATCACAAACATTTCATCCACCCCATCAAAAATGGGATTGAGATGGAAGATATTATTGACTACAAAATACCTCTTGGTTTTTTAGGTCAAATGGCTCATCCCTTAGTGGTAGAACCCAAATTAAAAGAAATATTTGAATACCGAAAGAAAAAATTGAACGAATTATTCGGAGAATACAAAAGCTAAAATGAAAAAAAACATACTGATTGTAGGAGGAACTTCAGGTATTGGTCTCGAACTGGTCAAACAGATGCATCAAGATCACAATCTCTTTGTGGCCAATCGTTCTAAGGAATCATTGAATGGATTATTGGCAACCCACATTCCATATGATGTAGAGATTGACGAATTGGAAGTCTCCAGCCTACCCGAAATCCTTCACGGAATGGTTTATTGTCCAGGAACCATCAACCTAAGGCCCTTTAAAGCTATAAAACCCGAAGTGTTCCTCAAAGATTTTTCAATCAATGTTATGGGAGCGATCAAAACGGTACAGGCGGTTTTGGGACGACTGCAACACAACGAAACGCCCTCAAGTGTGGTTTTTTTCAGTACGGTTGCGGTGCAAACCGGAATGCCTTTTCACAGCTCAGTGGCCACGGCCAAAGGAGCCTTAGAAGGTTTGTCTCGTTCTCTGGCTGCTGAATTGGCTCCCAAAATTCGATTTAATGTAATTGCACCTTCCTTGGTGGATACCCCATTGGCTGAAAAGTTTTTGAACAATGACACTAAAAAAAGTAATGCAGCTGCAAGACATCCGCTGCAAAGGTTAGGGCGAGCGGAAGAAATTGCCCAAACGACTCAGTTTTTACTCAGTGATCAGAGCAGTTGGATGACTGCACAAACCCTAACTCTCGATGGTGGAATAGGGAGTATTAAAAGTTAACCATCATGGAAAAGTTTACCGTTTTTTGGTTTCGAAGAGATCTCAGGTTGGAGGACAACAGAGGCTTGTATGAAGCATTAAAAGGAAAAAATAAGGTCATTCCTATATTCATCTATGATTCAGAAATCATCGATAAATTAGAAAAAAACGATCACAGATTAACATTCATTCAAAAAGCCTTGGGCGGCATCAATAGCGCTATGAAGAGGAACAGATGCTCGGTGGGAATTTATCGGGGCACTCCCAAGGCTATTTTTGAAAGAATCACAAAAGAGTTTCCCATTGAAAAGGTCATCACCAACAACGACTACGAGCGTTATGCCATCGAACGTGATGAACAAATCGGAAAGCTATTGAATGCAAAAGGAATTGAATTTAACACCTATAAAGACCAAGTTATTTTTGAAAAAAATGAAGTGGTAAAAGACGATGGAAAACCCTATGTAGTGTACACCCCCTACTCTCGAAAATGGAGGGTAATGTTTGAGGAATCTGAGATTGAAAACTATCCCTCGGAAAATCTGTTAGATAATTTTTACAATCAAACGCCTCTGCCTCAAATTACCCTCGAAGAAATGGGGTTTGAAATCTCTACAATAGTTCCTAAAGTTTCAAGACTCGATGATGAAATGATCGATCAATATGAAGCGACCCGAAATTTTCCTTTTACGGACAGTACTTCTCGTGTGGGCGTTTATCTTAGATTTGGTACTCAAAGCCCAAGAAAATGGATTAAAAAAAGTGCAGAAAGAGAAAATTCAACTTTTTTAAAAGAGCTGATATGGCGGGAATTTTTTATGCAAATTCTTTGGCATTTCCCCGATACAGAAAATCAGTGTTTCAAGAAACAATACGATCGTATTGCTTATAGAAATAACGAAAAAGAGTTCGAAAAATGGTGCTTAGGAAAAACAGGTTATCCTTTGGTGGACGCTGGAATGCGACAACTCAACCAAACGGGATTTATGCACAATCGGGTACGAATGCTGGTGGCCAGTTTTTTGTGTAAACATTTGCTGATCGATTGGCGTTGGGGCGAAGCTTATTTTGCAGAAAAGCTTTTGGATTATGAAAAGTCGAGTAATGTGGGAAACTGGCAATGGAGTGCCGGTTGTGGAGTAGATGCGGCTCCCTATTTTAGAATATTCAATCCCCACGAGCAAATTAAAAAATTTGACAAAGACTTGGCCTACATCCAAACGTGGGTAAAGGATCTGAACGAACCCAGTTACCCCGAACCTATAGTAGAACATAAAATGGCTCGTGAACGCTGTTTAACCGCATATAAATTGGCTTTGAACCCTTCATGAGAGGCGTAAAAAAAGAACACCTACCCCATAAAATTTGTCCTCAATGCCTGCGTCCTTTTCTCTGGAGAAAGAAGTGGGAAAGAGATTGGGAAAACGTAAAATATTGCAGTAAAAAATGTCAGAAAGCATAGAAACCGTTCTGGTTTGGTTCAGGAATGATTTGAGAGTGGAAGACCATCAAAGTCTTCACAAGGCAATGACGACTCAAAAAAGAGTGATTGCTTACTATGCATTTTCTCCAAAATACTTTGAAATCAACAAGTGGGGATTCAAAAAAACAGATAAGTTCCGCACTCAATTTCTTATCGATAGTGTCCTTGATCTTAAAAAAGCATTGGCCAAACTCAATATTTCTTTGATCATTGACCTTAAAGCTCCCGAGTCCTCCCTCCCCGAATACATTCACCAATATCAGGTCGAAACTATTTTTTTGCAAAAAGAATGGACGAGCGAAGAAAAAAAGCAAGAGGAAGAAATCGCACAAAAAGTGGGGACTTCCCTCCAATGGGAGCGATCTTATGATCAATTTTTGCTTCACCCCGATGACCTTCCTTTCTCGGTTGATCAAACACCAGAGGTATTCGGGAATTATAGGAAAAAATGCGAAAAAGAAGTTTCGGTCAGAACCCTAATAGCAACACATAATGCACTACCTGTGACCAATTTGATCGAGCTCGAAACCCCACTTCCCAAACTCTCCGATTTGGGCTTGGAGGACATAGATCTCGACGCCAGAACTGCATTTCCATTTAAAGGTGGAACCCAAAATGCCTTAGACCGTTTGGATGATTATTTCTGGAAAAGTAAAAAATTATCCTACTACAAAAATACCCGCAATGGTTTGATAGGGCCAGACTACAGTTCCAAATTTTCACCTTGGCTTGCTTCAGGTTCCCTTTCTCCAAAAATGATTTATTGGGAAATCAAACGCTACGAAAAAGAAATTCAAAAAAATCAATCCACTTACTGGTTGATTTTTGAGTTGATATGGAGGGATTATTTCAAATGCATCTCATTGAAACACGGCACTAAAATTTTTAAAATCGGAGGAATATTGAATCGTAAATATCCATGGAACGATTCTCAAAAAATCTTTGAGCAATGGGCTAATGGTCAAACTCCAGAAGCATTTGTCAATGCCCATATGATCGAAATGAATCGAACAGGATGGATGAGCAACCGTGGACGACAAAATGTAGCCAGCTATTTTGCCAAAGACTTGAAAATGGATTGGAGAATTGGAGCCGCCTATTTTGAATCCCAACTCATCGATTATGATGTTCACAGCAACTACGGCAACTGGATGTATGTTTCTGGAGTGGGCAATGACCCTCGCGATCGAAAATTTGATGTAAGATGGCAAGCCGAACGTTATGATCCACAGGCTAAGTTTCAGAACCTTTGGCTCCAAAAAACTTTATTTTAATGAAATTAAGACTTGTATTAGGTGATCAATTGAACTCCCAACATCAATGGTTTAAGGAAGTCGAGGAGAATACCCTATATGTCTTTTTTGAAATGCGGCAAGAAACGGATTATGTGAAGCATCACATCCAAAAAGTTGTAGCTTTTTTTACCGCTATGAGAAGTTTTGCAAAAGCATTAGAAAATCAAGGTCATAAAATTATTTACTATAATATATATTCTGATGCTTCCCGAAAATCTTTAGACGAAAACATCAAAACCATCATCACCGAAAAAGGAATTACAAAGTTTGAATACCTGCTACCCGACGAATATCGTTTGGACAAACAGTTGGTTACAATAGTCAAAAGTATCCCTATCGAATCGGAAAGTTTTGACACCGAGCATTTCCTTACCCAAAGAGAGGACTTAAACACTTTTTTTGAGGGTAAAAAACAATTGATCATGGAATTTTTTTACCGCGATATGCGAAAAAAATACGATCTATTGATGGAGGGAGGAAAACCCTTGGGAGGACAGTGGAATTTTGATAAAAACAATCGCAAAAAGTGGAAGGGAGATCCCCTCATTCCCCCTCCCTTTTCAATCGATACCAAAAGGAGTCAAGAAGTGTACGACTCTATAATCAAATCGGGTATCGAAACCTTAGGTAGCTATAAGCCTGAGCAGTATCTTTTTCCAGCCGACCGAAAAGAAGCACTCGAACAACTGGATTATTTCTGTGAGTATTTATTGGTCCACTTTGGGGATTACCAAGATGCCATGCACACCCGAGAACGCAATCTCTTTCACTCTAGAATTTCATTTGCCTTAAACACTAAAATCCTTCATCCTCTTGAGGTTATGAAAAAGGTGATTGATCACTATCATAAAAATCCTGACCGGATAGAACTCTCTCAAGTCGAAGGCTTTGTAAGACAAATAGTAGGATGGAGAGAATACATGCGCGGAATCTATTGGCGTGAAATGCCAGATTACAAACTCAAAAACAAATTAGACAACTTCAACAAATTGCCCGATTTCTTTTGGACAGGCCATACAAAAATGAATTGTTTAAAAGAAAGCATTACAGATTCGTTGGAGACGGCTTATGCCCATCACATACAACGATTGATGATTACCGGTAATTTTGCTTTACTGATCCAATGCCATCCCGATGAAGTAGATGAATGGTATTTGGGCATCTATGCCGATGCAGTAGAATGGGTACAACTGCCCAATACAAGAGGAATGAGTCAGTGGGCAGATGGAGGTATTGTGGCTACAAAACCTTATGTGTCCTCGGGTTCATACATTCACAAAATGAGCAATTATTGCGAAGAATGCCGCTACGATCGATCCAAAAGAACCGGTGAAAATGCCTGTCCCTTCAACAGTTTGTATTGGAATTTCTTAGACGACAAAAAAGAATTTTTCCGCAAGAACAATCGGATGGCGATGATGTTGCGTTTACTGGACAAAATACCCTTACTGGAAAAAGAAGAAATCAAAAAAAGAGCGCTGATTATAATCGAAAATCCCGATGCATTCTAATCGAGAACCCATACAGATGGTTTGGTTAAAAAGGGACCTCAGACTTGAGGATCATCCTCCGCTTTACCATGCGTTGAAATCCAAACGAAGGGTATTGATTGTTTATGTTTTTGAAAATCAGCTATTCGAAGACCCCCACTACAGTCCCCGTCATTTTGATTTCATCAAACAATCCATAAGTGCTATGAACGATGATCTAAACGCCTACAACACTAAAGTATTTGCTGCCAAAGGCGAAATCATCGAACTCTTCGAATCCATTGCAAAAAAATACCGAATCGAAAAAATCTATGCCCATCAAGAAACCGGCGTTAGGGTAACCTACAAAAGAGATTTGGCGGTTGCCCTTTGGTGCAAAAAAAATAATATTGTGTTCGAAGAAAAGCTTCAACAAGGTGTTTTTAGAGGATTAAAAAACCGATTGAATTGGTTAAATAAATGGGAAACTTTAATGAATCAACCCATCCAAAAAACACCCTTGAAAAAGGAGTCTTTTGTTTCCACAAAAGAAATTGACCTATTCCCCTCTGTTTTTTTAGAGAAAGAATTGAGAACTAAAAAAAATCCCATGAGGCAACAAGGGGGGAGCAGAAATGCTTTTCGCTACCTCGATTCATTTTTTGAGGAGCGTTACATAAATTATCAAAAACACATTTCTAAACCCGACTTATCCCGACGAAGTTGCAGTCGCCTTTCTCCCTATTTGGCTTTTGGAAACCTTTCCATGCGACAGCTTTTACAAAAAATGGAATATGAGCGAATGAACGGCAATAAAAGTTTTGCGCTAAAAGCATTTGGATCTCGCTTGCGCTGGCAGTCACATTTTATACAAAAGTTTGAAATGGAATGTTCTATGGAATTTGAGAACATCAACAAAGGTTATCTCAGCCTGAACCAGCCCCTCAACAAAAAACACATACTTGCATGGGAAACTGGAAGAACCGGAGTTCCATTGGTAGATGCTGCCATGCGTTGTCTGGTTGAAACAGGCTATTTGAATTTCAGGATGCGCTCATTAGTAGTTTCCTTTTTTACCCACCATTTGTGGCAACCCTGGCAGGCCTGCGCCCATTTTTTGGCGAGACAGTTTTTAGATTTTGAACCCGGTATCCACTACCCTCAATTACAAATGCAAGCGGGGGTGACAGGAATCAATATGTTGAGGATCTACAATCCCGTAAAAAACGGTCATGAACACGACCCCAAAGGACTGTTTGTTAAACAGTGGGTCCCTGAATTGAAATCACTTCCAGAGGAGATGGTGCATACCCCTTGGGAACTTACTCCCATTGAGGCTGCCATCTATGACTTCGAGCCCGGCAAAAGCTATCCCAATCCCATCATTGACCTCCAAAAAGCAAGAACAAATGCCACCCAATCCCTTTGGCCCTTATCCAAAAGTCCTGCTGTGCGAAGGGAAGGCAATAGGATTTTAGCCAAACATACACTGACCGACCGTAACCGTTTGATGAGATGAAAAAAAAACACGATCTAAAAACAGAGCAAATTGATCGCATCATAGAAATGGCTTGGGAAGATCGGACTCCTTTTGATGCCATTCTCGATCAATTTGGACTCAAAGAACAAGAAGTCATAAGCCTGATGCGTAATGAAATGAAGGCCAGTAGTTTTAGGATGTGGCGCACCAGAGTTCAAGGTCGGAAAACCAAACACCGACAACAAAGAGGGGAAGGAGTGGAGCGATTCAAATGTACCTGTCAACGAGGGATCAGCAACAACAAAGTGTCCAAAAGGAGGTAGATCCTACTGACATAGAAACACGAGCTACTTCTTCTGTTGCGATCCATCAATAGCGTACCTCCACATTCATTCCTACACTGGCTGCACTCACTTTGCGCCAAGTTCCTTGACTGACTTCACGCGCAATCAGCGATGAACCGAAAAAACCCCCCGAAAAAAAGAGATTTCCAGGACCCAAATCCTCTATCCATTCAATCGAAACAAAGAAATCTTCATCGATTACAATCTCATAAGGACTTAAATCTTTGGTGACCACTCCCGAGGAAACATTCGTTTCGATAAGGATATTTTCTTTCAGCAAAGTAGAACTGGGGAGTCCATTTTCTATCTTGTAAAAATTAAGTCTAAACCGCAACGGGATAAAATCATTTTCGACTATAGAAACATTGAATTTTTTGAGAATCATAGGACGCTTCCTTTGTCTTACGATAAAGCCCATTTCATTTCCCAACAGATTTGTCGTAAAAGAAGCATAAATCATTTGGGAGGTCGTTTTGTTTCCCAAAACTTTGGTTTCAAACTGGGTCCGCTTTGAACTTACCATTACCTCATCCAGAGCCGTCGTTTCCTCTGCCATAGAAATAAAAAAAAGCTCTTGATTTATATAATCATTGAGGGGGTATTCTTTTGTTTCGAATCCTATCATGGAAAATCTCAAAACGGCTTGACCATACTCTTGGGGATTGACTTCAAATTCAAAAAAACCTTGATCATCCGAAACGGTTCCTACATTTTGGTCAACCAAACCAATATTTACATAAGGTAATGGTTCTTTGGTTTGGGCATCGACAATTTGACCATCGATCGTGACTTGTCCAAAGCCGAATAGGGTTGGGATGAGAAAAAGGAGTAGAAAGAGAAAAAGTTGGGGCATGGAGTCATCGGTTTCAATTTTCGGCACGTTCAATTATTGCCCCTATATTTTGAAGACGGGAGACAATATTTTCATAACCTCGATCGATTTGCTCAATATTGTGGATCGTACTTTTACCCTTGGCTGAAAGGGCAGCGATCAAAAGAGATATACCCGCTCTGATGTCGGGAGAGGTCATTACTGTGGCTTTGAGAGAAGATTTAAAATCATGACCGATCACCGTAGCACGATGGGGATCACATAATATGATTTTGGCACCCATATCGATGAGTTTGTCCACAAAAAACAATCTGCTTTCAAACATTTTTTGATGAATGAGAACGCTGCCTCGAGCTTGAGTGGCAACCACCAAAACGATACTCAATAAATCGGGAGTAAATCCTGGCCATGGAGCATCAGAAATGGTTAAAATAGATCCATCGATAAAGTTTTGGATTTCATATCCATCCTCATGGGCAGGGATAAAAATGTCGTCCCCTTTTCTTTGAAGTTCAATACCCAACTTAGAAAAAATTACAGGGATTTGCCCCAAGTCGTCCCAGCTTACATTTTTAATGGTAATTTCACTTTTGGTCATTGCAGCAAGGCCAATCCAACTTCCAATTTCTACCATATCTGGCAGCAGTGTGTGTTCTGTTCCATTGAGTGTATTCACACCCTCTATGGTCAAAAGATTGGAACCTACGCCTGCTATTTTGGCTCCCATTTTGTTGAGCATTTTACACAATTGCTGAAGATAGGGTTCGCACGCTGCATTGTAAATGGTAGTCGTACCCTTTGCCAAAACTGCCGCCATTATAATGTTGGCCGTTCCGGTTACCGAAGCCTCTTCCAATAAAAGATGTTGCCCCTGTAATTGACGGGCCGTAACCGTATAAAAATGATCTTCCTTGCTGTAGTTAAAATGAGCTCCCAGTAATTTGAGACCCTCAAAATGGGTGTCCAATCGTCGTCGTCCAATTTTATCCCCTCCTGGTCTTGGAATGGAACCTTTACCAAATCTGGATAACATAGGCCCCACCAACATCACCGATCCCCTCAATTGTTTGGCATCGGTTTTATATTCTTGACGGTCCAAAAAATGGGGGTCAACCGCATCTGCCTTGAAAGTGTACTTCCCCTTTTCGAGATGCGCTACCTTTACCCCCATTTTCTTTAAAAGAACAATGAGCTTATTGACATCTACAATATCTGGGACATTTGAAACGGTGACCGTTTGGTCGGTAAGCAATACCGCACACAAAATTTGTAAGGCTTCGTTTTTTGCTCCTTGCGGGGTGATATCCCCCTTTAAGCGATGTCCTCCTTCAATTTGAAAACTACCCATGAAACTCTGAATTAGTATCTTTTACGACCGTTATTTCTATTATTTCTCTGTTTGACGGGAGGATTGTTGCTCTTAGCACCATTGCCATTTTTGGAGCGAATTTTTAGAAATTCTGCAGAGTCTGTCAATGGAAGATCTTCTTCTTTCACCTTAAGTTGATTGTCGGATAATTCCATCAAGTGATTTAGAATGACCTCATCTTCTACGGTGTCTTTATTCCAGTTTAAAAAACATTTTTTCATATGGTTGGCAATATTCAATACCAACGCATTTTTTAGATCTGCATCTTCCCAACCTATGGCAATGGTAATCATGCTTTTGATGTTATTCCCGTAAAACCGGTATTTAGGGTTTCTTTGGGGATAAGCAAGTCGATCGGGTTTCTGATTCAAAACCTCTTTTTGAGGTTTTTCGAAAGGACTGTCAACGTCCAATTGAAAATCAGCCATGATGAAAAGCTGATCCCAAAGTTTATGCTGAAAATCGGGAACATCGCGCAGATGAGGACTCATATTGCCCATAATCCCAATGACTGCTTTGGCGATTTTGTTGCGTTCATCTCGATCTTGAGTTTCCAAAATTTGATTGATCATTAATTGTACATGTCGTCCGTACTCGGGAATGATCAATTGAGTTCTTTTTGTATTGTATTGTAAAGTTTCCATGAAGGGAAATGTTTTTCTTAAGTGAGGTTGGGGTGTTGCAATTTACTAAAATTCAAATAATAGTCTCTTTAAAAGCATAATTTATTATAAAATGATGACTCCCTCTATTGCTGAAGCATTTTTATAAATCTCTATCACGTCCATTGGAGATTTCATCTCAAGGGTAACCGTTAGGCTTTGAAACTTATTCTTGGAAGAGTTGACCAAAGATACTCCCTCGCTGGGATTTTTGAAGAGTTCTTTGAGTTTATCGATCTGTTCACTATTGGATTTCACAATAAATTTGAACATATACAGTCCTGGCCAATTTTGGGATTCCTCCAACTGCTTTTGGAATCTTTCATAAAAAACATCAGGATTTTCCTTTGAATTCATCAAGGAATATTATTTTGTACAAATATAGTCGATATATCCCTAAATTTGGGTGTACTTATGCCTCTGAATAAAAATAAAAAAATCGTCATCAGCGGGGGTCCCGGAAGCGGAAAAACGACTTTGATCCATTTGTTAAAAGAAAAAGGATATTTCTGTTTTGAGGAGTGCTCAAGGGAGTTGATCAATAATGCCAAAAAACAGGGAGAGCCGAATCTTTTTAAATCAAAACCCATCGCATTTAGCGAACAAATATGGCTAAAAAGGAAAGAGCAATTCGAAACCAAAGCACCGACTTCTCCGTCAAGAACAGAAGGTTCTTTTGTATTCTTTGATAGAGGACTGCATGATGTTGTCGCCTATTTGGAATGCAACGGTATCGTTTACGATGCCAAAAAATTTGATTTATCCCAATTTGGTTATGATTTGGTCCTTTTACTTCCGCCATGGAAAGCCATTTATACCCCCGATGAAGAGCGAAAAGAAAATTTTGAAGAAGCCGAAAAACTCTATTTTTATATCAAAGATATCTATCAAAAAAGTAAAATTCCACTTGTTGAAATTCCTTTACAAAGCCCTGAGGAAAGAATTTCTACCTTACTGGGCTACTTAGAATATGGAACAAGCTATTGATTACTTAACGCGCTATTGGAAAAGCAAATCCTTTCGGCCTCTACAAAAGGAGGTCATAGACCACTACCTCAGTGGAGGGGACACTGTGGTATTGATGCCTACGGGAGGGGGAAAATCGGTCTGTTATCAGCTTCCTGCTTTGTTAAACGAAGGCCAAACTCTGGTCATCTCTCCTCTAGTATCGCTCATGCAAGACCAGGTGAATCAACTCAACCAGCGGGGAATAAAATCCATGTTTTTTGAAAGTCATCGCCATAAAGACGATATTTTCCGTCAATTAGAGAATGCTCGAAATGGAGGGTTTAAATTGATCTATTGTTCCCCAGAGCGCTTGACAAGTGATGCCTTTCTCCAACAAATCGAAAAGCTACCCCTGCGGGGAATTGCCATCGACGAGGCCCACTGTATTTCAGAATGGGGTCACGATTTTAGGCCCGCATTCCAATCGATTAAAAATTTAAGATCATTGTTTCCCGATGTTCCTTTTATGGCCCTCACGGCAACGGCAACCCAAAAAGTTCTGAACAACATCAATGAAGATCTGGGATTGATTCAACCCAAAATTTTCAAAAATTCATTCGAGCGAAAAAACATCCAATACGCTGTCCAGCCCACAGAAGACAAAATGGGAGTGCTAAAAAAAATACTCTCTTCTTCCCCCGAACCGATGATCCTCTACTGTCGATCAAGAGCCAAAACAGAAAGCCTTGCCCAACAGATTAAAAATTGGGGATTAAAAGCAAGTTTCTATCACGGAGGGTTGGACGCAAAGCTCAAGAAAAGACGTCTTGAGGAATGGAAAAACGAGACCCACCCTATTATGGTAGCTACCAATGCCTTTGGAATGGGAATCGACAAGGCCAATGTCAGAAAGGTCATTCATCTGATCATGCCAGAGAGTATGGAGTCTTATTATCAAGAAACGGGCAGAGCAGGAAGAGATGGACTGCCCTCGGAAGCTATTCTATTGGTTCATCCCGCAGATCAATTTCGACTTCGGGACCAATTTTTGAGTCACCTCCCCGACTCCCAATACCTGAGACGATTTTTCAAAAAATTGTGTGACTCCCTCAATATTGCCTATGGAGAGGGCGAAGGAGAAGAATACAAACTCAATTTCAAAGACTTTTGTGATGCCTACCAATTTCATCCCAAAAAAGCGCATCACTGTTTTGGAATTTTGGACAGAGAGGGGGTATTTGAATGGCAACAAATTCACGAAACCCAAACATATTTAAAAATCAAGTGCAGCCCATCGGAAGCACTGAACAGAAGCGAGCTAGGAGACGATGCTGCTCGAATACTTCTGTTTTTAATGCGGAATTATCAAGAACTGTTCAGAAAAGAAAAAAAAATCAATCTGGGACAGATCGTGGATCTATTAGGCATGGGCTTCGATAAGATTTCGAAAAAATTGGACCTTTTGGAGAAAGAAAATATCATCGAACATCAAAAATCCGATACCGATATCAAACTCTTCTGGAAAGTTCCTCGTGAAGACCAATACACCCTCAATCCTTTTCTCAAGAGGATCGCAGCCCACCACCAACTCAAAGCAGATAAAATCGCCTTCATGTTAGACTATGCGTTTGAGGAATCCGAATGTAAACGCAATAAAATCCTGAGGTATTTCGGGGAAAAAAAATCAGACCGTTGCCATCAATGCTCAGCAAAAAGTTGCCGTAAAAAAAACAGTCCGAATATGGATGTTCATTCGGAAATAAAAAAAATTCTTCAAGGAGAACCCCAAAATGCTTATCAAATCGGTTTGGAAATAGGGATATCAAATGAATCCATTGTAATAGCTTTGCATGAGATGCTGGAGGAAAACATCATCGGATTGAATGAATCAAATCAGCTGTACCTCAAATGAGTCAGAAAATTGTTTTTTTTGGAACCCCCCCCTTCGCTGTTCGGTGTTTGGAAAAAATAGTAGCGCAAAAGTTCAATGTAGTGGCTGTGGTCACTGCACCCGACCGTCCTGCAGGTCGAGGTAGGCAAATGAGCCAATCGGCAGTAAAAGAATTTGCTGAAGGACAAAACCTTCCCATTTTACAACCCACCAACCTCCAAGCCCCAGATTTTATAGAACAATTACAAGCCTGGGCACCCGATTTGATGGTGGTTGTGGCTTTTCGAATGCTCCCCAAAGTGGTTTGGTCGCTTCCTCCCAAGGGTACATTTAACCTTCATGCTTCCCTCCTGCCCCACTACAGAGGCGCTGCTCCGATCAACTGGGCCATTATCAATCGAGAAAAACAAAGCGGTGTGACTACCTTTTACATCAATGAAGAGATCGACACGGGTGAAATCTTACTCCAAGAAACCGTGGCCATCGAAGAGGAAGATACTGCCGGTAGTTTGCACGAAAAACTAGCCGCCAAAGGGAGTGAATTGGTTTGCAAGACCCTAAAGGGCCTTTTTGAAGGCACTGTCGTTTCCAAAAAGCAACAATGGAAAGGAACAGAAAAAGTAGCCCCAAAGCTCAATAAAGAAAATGTTATGATTGACTGGAGTCAACCTCTTGAATTCATCCATGCCAAAATAAAAGGTCTCTCTCCCTATCCAGGCGCAAAGACGTATTGGATTGAAGATCAAAATTCGTCGATCATCAAAATTTTTGAAGCCGAAATCATCATAGAAGAACATGGTTTGAAGCACAATCAAGTCATCATAAGAGACCAAAAGATTTTGATCACACATCCCTCTGGATTTTTAAATTGTAAGGTCCTACAGTTGCCCAATAAGAAAAGTATGAGTGCAAATGACTTACTCAATGGCAGTCGTTTTTCATCCAAACTGGAAGTAAAATGACCCTAAAAGTCCTGCCATTATCAACAAATAGTGGTTTTTATTAACAATAATGGGGATTTGGACTGATTTTTCATTGGACTTTGAACAAAGCGTATAAATTTGTGATTCTAATAAATAACCTTTTTAGATTATGAATAAATCAGAATTAATTGATGCAATGGCAGCAGATGCTGGCATCTCCAAAGCAGCTGCAAAAGCAGCACTCGAATCACTAGTGGGTAGTGTTGGTAAAACCCTTAAAGGAGGAGGACGTGTTTCTCTTGTCGGATTTGGATCTTGGTCAGTTTCTAAAAGAGCCGCTAGAGAGGGAAGAAATCCCCAAACTGGTGCCACTATTAAAATTGCAGCCAAAAATGTAGTTAAGTTCAAAGCTGGTGCAGAATTATCAGGTTCCGTTAACTAAGAGTTTTAAATTAAAAAAAAAAGCTTCCCAATGGGAAGCTTTTTTTTTGGTATTCCGTGAATAATTATTTAAATTGAGGTAATTATTGATCCTTCTGATTTTGGAATCTGGAAAACTTCTTATTGCTGAACCCTCGGTATACGGGGACCAAAACTTTCACCGATCCATTGTGGTCATTGCAGATCACAAAGAATCGGGCTTTTTGGGTTTTATCATCAATAAGCCCTTAAGCTTCAACCTCAATGATGTTTTGCCCGATATCAAAATAGACTTTCCCCTCTTCTACGGGGGTCCTGTAGAGCAAGACAATCTCTTTTTTATTCACAATGCAGCCCATTTGATTCCCCATAGCCTCAAGATCGATGATCAACTGTTTTGGGGAGGAGAATTTGAAAAAATCATCTCATTGGTCAATGACGGGCTACTGACGCCTAGGGACATTAAGTTTTTCCTCGGCTATTCAGGTTGGTCGGGAGATCAACTAAAGGAAGAAATCAATGCCAACTCGTGGGTCGTAATCGATAATACTTATACAGAAAACATCTTAGCACACAAAACTCAGGATTTGTGGAAAAATCAGATGATTGCCTTGGGCGGAAAATACCTCGTTTGGTCGAATACTCCCGAAAACCCCAGTCATAACTGACGAGCGAGGGACTCCCATAATTTTTGTTGCAAGAGTATCGATTGATCGTATTTAAATTGCTTCTTTCTAAACTGACGGATCTGCACCCATCCGTATTCTGAAGACAGCAAAAACATTTCTTCGGCTTGTTGGATCGAAAATACAGGGATTTCCGTTTCTATGACTTCCCATTCACTTTCTTTTTTTAATTGATCTAAAAAGGCCGTTCTCAAAACGCAATTGACTGTTCCTTCGGCCAAGGCAGGGGTTTTAACTTTGCCCTCGCTGATTAAAAAAACAGCCCCATGGGTACTCTCCACCAACCGTTTGTGGTCATTCAGAAGAAGTGCGGCTTCAAAACCATTTTCATAAGCATACACTTGAGCCAGTTTTCGTAAAGATTCATAGCTTTGAAATAAATTGGAATACGCATTGGCAAAAACATAATGATCTTTGTAAAGGGTCAACTCTAAATCCTTGTGCTTCAATAGGATTGGATCGGTCTGCATGACAAAACAAAGTGAGCTTATCGGAGCCTCAATAGTGGGGTTTTGATTTCTATAAAACTTTAAACTGATTCGTTGCACCGCTTTCTGAGAATCATTGCCTCCATAGAGTGCATCCATCTGCTCTTGGAAAAACGTGAGTGTATAATGCATGGGAATGTCAACTCTCGACCTTCTTAAAGCTGCCATAATGGAAAAATAATGAGCTTCCAATAAGGATATTTTTCCTTGGAAAGCTAATAAGTGATGGGTGTGAACAGGAAGGCAGATCAAGAGACGAAGTAAATCTTCGGGAACCGATTTGAACCCGGAAAAGCATTTTCCATTAAAATTAATCATCTGAAAAAAATTAGGCAGAACCCAAGACTTGTTTGAGATCCGAAATTAAACTGTCCCAAAGTAGTACAGATTCATCCATTTCATCCTCATCGGCATAATCGGAGATGACCAAAGAAACGTCTTTGGTAATTTCATCTACCTCAATTTTAAACTCAAAATAATAATCGCCATCTTCCTCCTCACCATTGTCCCATTGAAAACGAATTCGTTCGTTGGATTTCTTGCTGATCAAATTGGCTTGTTCTTCTGTATCGTCCCATATGAAATGGAATTTCTCCCCTCTAGAGTTGACATTGTCGGCAAACCATTCCGACAGCCCAGAAGGGGTGGAAAGGTATTGATACAAAAGTTGGGGAGAAGCCTGGAAATCATACTCTACAGAAAAAAATATTTTTTTACTCATTAAGGCGTTATTTGCTGGTAATATATACAAAAAAGTTTAGGATCGACCGAAAGTCTTATTATTTTTTTAAAAGTTCAAAGGCTCACTAAAAATTATAATTTTATATTTGCGCTTTATTTATGGCGAGGTAGCTCAGCCGGTTAGAGCGTCGGATTCATAACCCGGAGGTCGGGAGTTCGAGTCTCCCCCTCGCTACTATAAAGGTCTT
>ERZ887851.934-NODE-934-length-27084-cov-5.384624_pt1 | contig 27084 bp, 26 predicted proteins | sample MGYA00521100_ERZ887851 | MGnify/ENA primary metagenome ERZ887851 (study PRJEB32303, sample SAMEA104408602) | aquatic metagenome | biome: Brackish water; feature: Pelagic; material: water | place: Baltic Sea | collected 2014-06-06T16:11:00 | depth 11,444 m ... | reverse complement strand
GCGATGTCCACCCAGGTGCGTGGACTCCCACACGTGACTGTCCAGCGTGTCGTTCACCTGCCATGCGTCAATAAGGGATCGACCCAGTAGGGCGCAGCATGCATCGCGTTTACCGTTGGTGCACAACAGAAACCGTGGATGGTCTTGGCTAGTTTGCCAGGAAGTGCCTGTTGGTTTGCTTTCGAGATCGTGGCCGGTGAGATCGGTAGTTGAGTTCACGGTACGCACACGTACGTCTGAGTCGCCAGGAGAAAACGTGAATACTCGTCGCGAATCGCTACTACTCGATCGATGACTGCCGGCACTACGAATCAACACGACTCTTCCTGCTACTCCCGAGCGCTGTCCCCAGTCGCGGATCCAGTGAGTGGCTGATTGGATGACCGCCTTGGCTCCCCAAGCGCCACTGCTTTCCACCAGCCACCAACGCCTAGCCTGGGTTGCGCTACCCCACAGTGGCGCATCGGCTGCGGTGATGACACAGGCCCTGGCGGCCACCTTAGGCGTCATGACTCAATGTCTCCCATCGGTTCCGAGGGTGCCCAACGTGATTGAGGGATGTCAGCGAATGCTGCAATCGTGGCGCGTAGAGGGGCTCCGGAGGCGTCGCGGCGCACAGGTGTGGTGTCGGCAGATGTTAATGACACCGGGGCGCCTGAACTAGAGGCCGCCCTGACCGGCGGCATACCAACCCAACCTAGGGTCAACACGTCTTCGCCCTTGAGGAATCGATGCACCCGAACGCCACCGGTGGCTCGACCTTTACTGGGCACCTCATTCATGGCACTCACCTTGATGCTGTGAGCAGACGTACCGGGCAACTGCCCGGTGGATCCAGCGACCGTTGCAATGATGAGGCTGTCCTGGCTAGCGATAGATGTTGCGTAAATAACCTCGGCACCATCAGCCAATGAAATGCCGGCCATACCGCCGGCTGAACGTCCCTGCACTCGAACGCTGGCAGCAGGGAACTTGAGTGTCTTGGCATCAGAGGTGATGAGCACGATCTGGTCGCCCTCGGGGCACGCTGCCGCACCGATCACGGCGTCGCCGTCCTTCAGCGAGATAAGTTCCCAGTCATCACGTTTTGACTCCGGGTCGACCAGCACACGTTTAGTCATGCCGTGGGCGGTGGCCAGCATCAACGGGGTGGCGGAAAAAATTGGTGCAATAGAAACCACAGATTCACCAGACCCGAGAGTGATCAAAGCGGTCAGTGGCGCCCCTCCGGACAGCGGCGGCGCACTCATGGATTCAGGTAGATGGGGAAGGTCTACCACATTGATGCGCAAAGCCTTTCCCGTCGATGTCACCACCGCGATGTGTCCGCGAACCGTGGCCGGAATTGCTACCTGGATGAGGTCGTGGCTGGAGCGGTCTGCTGCTGGCGTCCATTCCTGCACGGTTGTGCGCGCAATCAGGCCAGAGGTAGACATCAGAACGAGACACGGATCATCATCGACCTCGAGTGAGGGCGCCTTAGTCGCCTGTGCGCCGTCTGATTCCAACAAAATCGTACGTCGTGGCGTGTGAAAGTCATCGCTAACCTGTTGCATTTCATCGGCGACGGCCTGCCTCCGCTGCTGCTCATCATCGAGGAGGGACGTGAGATCTGTGATGCGTTGCACCAACTCATCACGTTCGGTGTTGAGCTCGATTAGTGAGAATTTCGTCAGCCGGCGCAGCGGCATCTCCAGAATGTACTGCGTCTGTTCAGCAGTCAGATCAAAAACAGTGATGAGCCGGTCCCGAGCCGCAGCCGTGTCATCGCTTGAGCGGATCAGCGCGATGACCTCGTCGATATCGACAATGGCGACCAGCAAACCCTCCACTAGGTGCAGGCGTTCCTCCGCGCGGCTGCGACGGTATTGACTGCGGCGCCGGATCACAACAAGTCGATGGTCAACAAATACCTGCAGCGCCTCCGCTAAGCCAAGGGTACGTGGTTGGCCATCCACCAGCGCAACGCAGTTGATGGAGGCACTGTCCTCAAGTGGCGTCTTGCGATACAACTCATGGAGCAATGCCTCGGCATTGACCGTGTTCTTCACCTCGACAATGAGTTGCAGGCCAGAATCGCCGTCGGTGAGGTCAACCACATCGTGAATGCCGGTCAACTTCTTAGCGTCGACGAGATCCTTGATGCGCTCAATCATGCGCTCGGGGCCGACGCCCGGAGGTAGTTCAGTGATCACAATGCCCTTGCGGCGGGCCGATATTTGTTCTATCCGAGCCGTGCCCCGCACGCGGTAGGCGCCACGTCCGGTGACGTAGGCCTCCCGAAGACCGTCAAGTCCGATAATTGTTCCACCGCTGGGCAAATCCGGTCCTGGCACAAATCTGAGCAGTTCCTCGGCCGGAGCGAGCGGGTTAAGAACCAGGTGACGTGCCGCCGCCACCACCTCACCAAGATTGTGCGAGGGGATCGAGGTGGCCATGCCCACGGCAATGCCGGCTGCGCCGTTAACGAACAGCGCTGGAATGGCGGCGGGGAGGACGACAGGCTCGGTTTCACGGTTGTCGTAGTTGGGAACGAAATCAACGACGTCTTCGCCGATATCGCGAACCATGGCGAGGGCGGGCTGGGCGAGGCGGCATTCGGTGTATCGCATCGCTGCGGGACCATCATCGATTGACCCGAAGTTGCCGTGACCGTCAACAAATGGGAGACGTAGGGAAAAAGGCTGCGCCATCCGGACGAGTGCGTCATAGATCGCGCTATCTCCGTGCGGATGCAGTCGACCCATCACTTCACCGACGACACGAGCGCTCTTCACGTGACCGCGGTCGGGACGTAAACCCATCTGATCCATTTGAAACAGGATGCGGCGCTGCACGGGTTTGAGTCCGTCGCGCGCGTCAGGAAGTGCACGCGAGTAGATCACCGAGTAGGCGTACTCCAGGAAAGACTCGCGCATCTCACCGTCGACATCAACGTCGACGATGGTATCCACTGTCGACGTGGCGGGCGCCTTCTTGGTAGTGCGCGCTGGTCTACGCGGTGCCATTCGTACGGACTCCTGTCTGCAATGTTGCGGTCGTCACGGGCGTGCGCCCACGCCACCCACAGCACGAGCCGCAAGGACAGACGCAGGCAGTAGGCAGTCCATGAGTGACTTACCCGATGTCCAACCAATCAGAAAACCGGCAGCAAATGCATCTCCGGCACCGGTTGTGTCGATCACATCAAGGCTCACCGCGGGCGTAGCGGCGCGCTGGCCATCTCGGCGGCCGGCTAAAGATCCACGTGCTCCTAGTTTGATCACGACCGTGTCGTAGTGGGGGAGAAGCGCGTTCATTGCCTCTTCAGGGTCGGCCATCCCGGTGAGGATGTTGGCTTCAGCAGCGTTGGCGAAACACACTTGGGTACCTGAGGTCCATTCCAGGAACGGGTTGATTCCCACTTCGAGGAGCGGAGCGGTTGACGACACATCGACGCTACTGGTCATGCCGCGTCGCTGTGCTAGGTCCAGGGCAGCCAGCCCAGCCATTCGTGACCCTGACTTCAACAGGGTGTAGCCGGATACATGTAGGTGGCGGGTTGCAATGAATTCAGCTTCGGGCAGGTCTGCCGGCGCGAGGAAAGCATTCGCACCCGGATCGGGCATCATTGTGCGTTCACCATCACCGGTCACCATGACAACACAGGTGCCCGTTGGCAGTGCCGGATCGCGAGTTACATGGCAGGTAACCCCGTTGGCGGTGAGAAGTGACACTGCGACATCGCCGAAAGAATCGGTACCGACGCGCGACACGAAATGGATGGCTTGGCCGCGGTGAGCCAGCCAGGCCGCCACGTTGCCACCTGCACCACCTCCGTGTGACGTGATCAGCGCATCGGTGTCGGTTCCGACTGTCGGGGGACCAGGGATCTGGCACACAATGTCGGTCATGAGGTCACCAATGACCATGAATCCCGGTGTGGGCTGATCGAGATCATCGACGGAGGACATCATGGTCGTGCCTGTCGGTCTAGATCGGTGTCGGCGGCCGCGATCTGCGCGGCTAGGGAAGCGTTGGCCAAGATCAGTTCGATATTGACTCGCAAGCTTTCCCCCTCGGTGTGGTCACGAAAGTATTCCAGCAGGGCTGGGGTGACGTCCTTGCCGGAAATCCCGCGTTGGGCGAGATCGAACAGACCAGCCTGAAGCACCACATCGTGCAGGGCTGGATCCATTTGCCGATCCGCCGGTAGGGGCTGGAACACCAAGAGGGCTGCGGGATCGGCAATAAGTCGTCGGGCACGCATCACCGAGGCCACCTGGGCCGCTGACTCAAGGCGGGTGGGCAATTCGTGGGGTAACTCGGTGAGATAGAAACCGGGCGTGCGACGAGTTTGATACCCACATACGCCGATACCGAGGGTCTCCAGCCGTTCCAGCGTGGCCGCCACATCAAGAATTGACTTAATTCCGGAGGAAATAACGGTAATCGGAGTGTGAGCGAGGGTCGTGAGATCGGCAGATTCATCCCACGTCGTTCGGGCATCGCGGTGCACACCGCCGATACCGCCGGTGGCGAAAACGCAAATACCGGCCAGGTGAGCCAGGTGGGCCGTTGCCGCCACCGTTGTGGCGCCGGTTGTGGCGGTGGCCATCGCCATGGCGATATCGCGCACGCTCACCTTGATCGCCTCGGGGTCTGCCGCAAGCTCATTTAGCTGATCGGCGCTTAGTCCCACCTGGATGCGGCCCCGCAGCAGGGCAATCGTGGCCGGAACTGCGCCCTGAGATCGAACGACGTCTTCAATCTCAGCAGCGACCCGTGCATTGACCGGGCGGGGCAGTCCATGAGTAATGATCGTCGATTCCAACGCCACCACCGGGCGATTCTCATGCAGTGCCTGTTCCACCTCGGCGGCGAGAAGGAAGGGCAGGGACGTGGGCAGCAGCACGCACCAACGGTAGTCCCCCTCGAAGGTGATGGGGGAGCAGGGCGGCGGGACCCTCGGCAGTGACAGGATGGCCCCATGACCGACGGCCTCACTCTTCGCCACCGACTGCGATCCGACATTGAGCGCAGTGGTTACTACCCCGACTTAGTCGCGGATGCTCTCGATACTGCATTGGCCGGTGAGGTCCTTGGATCCTATCTGGTACATCACGAGGCGGCTTTCGATCGTGATGAGTTGCGGCGTCACGTGACGGTCTTGGCCCTGACTCCAACACGACTCATCGTTGGACACACCGATGAACATCCACCCGATGAATCGTGCGCTGATCCCTATGCGACTGCATCCACCGAAGCAGTTCGGCTAGAAAAAGTTGACTCTGTTGTGGTGACGCGCGTTGTCGTTAATCCGGCCACGCACGCAGCTGGTGGCCCTACCCGACAGGTGCTGCTCACGATCGGTTGGGGTGCGGTGAGCCGAATTGATCTAGAGCCAGCAGACTGCGGTGATCCTGCATGCGATGCCGACCACGGCTATACCGGTGCGGCATCAAATGACGACCTGTCCCTTCGAGTATCCGAGGCAGCTGACGGCCCAGACGTTGTGCGCCAAGCTCTTGCGTTTGCGGCGGCACTTTCTGAGGCCACGGCTGCGCGGCTGCGCTAAGGCTGCTGTGTCTGTCCCTGCACCGCCGCCTTATGGGAGCGGCTCCCTGGCCGAAGTGTTGCCCACGGCTGCCGCGTGCATGCGGGTTCCCGGATACTGGGATCTGCTGAGCGTGGGGAAGGAATTTCGTTCCGTTGTTGTGCTCCTAGTGGATGGGTTGGGTTGGAACGCACTACAGCGACACGGTGAGATCGCCCCTGCATTGGCGGGTGGGCGCAGTATCAGCGCCGCAGTTCCCACGACTACCCCGGTGGGCCTAGGCAGTCTCGGCACCGGTCAACCGCCCAATGTGCACGGGATCGTGGGTGCCTCGTTCCAGGTTCCAGGGCATCGCGCACTCCTGTCTCCACTATCGTGGCCAGAAAGCATGAGTCCGGAGTTCGTGCAACCCACTCGCACCGTGCTGGAAGATGTTGCGGGTCGTGGATACTCGGTGGCTTCCATCTCAGCCCGACTCTATGAAGGCAGCGGTCTCAGTCGAGCCGCACTGCGCGGCGGGCAGTACCTCGGCGCGGACTCGTTTGGCGAGAAATTGGGCGAACTCGGTGCGCTTCTTCACCGGGACACACCGTTCCTCGCCTATGTTTACTGGGCTGATCTCGATCGCACCGGGCACGGGCACGGCGTTGACTCTGACCACTGGCGCGGGGAATTGGCCCAGGTGAATCACCTGGTCGAACGTATCTTGGCGCTACTGCCCGCCGACGTGGCGTTGTTCATCACGGCCGATCACGGCATGGTGGATTGTGAGTTGGCTGATCGAATCTATGTGGAAGACAACGCACACCTGCGCGACAGTGTGCTGCGCGTGGGCGGTGAGCCACGGTGCCGGTTCCTTTACACGGTCAAGGCAAGCGCTGACGAAGTGGCACATCGTTGGCGAGAAGAACTGGACAAGAACGCATGGGTGCTGACCCGTGCTGAGTGGATCGCAGCAGGTCTGAGCGGTCCACCGCAAAGTCCCCACGGTGCATCAGATGTAAGCGCTGTGAACGCGCGACTCGGTGACGTCATGGTTCTGGCGCGCGGGAACACATCCTTAGCCAGCCGCGAGGTCGATTCTGTGGTGTCTTCCCTTCGCGGACAGCACGGTTCTGTCACCGACGATGAATTGCTCGTTCCTTTTGTTGTCCTCACAGGGCAGAACACATGACACAACCAGTCGCAGGTGAGGTAGCACATGGCTGAGCTCGTGTTCTTTTCCGGAACGATGGACTGCGGAAAGTCAACGCTGGCACTTCAAACCGACCACAACCATGCAACGCGAGGACGCCGCGGTGCGGTATTTACCCAGTTTGATCGGGCAGGCACGGCGGTGTTGTCAAGCCGCCTTGGACTTCAGGTTGAAGCGATTGAGGTGGATGAGAGTTTTTCGTTTCGTGAGTTCGTCGTGGCAGCCCTATCTGGTGGTCAGGGCCTGGATTACCTCATCTGCGACGAAGCCCAGTTCTATACGGTGGCGCAGGTCAATGATCTCGCCGAACTAGTCGATCGACTCGGCGTAGACGTCTACGCCTTCGGCATCGCCACCGACTTCAAGACACGTCTGTTCCCAGGTTCAGCACGACTCATTGAACTCGCTGACCGTGTCGAGGTTTTGCAGGTGGCGTCCCTTTGCTGGTGCGGACAGCGCGGCACACACAACGCAAGGACAGTGGGCGGGGTGATGGTCACCGAGGGTGACCAGGTGATGGTCGGCGATACCGATGCTGGCGTGGTGGCCTATGAGGTGTTGTGTCGTGATCATCATCGGCGTGAGATCACCGCGGCTAAATCAGGCGCCGAACACGTATCGATGGACCCATTGCCCTTCGCGCAGGAATAACCCGGTCGCGGTCTGGCTAGTTCTCTGGCGTTGCTCCACCAAAAAGAATTTCATCCCACGTGGGTACGCTGGCCCGCTTGCTCTTGCGTGGCTCCGGGTCAGGGGCTGAAGCAGGGGCTGGATCAGTGGCCGATTCGGGTTCACTGGGCGCGAGCTCAACGGGTGCCGGTGAATCATCGGCCGTGATTTTCTTGCGTGTGCGACGTACCGGCTTTGGTTTCTCATCGTCGGCATCGGGTACCGGCGCGAGCATATGAACCGGCAAAGGCCCGGTGAGCATCGCCGCCGCTTCCGCATCGTCGGCCGTCACCCAACGTTCACGCGGATGGAAAATCCAGGTGGCCACGCGGTCGGAACTGTTTACCGGGTAGGCGCTGAGGACATGCCAAGTGCCATCTTCGCGCTGCCAGGAATCCCATCGGATGGCATCGCTGGGCACCCCATCGGATTCGGCAGCTGAAGCGACCACCACAAGAAGGCCACGATCGCCAAGGTGGCTGGTCAGGTGCGTATCGCGAGCCTGAGAGGCCATAAAATCACGTTCGGCTAGCGGTGGGCCGGCGTATCGCTCGATGCGTTCGACCTCAACACCGGACTCCTCGGCGAGTTCAGCAACCGAGGCGCCTGCCCGGATTCGGGCCTGAATCTCTCGCGGACCTAACGTATTCAGAGCAATCTCCAGTTGACCGGGCGCGGATTCGCCACCGCGTAGAATCGCGCGAAGACGAACGTCGATGGTGACGTTAAACTTCTTCCCCCCTGAGTCTGCCAGCAGAAGTTGAGATCCGTTGGCTGACAGGCCGATAAACTTCAGGTTAGTCACTGGAGTCTCCGATTAAGGTGGTGTCCTTCGCCGGTGGTGTGGCCGGCACAGCCCCCGGCGATGTGGTGAGAGCGCGGTTAAGTGCCGGGTAGGAAGCCAGAGCGATACACATCGTGGCAATTCCTGATCCGGCGGTCACGGCATAGCCTGCCCTGCTCCCGAAGGCGTCAACAATCGCTCCCGAAACTGCTGCGGATAGTGCGATACCGAGACCGAGACCGGTGGTGTTGATCCAGGCAAGACCCTCGGTGAGGCGCTCCGGTGGGACCCCGAGTTGAATGATCGAATTAGCTAAAATGAGGACCGGCGCTACCGCGAGTCCCGCGAGGAAAGCCACGATGCTCCAGCCAACGATCCCAAAGACGATAGGTAAAGGTGCGGTGACAACGGCGAGGGCAACCGTGCCGATCAGCAACTGTCGTTGCGGCGAGCGTGCTGACGCTGCCCGCGTGCCGAACACAATTCCGCTCACCATTGAACCGGCCGCGTACAGGGAGAGAATGAGCCCAGCGAAGCCGGCTGAACCGACCTCTCGCGCTGCAGCCACCGTCACAATTTCTAGCGAACCGAACACAGCGCCCAAGAAGATCATCATGGCGGTCACCGACACCACCACAGGGTTGCGAACCAGTGCTGGGCCACCGGCAATGGGACGGTAGGCGGGAGGCTCGGTGCGGCGCTGACTGATGAGCCAGGTGCCACCAGCTCCCACCAGGAGCGCTGCGGCCAGCAGTGGCGCGGCCGGTGCCACTGCGATAGCCAGGATCGCTGCCAGGGGTGGGCCAAAAACGAAAACAACCTCGTCCAGCACACTCTCCCACGCGAAAGCAACCCGTAGGTTCGAGGTGCCCCCGACGGCGTGGGCCCAGCGGGCACGAACGAGAGACCCGCTAGCCGGCTGGGCGGCACCAGCCAGAGCTGCCGCAATGAAGAGCGCAAACACGGGCAGATTGCTCCGCACCCCGACCACGAAACAGATGAGGGAAGCCACGTGGATGACCAGCATGATCCGTACCACGCGCAGCTGTCCCCAACGATCGATGTAGCGCGCGCTGATTGGACTCATGAACGCCGCCGCCAGTGCATAGGTGGCGGTCAAGATGCCGGCAAGTAGGTAACCACCTTCGACCGCACTGACCAGCAAGACGATGCCTAGACCAGTCATCGCCAGGGGTAGTCGGGCCATGAGCGCGGCCATGGAGAACTGCAGCCCGCCGGGGTGGCGAAGCAGTTCACGGTAGGGCCCCCATAGGCCGGTAAAGATTGTCATGGCAATCGCAGAGTACCGGGGTCCTGGTCGTGTTCGGTTCAGCCGCTGTGTCAATCTGGTGCTGTGAATGATCACACGCAACAACTGCTCCTGCGTATCGCGCAGTACGCCGCGACGACGACGGGTGCTTTTTTGCTTAACCAGCGCCCCGATCAATTGGCTCATTCGGCAAAGTCCTCTGCCACTGACGTGGTCACCGAGATGGATCATGCAGCTGAATCCCTGGTGGTGGATCTGATCCTGCGCTCTCGTCCCTATGACGCGATCGTGGGTGAGGAGGGCACGGCGCGCACAGGTAGCACCGGTGTTACCTGGGTGATTGATCCCATAGATGGCAGTACGAATTATCTTTATGACCTGCCCGTCTGGTCGGTCAGCGTAGGGGTACAGGTAGACGGATACCCGACGATTGGTGTCGTAGAGATTCCAGCCCTGGGCGTGAGCTATTGGGCGGTGAGAGGGCAGGGAGCTTGGTCGGCTAGTCGGGCCGGTGTGCGATCGGTCACCTCGAATCGGATCACCGAAGTGTCACAGGCATTGGTGGCTACCGGTTTTGGATATCGTGAGCAGACTCGTCAGGTTCAGGGGAATGTACTCGCCCAGGTCCTTCCACAAGTTCGAGATATTCGCCGGGCAGGGGCGGCGTCTATCGACATGTGTTGGGTGGCTGAGGGCCTCGTTGATGCCTACTTCGAGCAGGGACTTCACCCGTGGGATTACACGGCTGCCACGGTGATCGCGCGCGAGGCGGGCGCTATAGTCGATGGTCTATGGGCGAGTGAGCCCGGTGAACTCATGACATTTGCGGCCGCACCGTTGGTGGCTGATGAGTTGAGGTCGGTACTGCTGAGCGCCTACGGCACTGACCTGTGATTAGTCGAGTCGCCGCAACGTCGCGGCGTACCAGTGCGTGTTTTTTCGATAGGTGTCTGCGGCTTGCCTGATGAGTTCAGCATCAGCGGGTTTATCCAGGATTCGGGCGGGCACGCCCATTGCTGACTTTCCGGGAGGCACGTGTGTGCCGGGAGCGACCAGTGCCGAAGCACCCACTAAAGCCCCTGAGCCGACGATGCACCCCTGCAGGACAACAGCCCCAGAACCCACCAAGGCATCGTCTTGCACCGTGCAACCCTCCAGGTGTACGAGGTGGCCGATCACGCAGCCCTGTCCAATAACGGTGTCCCATGTTGCGGTGCAGTGCACGACGCTGCCGTCTTGAACCGAGGACCCTGCACCCACGTAAATGCTGCCGTGGTCTCCGCGCAGAACGGCGCCCGGCCACACACTGGCTTCTGGGCCCAGATGAACATCGCCAATAATGATGGCGTCGGGGTGCACGAAGGCGGCGGGGTCAATGGTGGGTTGACGTTCGCCGATGGCATACAGGGTCATGGGGGTTTCCTTATCGCTGTTTCGCAGGTGTGGGGTTCAAGGTAACCCGGTGTGCACGGGTTTTGCAGGTGAGGCACAATAAGCGCCGGTCACGACTTCCACAGAAGGGTTTGGGGGCTGCATCTTAAATGGCCACGGACTATGACGCACCACGCAAAACCGACGATGAGTTAGCTGAAGACAGCATCGAAGAACTCAAGGCCCGTCGGGTAGACAAGTCTGCCTCAGCGGTGGACGTTGATGAGACCGAGCTGGCCGAAAATCTTGAATTACCGGGTGCTGACCTGTCGGATGAAAGCCTCACGGTTCGGGTCGTGCCACGTCAGGCCGATGAGTTCACGTGTTCGTCGTGCTTCCTGGTGCACCATCGCAGCCAACTCGACCACGAGGGAAAGAACGGTCCGGTCTGCCGGGAATGTGCCTAGGCAGATTGTTCTTTGTTCATCAGCCGCGTGACAACCCGGTAAGCCGCGAGCTCAATAACGCCTGCGGTCACGGTGGTCAGTAGCGTCCATACAAGTGCTTTGCTAAACGGCGTGCTGAGGTTTTGCGGATCGGGTGCATCGTGTCCGGATGTCTTGCGATAGGCAAACTTCAGTGCAGAGCGAGCGGCCATGCCGATGCCGGCGCTGGCCACGGTGGCCACAGCTGCTGCAACCACCGATGAGTGGTCTTCGTTGGTCTTTTCGGTGATGTCTTCGCTCATATCGTCTCCCTAGCTGGTAATTGCTGATCCACGCGGGACGCTATCGCACTGCAAAGCGTCCCGGAGTCGCTCGGGGTGGCGCGTGCTGACCAACCAGTAACCATGTGGGTCTGCGGGATCATTCACCACGACCACAAGAGCTGTCTTGGCGGCCCAGGTACGCACTGCCAAGAAGGTTCGTTGGTCACCCTCGTGCAGAGCCGCATCCATGTCGTTGGCGGAAAGCACGGCCGCGTCACCGAGCAGGATCACGGGTATGTGCGCTCGCCCAACGCGCAACTGTCCGTGGGTCACGGTGATGCTCGAACTGAGACGAATGATTGCCAACAGAGCAGCCGTGGTTGTGGGGATAAACACCAACAGGCCGGCTGCGAGGCCATACGCAGCACCGTAGGCGATAGCAAGCACCGCGATCAAAAAGACCGGGACCAGCCACGCCCACCACCTGGGCCAAAGCCGTTCACGATACGAGATCACGAACTCCACGGTGCCACGAAGAGTTAGACCTTAACCACGCGGGTATGGTCATCACCTATGAGTAATCGCGAGCGGGTGACTCCAAGGCCTGACGCATTAACCACGCCGCCAGCCAACGCCTTGCTGCCAGACCCCATCAAGGGTGCCCCAAAACCTGGCAATGTAGTTCCCAGCCATTACCGGTGGTGCATGGGTTGTGGAGCCGACCATCCCGGCGGCATGCACATGAAAGTCGTGGCTGGCGAACAACTCACCATGCACTGCCAACTCCTCGTATCCGATTACCATCAGGGGGCGCCGGGCTTGGCGCACGGGGGCATTATGGCAACCGCAATGGATGAATCCATGGGTGTGCTCAACCGATTCTTGGGAATTCCTGCTGTCACAGTGCACCTTTCGGTGGATTTCAAAAAACCGGTTCCGGTGGGCACGACCCTTTTTATTCGCACTCACATCACCGGTGTTCGTGGCCGCAAGGTTTTTAGTCAAGGCACGGCGCATCTAGGCGCTGCAGATGGACCGGTTGCGATTGTCGCCACCGCGCTGTTTTTGCAGGTTCCCCTCGAACATTTCCTTGAGGCGGGTTCGCCCGAACACGTGGCACGCGCGATCGAGGATCGTCAGCGCGGGGGACCGAGTTGGATCGCGGAGGTGAACCCATGAGGCACGGGCAGGATCGCGAAGGTGAGATCGACATCTTGATCGAACGTGTCGATCCGGACCTGGCCCTGCCGACCTACGCTCATCCCGGTGATGCAGGCCTTGATCTGGTGTGTGCGATTAGTGTTGATCTGGCTCCCGGGGAACGAGGTGTCATCCCCACCGGAATCGCGATCGCGCTACCACCGGGTTTTGCCGCCTTCGTGCACCCCCGCAGTGGACTCGCCGCACGCCTAGGCCTATCGCTGGTGAATGCACCGGGCACCATTGACGCCGGCTATCGGGGCGAAATCGCCATCATTGCCATCAATCTCGACCCCACCGAGACGGTGCACCTCGCGCGCGGTGACCGCGTGGCGCAATTGGTGATCCAGCAGGTGTTTCGAGCCCGGATCCATGAGGTTGACCGACTGCCAGGCACCCATCGAGGCGAAGGCGGGTTAGGCTCCACGGGGGCGTGACAAACGCCAAGTGAGTCGATTCGACCTGATTCGACCCGATGTCAAAGGAGCGCGAAGTCCATGTTGGGTCGTCGGAAGAAGGATGCCAGCGCCGCTGAGGCAGACCAATCGGCTGAGTCCGTAGCTGCGGAACAGTCAGATGAGATGGGGTCAGTGACTTTTAGGGGTCCCCGAGACATCAGCGATGTGGAGCCCAGCGATGACCGAATCGACCTCGGCGCACTGCAGGTAACCGGCGTTGCGGGCTTGAGCTTGCAGGTCAGCGTCGATGAGAAAACACAGCAGGTTTCCATGGTGACGATGGTGCTCGAAGACGCAGCCGTTCAAGTCCAGGTTTTTGCCGCGCCACGAAGCGATGGCATCTGGGACGACGTTCGGGGCCAGATCATGACCAGCATCACCGGCAGCGGTGGGTTGGTTGAAGAAATCCAGGGAGCCTTCGGCACAGAATTGCGTGCAAGAGTTGCCGGGCAAAGCGGCGCCATGCAGCCGGCTCGATTCGTTGGGATTGACGGCCCACGCTGGTTCGTCCGAGGCCTATTTCTCGGCAGTGCGGCCGGTGAATCCGGCCACGCCGATCTTGAGGAGGCCTTCGCCACGCTGGTTGTGGTGCGTGGTGACGAGGCGATGGCACCGGGGGAGCCGCTGCCGATGCAGGTGCCGGCCGCGGATGAGGCGCCCTAAGTCCAACTGCTGAGTATTTCGGTAACGGCAGGTGTTGCGAAGGAGCCATGCCGGGCCACCTGGTCCATCGTAAGAATCACCAGGTGCGATTGGGGAATGCACTCTGCCCATTGGCGTGCGACGTCTTGAGGGTGAAATGGATCGTCGGCCAAGCCAATGATGATCGTGGGTCCAATGATGGTTGCCAAGTCGTCAAAGGATGGTCCGCGACTGCGCGCGGCCGAGTGCAGACACGAGCTGAGGGCAGATCGTGAGTACGTTGACCAACTCATGTTCAGCGCACTCGTGATCCACTCATGTTGGGGTTCAGCGTTTGCAGCTATGTGACGCAGACATGAATCGATGCCCTGATTAGCAATGTCGTCACCGGCGATTTTGGTGAGATGCGCAGTCGCGTTGGGTTCGCCGATCCAGGCCGGTAAGGCAAAGAGGTGCCGTGCTGGGACGAACCGCTCAGCGGACAGAAGCGCCATGGCATGTGCACCAAGACTGATCCCCATGAGCCAGGCCGCACCTGGTTCGGCCTCCTGCCTCGCCGAATCAACGATCGCGTGGATGTCACCGGAACGATCGCGAAGGTAGGTCCAGTGTGCCCTCGGGTGTAGATCTGCCGGTAGTAGCGTGGATGCGACCTCAGGGCTAGACCCAGCTCCGTGAGCAACAACCACGTGTTCCCCGGCCTTGTCCACCCGACAATTATTGGAGCTGCGACGATGTGGGAGTCTGTGGGGGTGACAACAACGCACCCGCATTCGTCGCTCAGGCGCGGGAGATCCGCATGAATAACTGGATGGGCCGCCTCATGCGTACACATGCGCACACGGAGGCAAGTGAACTGGTCGGCCTTTCCGAGGCGTCCGGCGCTGAACCAATCAAGGAGTGTGTGCGCGGGGAGAAAGTTCGGGTGTGTGGAACCATTCGATCGCTGGCCCTTCGCCCGCAGACACAGGCCCCCTTCCTCGAAGCGGAGCTGTACGACGGAACCGGCATGGTGCGACTGATCTGGCTGGGCCGTCGTCGCATTCCAGGGATTGAGGTCGGAAGAACGGTCGTTGCCGAGGGACGCATTACCTGTCCACAAAATGACATGACCATGTACAACCCTCGATACGTGCTGCAGCCGCTGGACCCCTCGTGACCGCCGCAGACCCTGCTCAACCGGAGGAGGACGAACCGACTCTCCACGAGGGACTTGAGCACGAAACAATTGAAGATGTTCAAGCTGAAAAGGCTCTGCTAGCCAAAGCGATCGGTGGATGGCGCGGTCTGTTTGATTCAGGTGCCCCCGCCGCGCTGTTTGTTATCGCATACCTAGTCACCGACAGCAACCTGTCTTTGGCCATCTGGATCGCAGTGGGCACCGGTGCCCTGGTTTTGATGTGGCGGTTGATCCGTCGTGAATCCTTGCAACAGGTGCTCGCTGGCTTTGCTGGCGTCGCAGTATCAGCCTTCGTCGCCTCCCGCACCGGTCGAGCAGAGGACTTCTTCCTACCCGGTCTGATCACCAATATCGCTTACGGAACCGCATTTGTCGTGTCAATCGCGATCCGCTGGCCTCTGATAGGTGTCGTTGTTGGCCTGCTCACCAGCGGTGGAACGTCGTGGCGTCATGATCCACCGCTACGGCGTGCCTATGCCGCAGCAAGTTGGGTCTGGGTGGGTGTCTTTCTCGGTCGCCTCGTCGTTCAGGTACCGCTCTACCTTGCCGGAGCCGTCGGGGCGTTGGGTGCCGCACGCATTGTGATGGGCTGGCCACTATTTCTGGCGGCGGCCTACGTCACGTATCGAATTCTCAAACCAACTCTCAGTGTCCGGCGATGAGTCGCTGAAGCTGAGCTTCCTGACTAGGCGCAGCAACGAAGAACAATTCATCGCCGAGCTCTAATGAGTCATCCGCAGAGGGTGACAGAACTCGCTTGCCGCGCACAATGGCGGCCAGGACGGTATCGGTGGGCCAAGCCAGGTCGCCAACGCGGGAACCGACAGCGGGGGACTCCGCAGCGAGGGTAATCTCCACCAGATCCGCATCCCCCTGCCCAAAACTGAACAAACGGACCAGATCGCCCACACTGACGGCCTCCTCCACAAGTGCGGAGAGCATGCGCGGGGTCGATACAGCCACGTCAACACCCCAGGACTCTCCAAACATCCACTCGTTCTTGGGGTGGTTGACGCGAGCGACCACCCGTGGGACGCCAAACTCGGTCTTAGCCAGTAAGGACACGACGAGATTGACCTTGTCGTCGCCGGTTGCGGCAACGACCACCTGACACTGGCCCAGTTCAGCCTCTTCTAGCGAGGTGAGTTCGCAGGCATCTGCATTCAAGACTGAGATGCCATCAAAAGACCCTGGTCGCAACACGGTTGGATCTCGGTCGATGACGAGAATTTCGTGGCCAAACTCGCGAAGTTCCCGTGCGATTGATCGGCCAACCTTGCCCGCACCCGCGATCACAACTCTCATTGATCAACACCGCCGGCAGCAAGGAGAGAACAGACGGCCTCTCGGCGGTTAGCGGGCAACACCAGATGGAGAAGGTCACCAAACTGCAGGACGGTGGAGTTGGTGGGTAGCAGGCCGGTACCGTGGCGGGTGAGAAAGGCTACGCGAGTAGCGGTTGCCGCTTCGATTTCGTCGAGTTGCCGCCCCACCCAGATCTCGTCGTAGTTGACTTCGCAGACGACGATCTCGCCGCTGGCGTCTCGATGTTCAATGTTTGCGCCCTGCGGAATCATGCGGCGCATGATTTGACCTGTTGTCCAAGACACAGTGGCGACCGTTGGAATCCCCAAGCGCTGGTACACCTCCGCGCGGCGGGGGTCATAAATGCGCGCAACGACGTTTTCCACTCCGTACGTTTCGCGGGCTGTTCGCGCCGCGATGATGTTGGTGTTGTCGCCGCTGCTGACGGCGGCGAAGGCGTGAGCTCGTCGAATTCCTGCCGATTCCAGGGTTTGCCGATCAAATCCGACGCCGCGAATGGTCTCACCCTTAAATGCCGTACCCAACCGACGAAACGACTGTTCATTTTGGTCGATGATGGCCACGGAGTGACCGGATTCGTCGAGTCGATCGGCGAGCAGGGCCCCCACGCGTCCTGCGCCAAGAATCACAATGTGCACGTTGTGACGCTACACCGCAATTCCTCCGAGCATGATTTCGGGGACCGTCACGGCGGCGCAGGTGGCGCGGGGAACCGAAGGGTCGCTGGCAGCCAGCCCTAGGTGCACGCCTAGCATCAGTGCCCGTGCCGGTGATCGATGCTGCAAAGCGAATTCTGTTTGGGCGAGCGCTGCGAAGCGAGTCCAGCGTGCAGCCCCGATTGCCACGTAAAATCGCCCTACCGGTATTTGCCTCAGACGCTCTATCATCCAATGCCTACGCTACTCAGGAAATCCTGGTCGTGCTCGGCCTCGGTGGCGTGTCCCTGCTGACCTTCGGTCCGTGGGTTGCCGGCGCTGTGGTTGTCGTCTTCGCTGTCGTTATCGCTTCGTACCGACAAAACGTCCAGGAGTTTCCCAGCGGCGGCGGTGACTACGAGGTCGTATCAGCCAACCTTGGTCCACGATGGGGAGTAACGGCGGCCAGTGCGCTCCTCCTTGATTATGTCCTCACCGTGGCAGTATCGGTCTCCGCTGCCGTCATGGCTCTTGGTTCGGTATTTGGTTTCGTTTCATCTCATTCGGCGTGGTTCGCCGTTGGTCTCATCATTGTCATCACCCTGGTGAACCTTCGCGGATGGGGGCGCTCAGGACCGCTTCTGGCGGTTCCTTCCTATGTTTTCATCCTCGCGGTGTTGGCACTGGTCGTCACGGCCGCAATTCGGGTGCTGGCTGGTGATGAGTTGCAGGCGCCAAGTGCGGAGTGGCAAATCATCGGTGATGAGGGACTAGCCGGGATCGCACTGATGTTTGTTGTTGCCCGTGCTTTCTCATCTGGCACCACGGCGCTGACCGGGATCGCAACGGTGGCCAATGGCGTTCCCTCGTTTAAGGAACCAGCCGGACGCAATGCCGCGTCCACACTGCTGATTGTCGGCATCGCCTCCATGGTGATGTTTGTCTCCATCACCTGGCTGGCTCTGTATACCGAGGTCCGGGTCACCGAATTCGATTCCGACCTGATCGGTTTGCCGGCCGGTCAGACACAGCAGATGGTGATCGTGCAAATCGCAGAAGCGGTCTTTGGTTCTGTCACGGGACTCGTCATTGCCGTCGCCGTAGCCACGGCCCTGATTCTGGTGGTTGCTGCGAATACGGCCTATAACGGCTTTCCGATTCTGGGCTCGCTGCTCTCGCGCGATGGTTTCCTGCCCAAGCAGTTGCACACCCGCGGAGATCGCCTCGCCTTCAGTAACGGGATCGTCCTGTTGGCTGCCGGTGCGGGTGTGTTGACGCTGGCATTTCAGGCCGACCTTACGTCTTTGATTCAGTTGTACATCCTGGGTGTTTTTGTGTCCTTTACGCTAACTCAGTTGGGCATGATTAAACACTGGACGGCGCGATTGCGGGGCAACCCCGATACCGTTGTACGTCGTCGAGCGTTGCGTGGTCGTGCTATCAACGCCATCGGATTCGTCTCTACGCTGCTCGTTCTCGTTGTGGTGTTGGTTACCAAGTTCACCACCGGTGGCTGGATCATCGTGGCAGCGCTGCCTCTGCTCGTTGTTGTGATGTTGGCTATTCAACGCCACTACGACCGGGTACGTCTGGAACTCAATGTGGGCGACGACGAGACGATGATGCTGCCCTCGCGCGTGCACAGCATTTTGCTGGTGTCGCGCATTCACCGGCCAACTCTGCGAGCGCTCTCCTATGCCCGTGCCACTCGCCCCGATGTCCTCGAGGCCATCACGGTGAGCGTGGACCCAGATGAGACGCGTGAACTACAGCGAGACTGGGACCGCCGTGAAATACCGGTCACCCTGCGTATCTTGGAGTCTCCCTATCGCGGCATCACGGCACCGGTTATTGACTATGTACGACGCCTTCGCCGGGAGAGCCCACGTGATCTCATCACCGTTTTCGTACCCGAATACGTCGTTGGGCACTGGTGGGAACGGCTGTTACACAACCAATCAGCACTGCGGCTGAAGGCACGTCTTCTGCTCACACCCGGTGTGATGATTGTCAGTGTGCCCTGGCAGTTGGAGTCTAGTGACGAAGTGGCAAAGCGATTAGAGCAGGCCGATCTAGCCATCGGTGAAGAAGGCATCGTGCCACAGGGCGAGCATGAGTAGCACGAATATGCGCCGGGAATGGTCGGCCGTACCTGTCACATGTTCGACAACTAACTGCTCGATGTAATCCATATTCATCTGCTCGGCGATGAAAGCACTGGACCGAATCGGAGCGAGGACCGCATCTGGGTCTGCCGATAGCCACAACCGCAGCGGTGTGGGGAATCCTAATTTCGCGCGACCAGCAGTGGTGTCGGGAACGCGACCCCTGAAAGCTTCGCGCAGCGCCCACTTCGTCGTGCCGTCTCGGTACTTCAACGTGTCGGCCACGGTGGCCGACACCGCTGCAACATCGATATCCAGATAAGGCACACGAAGTTCCAAGGAGTGGGCCATGGTCATCCGATCGGCCTTGGTCAAAATATCGCCACGTAACCAGTAGGTCATGTCGATGAGTTGCATTTGCCGAGACTCAGGAAGTTCAGTGAATTCGGGCCGCGACGCTGCGAGTTGATCGTAGGGATATTCATGGGTGTACCCGGGGTCATGTCGCAATAATTTGGCCGTTTGAGCCGGGGTAAAGATGTAGGCGTTGCCGATATATCTTTCGCGCAACGATGTGGCAACGCGTCGCAGATAATTTCGACCGGGAAAATTCCGTCGAACTTTCAATGCTGCCCGCGCGGTGCCGCTGCCGATTCCTGCCGGCAATGTGCGCAGCCGATCCAAGGCCATCGGTTCCTGGTAAATCCGATAGCCACCAAACAACTCATCGGCCCCCTCACCGGAGAGAACCACGGTGACCTGTTCGCGAGCAGCCTCAGCGAGGAAATATAAAGCCACGGCCGACGGATCGGCTACGGGTTGATCGAACATCCATGCGATTCGGGGGAGTGCGGCGAGGTAGTCAGCAGCGGAGACCACAATCTCGTGATGATCCGTGCCGATGCGTTCGGCAACTTCGCGCGCCTCGGCCAATTCGCCCAGTTCGGCGAACCCAATGGTGAATGTCTTGACCGGACTGCGACCGGCGGCCAAACGTTGCTCTTGCACCAGGGTGACCGTGATAGCGCTGTCTATCCCACCACTGAGAAAGGCTCCCACGGGCACGTCGGCGAGCAGGTGGTGGGCGACGGAATCTTCCAACACATTGCGTATCGCAGCTGTCGTGATGTGTTCGTCGGTGCTGGCCGGTTCGACGAAGTCGTATTGCCAATACTGGGTGATGTCGAAATCTCTGGTCGTCAGATCGACCTGCATGAAATGTCCGGGCGGAAGGGCGACGATTCCGGCGAAGAATGTTTCGTTTAGTGGATTGAACTGAAAGGACAGATAGTTGACCAGGGCGGGGACATGAACGCGACGTTCAACCGCTGGGTCAACCAGCAGGGATTTGATTTCGGAGGCAAACGAGTCAAGTTTGGTTGATCCTGAGGTTTCGGTGATGCGGTAGTACAACGGCTTGATACCGAACTGGTCGCGGGCAATGATGGCGGAGTTGGTAGCGGTGTCAACGATCGCGAAGCCGAACATGCCCCTCAGCCGGTTGAGCGCAGCGTCCATGTTGGCAAATCCAGCGGTCACCAGGAACTGCAGTAACACTTCGGTGTCACTATCCGTGGCGAAAACATGCCCGGCGCTGCTCAACTCTTCGCGCAACTCGCGGTAGTTATAGAGCTCACCGTTGTACACGATGGCGAAGCGTCGATCAGCGCTCCACATGGGTTGATGACCGCCAGCGATATCAATGATCGACAGCCGACGCATTCCAATGGCACAGGTGTCGCCGGCCCAGATACCAAAATCATCGGGCCCGCGGTGTTCTATAGCGGTGAGCATCGGCCCAATGAGCGGCTCGGTATGCGCCGTGGGTCCTAACAGGCCAGCAATGCCGCACATGGAGTGCTCCTACCCCTTCTTACCCACCAACAACGATTCGCGACGCTAGCACGCGTTGGTGGGGGTGACCGGCAGGCACCACGCAGGCGGTATCTTGACCTCAAGATTTCTTGCATATATCTAGTCGGAGGCCAGCCCATGGACAGCCTGAACTCTTTCAACGCTCGCAACGACCTACGCGTGGGCGATGAGTCCTACGAGATTTTTCGCGTAGATGCGGTCCCCGGCCACGAGAAGTTGCCCTTTACTCATCGGATTCTGCTGGAGAATCTGCTCCGTACCGAAGATGGCGCCAACGTCACGCGGGCCCAGATCGCTGCTCTTGGCGGGTGGGATCCGCAGGCCCAGCCACACGAGGAGATTCAGTTCACCCCTGCCCGAGTCATCATGCAAGATTTCACCGGTGTTCCGGTCGTGGTTGATCTGGCCACCATGCGCGAAGCTCTGGTGGCTCTGGGCGGAGACCCCGCCAAAGTAGAGCCGCTCGCCCCCGCTGAACTTGTGATTGATCACTCCGTGATTGCTGACTTCTTCGCCCGCCCCGATGCCGCAGATCTCAATGTGGCACTGGAATATGAGCGAAATCAGGAGCGCTACCAGTTCCTTCGCTGGGGTCAAAGTGCCTTCGACGAGTTCAAGGTGGTGCCACCGGGCACCGGCATCGTGCATCAGGTGAACATTGAGTACCTCGCGCGCGTCATCATGGCCCGAAATGGGCAGGCCTACCCCGACACGGTGGTCGGTACCGACTCCCACACCACGATGGTCAATGGGCTCGGGGTTCTTGGCTGGGGCGTTGGCGGAATCGAAGCAGAAGCGGCAATGCTGGGCCAGCCTGTGTCGATGCTCATCCCGCGCGTGGTGGGCTTTAAGTTGACCGGAGCTTTGACCGAGGGGACCACGGCAACCGATCTTGTCCTCACCATCACCGAGCAACTTCGTGACCACGGTGTGGTCGGCAAATTCGTTGAGTTTTATGGCGACGGAGTTGCCGCGGTGCCGCTAGCAAATCGGGCGACGATCGGAAATATGAGCCCCGAGTACGGCTCAACGGTGGCCATTTTTCCCCTTGATGACGCCACGTTGGATTACCTTCGCCTCACCGGTCGCAGCGAGCAGCAGATCGCGCTGGTTGAGGCCTATGCCAAGGTGCAGGGCTTGTGGCACAACGCGGACCTGGAACCGTCCTACAGTGAGTACCTTGAATTAGATTTAGCCACCGTTGAGCCTTCACTGGCCGGGCCGAAGCGACCCCAGGACCGGGTGCGCGTTGCCGACGCCCAGGTTCGATTCCGTGAGGCGTTGACCTCCTTCACCGATGTTCCCTCCCAGCCCACCGAGGTGGACATGGCCGATGGCGCCCGGTTCACCCTCGACCACGGCAGTGTTGTCATCGCGGCTATCACCAGTTGCACGAACACCTCCAACCCCTGGGTGATGGTGGCTGCTGCATTGGTGGCGAAGAAGGCGGTAGAACACGGGGTGGGCACCAAGCCCTGGGTCAAAACGACCCTGGCTCCCGGCTCCAAAGTAGTGACCGACTACTACGACCGGGCCGGGCTCACCGCCTACCTGGACAAGTTAGGTTTCAGTCTGGTCGGCTACGGCTGCACCACATGCATCGGAAACTCCGGACCCTTGCCCGATGAGATAAGTTCGGCCATTGGCGCTGCCGGTCTCAATGCGGTGTCGGTGCTGTCGGGAAATCGCAACTTTGAAGGTCGAATCAACCCCGATGTGACCATGAATTACCTGGCATCCCCACCGCTGGTGGTGGCCTACGCCATTGCCGGCACGATGAATATTGATCTCTTCACCGACCCGCTGGCTCACAACGATGCGGGCGAAGCCGTGTATTTACGTGACCTGTGGCCAACGACGGCTGAAATCGAAGAGGTGGTCAACTCAGCAATCGACGAGTCGATGTTTGCCGCACGCTACGCGCATGTCTTCGACGGGGACCAACGTTGGCAGAACCTGACTACTCCGACCGGGTCCACCTTCGAATGGGATGCCGACTCGACCTACGTGCGTCGTCCTCCCTACTTCGAGGGCATGAGCATGACTCCACAACCGGTTGCCGACATTCACGACGCGCGGGTGCTCGCCGTGCTGGGGGACTCGGTGACCACCGACCACATTTCTCCCGCTGGCGCGATTAAGGCAGACAGCCCCGCCGGTAAGTACTTAGAAGCTCACGGCGTGGAGCGCAAGGATTTCAATTCCTATGGCTCACGTCGAGGCAACCACGAGGTCATGATTCGGGGCACGTTTGCCAATATTCGTCTCCGCAATCTCATGCTGGATGACGTTCAGGGCGGTTTTACTTTTGACTTCACCCGACCCGATCACCCGATTGCCACGATCTTTGATGCAGCCACCGCCTATGCCGAGAAGGGGCAGGGGCTCGTAGTGCTAGCGGGTCGTGAATACGGATCGGGGTCCTCGCGTGACTGGGCGGCCAAAGGCACCGCGCTGCTGGGAGTTCGCGCCGTGATCGCCCAATCCTATGAACGCATTCACCGGTCAAATCTGATCGGGATGGGGGTACTACCGCTGCAGTTTGAGCCAGGTGTGTCGGCTGAGACACTCGGGCTGACCGGTCATGAGGTGATCTCCATCACCGGCGTTACCGAGTTAAACGTAGGCATGCCACGTGAGGTGTCAGTCGTTGCGGAGGACGACAGCGGACGCACAACGGCTTTCACGGCTGTCCTGCGTATCGACACGCCGGGTGAGGCCGATTACTACCGCCATGGTGGAATTTTGCAGTACGTCCTGCGTAGTCTCGCCGCAACGGACGGGTGAGACGGCCCATCTGGGCTTAGACTTCACTCGTATCCGGGTGGGGTGTGTTGCTCGGTGTTGGTAACTGTCAGGATCCACGGTGGCACCATCGTGGGTGAGCGTTCGGCGGGAGGTTTGCGTGTCGTTGCTTGCGGGCATCAACGGTCCGGCCGATCTAGCAGACCTCACCCAGGATCAACTCGAGTCTCTCGCCCTGGAAATTCGGGCGTTCCTCGTTGACCGCGTTGCGCGCACCGGCGGCCATCTAGGCCCCAATCTGGGCGTGGTGGAGTTAACGATCGCTTTGCATCGGGTCTTTGACTCACCACGTGATGTGCTGCTGTTTGATACAGGCCACCAGGCCTATGTACACAAGATCTTGACCGGGCGTGCGCATCAGTTCGACACCCTGCGTCAACCGGGTGGCTTGTCTGGCTACCCCAGCCGGATGGAAAGTGAACACGATGTCATCGAAAATTCACACGCATCCACATCGCTGTCCTATGCCGATGGAATCGCTAAGGGTTTTCAACTAGACGGGTCTCTCGGTGGGGATAACGGCCGCCATGTCGTGGCCGTTATCGGCGACGGAGCCCTCACCGGGGGTATGTCGTGGGAGGCGCTGAATAACATCGCAGCCGCCGAGCGCCCCTTGATCATCGTGGTTAATGACAATGAACGTTCCTATTCACCCACGATCGGTGGGCTGGCTCACCATCTGTCCACGTTGCGCACAACCAGGGGCTATGAGCGCTTCCTTGACTGGGGCCGACGCATGCTCAAGCGCACGCCCATGGTGGGCGATCCGGTTTACGACGCCTTGCACGGCATGAAGAAGGGCATCAAGGACGTTGTCGCTCCCCAGGGGCTATTCGAAGATCTAGGGCTGAAGTACATCGGACCCATTCACGGTCACGATGAAGCCGAGGTCGAGCACGCCCTACGTCGCGCTGCTGCATTTCTAGGACCCGTCATCGTGCACGTCATCACCGAGAAGGGGCGAGGTTATGCCCCGGCCGAACTCGATGATGCCGACCGCTTCCACGGGGTGGGGGTGATTGATCCAGACACCGGTCGGCCGCTGTCGAGCAACGGTCCTACCTGGACCTCAGTTTTCGCTGATGAGTTGTGCCGCATCGGGTCTGACAATGATCGAGTCGTCGCCATCACCGCGGCAATGCCTGGGCCCACCGGAATAGCCAGTTTCGGCAGGAGCTTCCCCGACCGAATGTTCGATGTAGGCATCGCCGAACAGCACGCGGCCACCTCAGCAGCCGGACTCGCTTTCGCTGGACATCATCCTGTCGTTGCGGTGTACGCCACGTTTTTGAACCGTGCCTTTGACCAGGTATTGATGGACGTTGCCCTGCACCGTGCCGGCGTCACGTTCGTGCTCGATCGCGCTGGAGTCACCGGCGATGACGGCCCGAGCCATAACGGTGTGTGGGACATCTCCATGCTCTCGATAGTCCCAGGATTGCGACTAGCAGCGCCCCGTGATGAGGCAACCCTGCGCCGCGCACTTCGCGAAGCCATCGAGGTCGACGATGCGCCTACGGTTGTTCGGTTCCCGAAAGGATCTCTGGGTGGTGCAATTGATCCGGTGTGTCAACTAGACGGAATGGACGTGCTGCGCGAGTTCACCCACCCCGATGTGCTGGTGATTGCTGCAGGATCCATGGTGCCTGTCGCGTTAGACGTCGCAGATCGCCTGGGTGATCAGGGCATTACCGTTGCGGTTATTGACCCTCGTTGGCTGTTTCCCATCAACCCAGCACTGGTTACCGCCTGCGGTAAGGCAGCCCGCGTGATCACAATTGAAGACGGACTCCGACGAAGCGGCATGGGCTCTGCACTACGCGACGAACTCGTTCAACATCGAGTGGGTACGCCGGTATGGACCTTTGGCCTACCTGAAGAATTTCTCGACCAATCATCACGTGCCGAACTTCTTACGCGCCACGGGTTGGCAGCACAAGACATCTCCCGCCAGGTCGTGGAGTGGGTGTCAGAGGAAGTGGTGGTTTCTGACGTCGCTGCAGGTAGCGACCAGCGCTAGTCAGCCACCGCGGGATCCTCAGATGTGTTGAGCACTTCGGTGAGGGCCACAGCCGTGAGGTCACACTGCCAGGGTCGGACGCCAAGATCAAGCAGTCGCTGCTGTACCGCTGCCAACGTGGTCTCCGCGGGTGGAACCCACAGTAACCGCCGCAAAGCATCAGGGCTGAGTAGGTTTTCTAGCGGCATGTGAACTGATTCGGCAATCGGCGACAAGGTTGCCTTCGCGCGCTGCAGTCGAGTGGCCGCGGCAGCGTTGCGCCCGGGCCACCCTCGAGCCGGTGGTGGATCTGTAGAGACCAACTTCGTCGCTGGCAGTTGAGCTTCGGCCAATTCATTAGCCTGACAGATGGCATCCCACCAGATCTTTCGGTGCCGTCGTGCTGCGGCAGTAGTGAATCCCTTCACAGCACCCAGCGCCTCAGCACTCGTCGGTGGTGCCGCAGCCGCCTCAATAATCGCTGAATCATTGAGAATTCTGCCCGGACTCGTGTCAATTCTTTCTGCTAATTCTTCTCGCGCGTGCCACAGTGAGGCGGCCACCGCCAATGACCGCCGATGGCGAAGCCGATGCAGCCCTGTTGTGCGCCGCCACGGCTGGATCCTGGCTGGGGCTGGCGGGGCGTTCATGACCGCGTCGAACTCTTGTAGAGCCCAGTCAAGCTTTCCCGTGGACTCTAACTCAACGGCCAGATGGTCACGAAGATCAGGAAGCACCTCCACATCGAGGGCGGCATATCGTCGCCAAGAATCCGGCAGTGGGCGCACGGACCAGTCGGCTGCGCCGTGACCCTTCTCCAGGTGGTCACCTAACTCGCTGGCCACCAAGTGACCCAGACTAACGCGTTCGCGACCCAGCAGGCGTCCGGCTAACTCGGTATCAAAAATTTGCGTTGGACGCACTCCGACCTCTGCGAGGCAGGGTAGATCCTGACTTGCAGCGTGCACAATCCATTCCAGCGGAGCGAGAAACTCAGCGAGGCGACTCAAGTCCGGAAGGGCGATGGGATCAATAAGCCACGTGCCAGCGTCGCGGCGATATACCTGAATGAGGTAGGCGCGCTGGCCGTAACGAAATCCCGAGGCTCGCTCTGCATCGATGCCCACCGGTCCATGACCTTGCGCTAGGGAGGCGAGCGCTTCGGTGAGTTGCCCGGGAGTGTCGACTACATCGGGGATGCCGAGCAGGGGTTCTCGGGCGACCGGCTGATCAGTCACCGGCTTTGTAACTCCGCATTGGTCAGTTGGGGTAATCCAACCGGGGTGGGTAGTAGGCCCGCCGCTTGGGCCATCAACTCCGCCCAG
>ERZ887851.929-NODE-929-length-27239-cov-19.943790_pt1 | contig 27239 bp, 21 predicted proteins | sample MGYA00521100_ERZ887851 | MGnify/ENA primary metagenome ERZ887851 (study PRJEB32303, sample SAMEA104408602) | aquatic metagenome | biome: Brackish water; feature: Pelagic; material: water | place: Baltic Sea | collected 2014-06-06T16:11:00 | depth 11,444 m ... | reverse complement strand
ATTATGCCATCGCGCGGGTAAGCGATTACCCTCGATAAAGACATACTGACTCTCCGAGAGGCCGTCGACGGTGGAGAAATAGATATCTCCGGTAGCGCGTGAAACCGGCACGTGATCGCGCCAATCAAGCTCGGGTGGGCTGAGCGGGGTCCAGATTTTTTGCGATGGATTGATCAATTAGGTCACTACTTGTGAGCGTGATGGCGGCGTCTCACCGAACACGGCAAGTCAGCATACAGGAGAGTTTAACAAACACCGGTTGCGTGCGCGTGACTGACTCATGTGTTCATCATAAATGAGGGTGCGCCTCAGCTTGTCCGCACGGTACAATTATGGCCCGATGCAGGAGGCCCTATGGCAGCTAACGACAGAACTCTGACTGATGAACAGTTTGCGACCATTTGCGTTAACGTACTTCATCAGACCCTGATTGAGACGTCACGGACCGTAGGAAAGCGGATATTCAGAGAATTAGAAGCCAATAAGCGCGTCGCACTGACCAATTTGCGAATGGAAGATGACGGCGAAGTGCGGCTTGATCTGACCCTCGACTACTCAGACTTTAGAGGGGCATTAAATTTTTCATTGTTCCGCGACTCCATTCAAGCGTTGTTGGCGCGGTATGTTGAGGAATTACAAAAAGAGGATAAAACGCTGACCGCGCTTCGCATGATGGACGAGAACGGTCAGGCGACGTCAGAGCGCCGACTGTTTGGTATTCCCGGCGTGATCGCCGTCGATGGTGTGGTGAATATGATGATGATGGGTGCGACCCCTGCTGTTGATTCGCCAGTGGTGCTGATTGAACTCATGTACATTGATCCTGCCCAATTCAGTCAATCCTCCTCGGAGAGCGACGCTGCCTCAACCAGTTGAAGGGCAGGGGGCGGGATCACCGTCACGGTTTCCTGTGTGGTGGGTGCGGCCACCTGTGCGTCTCCTTTTGCCACCGCTTTGCCGTCTTGATTGTCAACCTGGCACTGGAGCGTAATCCAGGGTCGTTTAACGTGCTTATCGATGACCGTTAGCGTGACGGTGAGCGTGTCGCCTAAAAAAACAGGTGCTTTAAACTGGAGGCTCTGGCTGAGATACACACTGCCTGGTCCGGGTAGCTGCATCGCAATGGCAGCGCTAATCAATGCGCCGGTCAGCATGCCGTGTGCGATGCATTCACCAAATGCAGTGGTTGCCGCATACTCGGGGTCCAAGTGCAGCGGGTTATGATCCCCCGAGATCGCTGCAAATGCCTCGACCTCCTGATTGGTAATCAATCGAGTATAGGTCGTGCTATCGCCCAGGTTAATCTCTTCAAAGGTGATGTTGCTAATTTGCATAGTGATCGAGCCTCGTATTTGGGTAAAAGCGGCGTTGGCGGTTGACCCGGCGGCGCGCGATCCACATCATACCCAAAACCCGATACCCATCTGAGATAAGCCCATGACCGACACCGTGCACAGTGTGATCGCGACACGACTCGCCGCGTTGGGGATTCCCGCGCAAATTGATACGGAAGCTTACCCTTCGATTGTGGCTTTGTTCGAAGAAGCACTGGCGGCTTTTCGTGAGGAAGCAGCCTGTAGCAGTGTGGGGCATACGCTGACTTACGGAGAACTAGACCGCCTGTCAGCGGACTTTGCGGGATGGTTACAGAATGGGGCACGGCTCAGTCGTGGTGACCGGGTCGCAATACAGATGCCCAATCTGATTCAGTATCTCGTGGCGAGCTTGGGCGCGCTTCGCGCGGGTATGGTGGTTGTTAACACCAACCCCCTTTATACCGAGCGTGAACTTGAGCACCAATTGAACGACGCGAATGTTCGGGTGATGGTCGTGCAGGCCAATGTGGCGCAAACCGCCGCAGCGGTGTTACCCCGCACGCAGGTAGAAACCGTGGTGGTGACCGAAATTGCCGATTTACATCCAATGCCCAAGCGGACGTTGATTAACTTTATCGTTAAGCATGTTAAGAAAATGGTGCCAAAATTTCATATTGCCGGAGCACTAAAATTTAATGATGTGCTGAAGCGCGGAGCCAAAACACCCTATCGAGCGGTGATTCTCGAACAAACTGATTTGGCAATGCTCCAGTACACGGGCGGTACGACCGGTGTTGCCAAAGGTGCCATGCTGACCCACGGTAATCTGATCGCCAATGTCCTGCAGAGTGATGCTTTTTTTGCGACTCACAATATGGACGGGCGAGGCGAGACGATGCTGCAACCGCTGCCGGTCTACCATATCTACGCGTTTACCGCCTCGATGTACGCATTGCGGATTGGCGCGCATACGGCCTTCGTGCCTAATCCACGTGATCTCGATTCGCTGGTACAGGCCTTCGAGACGCACTCACCGGCACTATTTTGCGGATTAAATACGCTGTTCGTGGCGCTGTGTAACCATGAAGGCTTTCGCGCACTGGATTTCTCGCGGCTACAAGTCACCTTGTCGGGCGGCATGGCATTGACCCATGACGCAGCACATCGTTGGACTGAGGTGACGGGCTGTGCCGTATCAGAGGGTTATGGTCTAACCGAAACGTCGCCCACGGTGTCGGGGAATCCCGGTAACGGCATACAGATTGGCACGATCGGGGTTCCGGTACCGAGTACCGAAATTCAAATTCGCGATACCGAAGGTAATCCGCTTGGGCTCGATGAGCCGGGAGAGCTCTGTGTTCGCGGCCCGCAGGTCATGGCCGGTTATTGGCAACGTCCTGAAGCAACAGCCGAGGCGATCGATAAACAGGGTTGGTTTGCCACCGGTGATATTGCCCTCGTGCAGCCTGATGGCTACCTCCGTATCGTAGATCGTAAGAAGGATATGATCGTGGTATCGGGTTTCAATGTTTACCCGAACGAACTCGAGGATGTGCTAGTGGCGCATCCCGATGTGGTGGAATGCGCCGCTGTGGGTATTGCCAGTGAAAGCACCGGTGAAGCGATTCGCATGTTTGTCGTAAGCAGCCGCCCTGACCTCAGCGAAGACGAGGTGAGAAGCTTTATGCGAGAGGGGCTGACGGGTTACAAGGTTCCTAAATCAGTCGTGTTTAAAGAGGAACTGCCAAAAACTGCCGTGGGCAAGATTCTGCGTCGCGAGTTGCGTGACGTCGATTAAATGAGCGCCGCTAAGCCGGTATCCGAACGCGCGGTACCGGAACACATCGTATTTCCTGAACAACTCCCAATCAGTGAGCGTCGCGAGGACATAGAAGCAGCGATCCGCGATCACCAAGTGGTGATTCTTGCGGGCGAAACGGGTTCAGGTAAGACCACCCAATTACCCAAGATCTGCTTGAACTTGGGTCGCGGGAGGGTGCAGCGCATTGGCCATACGCAGCCACGTCGCATTGCGGCTCGCACCGTAGCGCAGCGGATTGCGGAGGAGCTCAATTCCCCCTTGGGTGGGCTGGTCGGCTATCAAATTCGCTTCAACGATACGCTCTCAGAGGCCAGTGCCATTAAGTTAATGACCGATGGCATCTTGTTGGCTGAATTAACCCGTGATCGGGATCTCAGTGCCTACGACACGTTGATTATTGATGAGGCCCACGAGCGCAGTCTGAACATCGACTTTTTGCTCGGGTACTTAAAGCGGCTGTTGCCCCGAAGGCCCGATCTTAAGGTCATCGTGACGTCGGCGACCATCGATGTCGCACGATTTTCAGCCCATTTTGATGATGCACCCGTGATCGAAGTCAGCGGTCGTACTTACCCCGTCGATGTGCACTACCTCGGTGATAGCGAAGACCGGGATGAGGGGGTGCGCCAACAGATTGCTGACTTATTGGCGGATATTGAGCAAGGCCAGTTTGGTCCTCGAGGCGATGTGCTGGTCTTTTTGCCGGGTGAGCGTGACATTCGCGAGCTCGCTAAGCGACTGCGTTATAACGATCGTTTGCGGGTGCTGCCCCTGTATGCGCGGTTAAGCCAGGCCGAACAGAATCGGGTCTTTCAGAGTGGCGGAGCAGGGATGCGTGTGGTCTTGGCGACTAACGTGGCAGAGACCTCGCTAACGGTTCCAGGTATTCGTTACGTGATTGACCCCGGTGAAGCGCGCATGAGTCGTTACAGTGCGCGCAGTCGACTGCAGCGTTTGCCCATCGAGCCCATCTCACAGGCCAGTGCCAATCAGCGGATGGGCCGCTGTGGGCGGCTCTCTGACGGCGTCTGTTTTCGTCTGTATGGCGAGGCAGATTTTTTAGGACGTCCCGCTTTTACCGATCCAGAAATTCGGCGGACCAATCTCGCGGCCGTTGTGCTGAGGATGCTCGAACTCAAGCTTGGCGAGGTCAATCGCTTTCCTTTTATTGATCCACCCGACCCTAAGGTTGTTCGCGATGGCTACCGACTGCTTGAAGAGTTGGGCGCCGTTTCGAGCAGTGGCCAACTGACAAAGTGTGGCCGGCAACTCGCCCGGCTACCCGTCGATCCGCGTTTGGGACGCATGTTGCTGGCGGCTAATGACCTGGGCTGTCTAGCTGAAGTACTGGTCATTGTCAGTGCGATGTCGATTCAGGATCCGCGCGAACGGCCCACCGAAAAACAGGCCCAGTCTGATCAGTCGCATGCCAGATTTCAGCATGCTCAATCTGATTTTCTCTCCTGGCTTGAACTGTGGCGTTACTACGAAGCGCAGCGTCAAAGCCTGAGCCAAAATCAGCTTCGAAAACTGTGCCAGCGAGAGTACCTCGCTTTTATGCGGATGCGCGAATGGCGCGAAATTCATTCGCAACTCGTGATCGCCTGTCGGCAGCTGGGATTTCGTGTGCCGCCGCAGTTACCGGTCGACGAGGCGTATGAAGCGATTCATCGCTCGTTACTGGCAGGTTTGCTGGGTAATGTAGCCCAGCGTGACGAGGGCAAGCAGTTCAATGCAACGCGCAATCGCAAGGTGATGCTTTTCCCGGGTTCCAGCCAGTATAAAAAGCCACCGCCATGGCTGGTGGCAGGAGAGATTGTCGAAACATCGCAAGTTTTTGCACGTCAGTGTGCGGCCATTGAACCGGATTGGCTGCTGCAGATAAATCCGCAGGTATTAAAGCGCCACCATTACGAACCAGCGTGGCAGCGGCGCAGCGGGCGTGTGATGGCCAAGGAGCGGGTGACGTTATTCGGTTTAACGATTAGCGACGGGCGGCGCGTTCATTTTGGCGATATCGACCCCCAGACGTCGCGAGACATTTTTATTCGCGAGGCACTGGTAACCGGTAATGTCATGAGACCGCCCTTTTTTCTGAAAGAAAATGTGGCGTTGACGCATTCAGTCGAGGAATTGGAATCGCGCACGCGGCGACGTGATTTGTTAATCGAGGAGGAAGCGCTGGTAGCTTTTTACAGCGAGCGGCTCGGGGCCGATTGCGTGGGAATGAGCGCTCTCATAAAGTGGTTGAAAGAAGACCGGGCCAGAGAGCAGAGTTTATTACTCAAGCGCGAGCAAATTCTGGTTCGCGATCCCGGTACTGAGGTGGAGGCACAGTTTCCGCCGACCCTGCAGTGGCAGGGAGTTGATTATCACCTGCGCTATCAGTTTGAACCGGGCAGACAAAACGACGGCGTCTCCATCACCATTCCGTTACCGCTACTGAATCGCGCACCGCGTTATTTACTCGATTGGTTGGTACCCGGCTTGCTGCGCGATAAATGTGTGGCATTAATCAAAGGTTTGCCTAAAGCGTTGCGCAAGCAACTTGTGCCTGCGCCCGATGTAGTGGACGCGGCGCTCGCTGAATTAACGCCCGACGATACGGACTTGTGCAACGCTCTCAGCAAGGTGCTCAAGCGCCAACGGGGTGTACAGGTAACTCCTGTCGATTGGCAGTTGGATCAGCTAGAAGATTTTTACCGCATGAATGTCCGCGTGGTGGATGTCGAGGGAAAGCTCTTGGGACAGGGGCGTGATATGTCAGTACTGGTAGCTGAATTTCGTTCGGAGGAAGCGCGCAGCACTTCCACTCAGAATGCCGACCCCCTCGAACGCAAAAACGTGGAGCGCTGGGACTTTGGCACGCTACCCGAGATATCACGATCAGAGGCGGCGGGTCTCGAAGTGGTGGCACATCCGGCGTTGGTTGTTGAATCTTCGGGGCTGGCCGTTCGCCTACTCGATTATCCGGGCGAAGCGCGGTTGGCTCACGAAGATGGTGTGGTCGCACTCGCCATGAAGCAGGCGAGTCAGGTTGTGAAATCTCTCCGCAAAGGGTTGTTCTCGGGTAATGAACTGGTTCTCGCCTTTGCGGCGCTGGAGCTAGACCGTAAGCGCTTGGCAGACGATACGATTGCGGCGGTCGCTCATAATGCGCTGGTGGGGCTCGAGCCTCCCCGAGCGGAAGCCGCCTTTAAAGATTGGTTCGACGGGCTGAGAGGCCGATGGTATCCAGAGGCGATGGCGCTGGGTGAAGCACTAGCCGAGGCGCTGAAGGCATGGACGACAGCGCGCACGTTATCGGCGCGGCTAGCTGAGCACGATTATGAAGATAGCCAACGCGACTGCTGGCAGGGCGTTCAAAATTTATTGCTCAGTGATACCGTGCGCTACGCCAGTCGTGATTGGCTGCGGCAATTTCCGCGCTATGCCAGTGCGGCAGAGCACCGTATGACGCGCCTTAATGGTCAGTACCTGAAAGATCAGAAAGCTGTTCAGACGCTGTCGCCGTGGCGTGAGCGTCTTGAGCAAGCCCAAGCAGCTTATCCAGGGCTGATTCGTCTCTCTGCCGAGGCGCATCAGTATCGATGGATGCTCGAGGAGTTTCGGGTGTCCTTATTTGCCCAGCAAATGAAAACGCGCCTGCCTGTGTCGAATAAGAGGCTCGAACAACAGTGGCAGCAGGTACAGATGTGGATAGATCAGCACCCGCGTTGACTAGCAGAAATCGACTCAGCCAATGGCCTTCCCAGAACATTAGCGTTAAAATCTACGCAGCCAGAAGCTTAGAGCGCCTCGGTATGTTGCGGTCCACCAGACAATATTCTCCCCTTGTTGCGGCACCACTGCGGTCGAAATCGCTGCGTGCGGTAGGGATGATGTGCTTGAGTGTGCTGCTGTCGATGAGCACCTTAACGCATGCGGCCGCCGATGCAGATGACCCCTGGCAGGGCTACAACCGTTGGGTGTTTGAGTTTAACGACGGCGCTGACCGACTCATCATTAAACCCATTGCGACGGGCTACGATTTTGTCATGCCGCAATTCGTTCGTGTTGGCACCAATAATTTTTTTAGTAACTTTTATGACTTCAATGGGGTGCTGAACGCCCTATTACAGGGCCGTATCGAGGAGGCTTTGAACAATACAGTCCGTGTGATTACTAACTCTACGATAGGTATTTTCGGTTTATTCGACGTTGCATCGCAGGCCGGCGTGCCGCGTTACGAGACCGACTTTGGTCATACGCTGTCTATTTGGGGCGTACCTCGCGGTAACTTTGTGATGTTGCCGTTTATTGGTCCCAGCACTGTCAGGGCGGCATCGGGGTCAGCGATCGATGCGTTTATTTCGCCGACAGGGCAAATGTTCAATGACGAGGCGTATTGGGGTCTTCGCGCGTTTAACTTGATCGACTTACGCGCCGGCCTGCTTGACGCTGAACAGGTCATTAGTGGCGATCGTTATGTGTTTTTCCGCGATGTCTATTTGCAGCGTCGTGCAGTGCTCGATGCCGGAGGACAAGTCAAAGACGATTTTTCTGAGTTCGATAGCGATTGGGATGAGGATGCCTTCTAGCCAGCCGCCGCTCTGGATGGCAGCGTCCACAGTATGATACCCGCGGGCGCCGTGCTGGTCGTCGATGATCAACTCGATCGCGCTGCAGCACTGCTTGCCGCGCTGGATGATCCTTATCATCGTTACGAGGTAACCCCCGAGGCGCCTGATTTGGAGGCGGTATTAGGCCCTGATAGCCCCTGGGACTGTGTTATCTGCCATGTTGAGTTACTGAATGTGTCATGGGCGTCTGTGCGACGTGCCATGCGCACTTTTGACGTGCAGGTGCCGGTGCTGGCAGTCAGTGACCATCGGGATATGGACAGTATGACGACCGCATTGGGTCTCGGTGCGGCCAGTTTTTTTGTCACCCCTTCGGAAAAACCGGGGTTAGTCCGTCGCGCCATCGAGCGGAGCGTGCACCATCGTCAGTTACAACGTGAACTGGTCGAAACCAACGAGAATTTAGCGCGGGCTAATACCGAACTCAGCCACTCTTTGCGTATTCTCGAGCAGGACCAGGCTGCGGGTCGTCAGGTGCAAAAGGCGATGTTCCCTGCGCAATCTTTGCGTGCGGGTGAGTACTGGTTTAGTCATCGTATCTTGCCCTCACTGTATCTCAGCGGCGACTTCACCGATTACTTCAACGTCGATCAGAGCAAGGTGGTGTTCTACTTGGCAGATGTATCGGGCCATGGAAGCTCCTCGGCTTTTGCCACGGTATTGTTAAAGAATCTGTTCGCCCGCAAACGCTCTGATTATCTGCGCCGCGATGACACCACCGTGATCGATCCTATCGAGATGCTCGCGCTGGCGAATAGCGAATTGTTGGAACTGCATGTCAATAAGTACGCCACCATGGTGGTGGGATGTCTCGATTTTGAGACACACCAGTTGCAATATTCGGTTGCAGGTCACTTACCTAAGCCCGTATTGATGACACCGGATCACTCCCAATATTTAATGGGGGAGGGCATGCCCGTAGGGTTGACCTCGGAGGCGACCTATCAACTCGAAGAGATCGCGCTGCCAGAGACATTTATGCTAGTGCTCATGTCTGATGGCGTGCTGGAGACAATCGATGAGGTTGATTTGATTGAACGAGAAAAAGCGCTGTTGAGCCGCTTGAGTGGGTCATTAGAAAAGCCGGGAGACCTGATTCGGCGGCTGAACCTCGGTGATGTCACCTCGGATGATTTGGCGGATGATATCGCAGGCTTATTTATTAGTAGGGGCGTCGGATGAGCCATTGCCGAATTTCTGCCGCCTCCAGTGCTGGCGCGCACATACTTAAATTAGAGGGTGATGTGCGAATGACAATGTGTACCGCGCTCGATCAGTACTTTCAATCGATGTTTGCAGAGCCAAATTTTGTCAGTGTTTGGGTGGACGTTACAGAGGCCGATGGGCTTGATAGCACTACCTTGGGGATGCTGGCGCAGCTGGCGATTCAGACGAAAGCGCAATTCGCTTTTTGTCCTGCAATCTTCAGCACTAATCCCAGCATCAATCGGTTGCTCGACACCATGGGATTTGACCAACTGTTTGAGCGCCGTAACGAGTCCTGTGATGCCGATGCGGGTATTGAAGAAATTCCGGCCGTGGCGTGTGAAGAGGGCGAAATCAAAAAACAGGTGCTGGCGGCGCATCGCACGCTCATGTCATTGAGTGCTGAGAATGCCGGCGCGTTCCGTGATTTGGTCGAGACGCTAGAGCGGCCCTCGGATTCATAATCGATTGCGAGTGATCTGCCAGAACATGACCTCAATCTAGATTACGGGTGCCCCGATCTTTTTTTTCAGTTGCTCGTCGGTGATTGTCACGTATCGACAACAGCTTGCTTTTTATTTCTGCGGGTTGCGCGGGTAGTCTGTTTTTACCAGCAGACTCGCCTCGGCCAACGGGCCTCGGCGACGAGCACACCGTGGGGCACGCTATAGGCTAAGCCATATAGGCTCTCTTGTTATCAGTTAGCCAGGTGTACAGCGGTCGCTCAGCGACGCGATAGAATCCTATACTGAATGCGCAAACTAGTAGCACGAAAAACGTATTACCCAACTCCGCTACGATAAAATGATAGCCACTTAGCTGGTTAAACAGTCCCAGCCGGTGAGCAACGTCGATAAATATGATGTGGCATAAATAGAGAGTGTAAGAGGCATCCCCAAGTCGTGTCAGAGCCCTGCCGCTTCGCGAAGTCCAGCCCGCAGGCGAATGCAAGCAAGCGATGATTAGTAACGCACTACCCAAGCCGAATGTGAAAATGCGAAAGTGGGGTATGCGAGCGGGGTCTATGTGTGTGAGAACAGCGCCGACGGTAAAACACAGTGCTGTCAGGACCCAAGCAGTATATGACCGCAGAACCAGCGCACGTCGCTGATATAGTGTGCCCACCAGACAACCCAACAAAAACTCTAAAACGAAGGGGCTAAAAATAAAGTGCTCTGCCAGCGGTACATCGTTCGAAAAATACTGTAAAGAAACAACACCAGTGGCGTATAGCCCGAGCAGCACTGCTGCGAACCGTTTGGATACTAAAAATAACAAGCCAAATAATAAGTAAAAGTACAGTTCGAAGCTCAGAGACCATGAGACGCCCAGCACTAGTTTGCTGATATCGATTTCAGTCAACAAGACAGAGCCCAATAGGTTGTCATCCAGCGCTCGCTCGAACCCAAATAAAGTATTGACCAAAAACATTGTGAGTAAAAATGGCCAGTAGCCCGAATAGATGCGTAGTGCCCGACGAATATAAAAACGGCGAACGCCCTGAACGCTGAGCTCCCTTGAAGCGTAACCCAATGCGAGCACTGCGCCCGATAAAACGAAAAAGAGATCAACCCCAAACTCACCAGAGCGCCACAGCCACGCTGGGAAAAGATGGGTGCCAGACACGGCAAAGTAGGGAACCAGGTGAAACAAGAAGACGGCGAGAGCGGCCACCCCCCTCAGCGCCTGCAAAGAATTAATCACGCGTGTGTCAGAGGGCATCAGCTTAGGCTCGCCTCTGCCGAATAATTAAGGACGCAAAATGAGTTGTCGCTAATGGATTCGCCACTATCGATCGGATTAAGCCGATGATGAGCGTGGACTGCGTTAAGCGGCAATATGTTGAGCGTTAACTCAGTTTGTCGATTCATGATCATGTTGGTTCCGCTTAAAAAAAGCGAAGGCGTCGCTGACGCAATTAGGCGCTGACAAACGCGCTGACGCCTGCAAGGTCTCGCTTGGGTGCTGAGCAAAAGGCGATGGCCTCGCGCAACACGTCAGTGTCAGATGCGGCTTGATGTGCGCGTTCACTCAGGTGGCGCCGATATTGGCGACCGCCATACTGGCCTTGATACAAGCCTAGCATGTGTCGCACCACGTGGTGCAATCGCGCACCGTTGATGAGCTGAGCGTCGATATAGGGTATGAGCGACTCTACGGCGTGTTCCCGACTCTGCGCGCCCGAGGCTGCTCCAAAAAATCGTTCATCGACGTCGCTGAGTAGCCAAGGATTCTGGTACGCCGCACGACCTAGCATCACGCCATCGACGTGTTCAAGATGCGTGTCGCAAGCGTCCAGCGTTTCAATGCCGCCATTCATGACAATGGTCAGCGCAGGAAAGTCACGTTTTAGCTGGTAGACCCATTCGTAATTGAGCGGTGGGATCTCGCGATTCTGTTTGGGTGATAATCCTGCTAACCATGCTTTGCGTGCGTGCACGATGAACACCTCGGCGCCCCCATGTGACACGGTGCCCACAAAGTCAGCCAGCTCTGAGTAGCTTTCTTGTTGATCAATGCCAATACGGTGCTTAATGGTGACCGGTACGTCGCAGGCATCGCGCATGGCAGCAATACAGTCACGAACCAGCTCGGGTTCAGCCATCAGGCAGGCGCCGAAGCGGCCACTTTGCACGCGATCAGAGGGGCAGCCACAGTTCAAGTTGATTTCGTCGTAGCCCCAGTCGGCGCCGAGCTTTGCGCAGGCGGCGAGGTCGGCGGGCGAGGCGCCACCCAGCTGCAATGCAACCGGGTGTTCCTCTTCATTGAAGCGCAGGTGCCGTTCGACATCGCCATGTAACAGTGCCCCGGTGGTGACCATCTCGGTATACACCCGGGCATGGCGTGTGAGCGCGCGCCAGAAGCGACGGCAGTGGCGGTCGGTCCAATCCATGCAGGGTGCCGTTGAGAAGCGCCAGGAATGAGGGGGATTAGCGTTGGTCACAATGCGGGTCCATGATGCCACAGTGAGTCTATGGAGCAGACTTTCGGCGCTCGGTGATAAGTCAAGCCATTAGCATAACGTGTCTTGAGCTGATGATTGAGGGGCTGAGTGAGGTAATATGCCCACGCGGATGACCCGCGCCCCAGAGGATTATTGTGTTGCCGACTCCGCGCGCCTATTTGTTGCTGATCTTATGGTTGGTAGCAGCACCCGCCCTTACCGCTACACAGCTACTTGCCAATGCGGGCACTGCCGACGTGATCTCATTACCCGAGCGCGCAGTAGAGACGCGCGTCACTCCGGCTCCGAACGATCCGGCGTCTCTGGCAGTAGCGGCTAGTCAAACGACTGAAGAACCGTTGACCACGACATTAGCCTCACCCCCCTCTCCAGACGATCACGAACTCACCACAGAAGTCGTCGAGGCCGATGGCAATATCATTGCGCAAGCGGCTCAAGCCTTTGCCGAGTCAGAGCTGGTGTTTGTGCGGGGTTTGAATAATGCCCCTTTCTTGCCCGTCGCTTTATTGGGCAGTGATTATTACGACCAAGCTATGGTCAGTGAGGAGGGCGCGACCCCCGACGTCGCGGGCAAGCAATATCAGGTCAGCACCGCGAATCAGTACGCCGGGGTACCGTTTTTATTGAATAAACGCAGCATGGTGGTGTTGGGGGAGTACTTGTCTTATACCGATTTTAGCGTCGAAAACGGAGAGGACTTCTCAACCACTAGCGCGGCCCTTGCGGCGGGTTACTTATATCAACTCACCAATGATTGGCAGCTGATGGGCGGGATACTGCCGGTTCATCATCGCTCAAGTTTGGGGGAGCGACGTAAAGATTACTGGCAAGTGATGGGGGGCGCGCTGACCCGCTATACCCGAAATGACCGGCTGTGGTGGTTGTTTGGTGTGGTGTTTGACGACTCGGAGTTCGGTACTACTTGGCTCCCGTACATTGGCGCCTCACTGATTATCAATCAGGCGTGGAGTGTGAGCGCGCTGTTGCCCTGGCCGCAGGTCATCTACGCACCCAGTAAAGACTGGTTTGTCTCGGCAGGGGCGTCTTACTCGGGTTCCAGTTGGGCGGTGAATAGCAGCACCGGGGCCGTCGGATTGAATCTCAGCGGTTTCGACTTTGGTGTTGGTGGCGCCCGACGTCTCAACGGGGCGCTGTGGATCGAAGCCAAGGCGGGTGTAGGTGGTTTGCGGGGTTTATCGATCAACGATGGCGATATCTCAGGCCCGGCTATTGACGTCAGTAGCTCGCCTTTTATCAGTATTAGCCTGACCCTGCGGCCTTCCTTCTCAGATTAACAGCGCGCGTGACGTCGGTGACTGCGTCGCTATCCCAGGGCCATTTTGCTACGTGCATTGTCGAGCAGACGAGCATACTCTTACTCTAATTAACCGTGTTTGAGGTCTGCGATGACAAAACCGTTTCGCCGCCGCACCCTAATGAAGGCTGCTGGTACTGCACTCAGCGCATTGCCCTTAAGGGGTTTTGCCGTCACCGAGGCTCAGTCGGTGCACTTTACCCACCATGTTGCCAGCGGCGATCCCTTGGCTGACCGAGTGATGCTCTGGACGAGACTATTACCCGGTGACGGCGCGATGCGTGCAGTGCGGTGCCGGTGGGAAATTGCGCCTACTGCCGAGTTCACGACCCTGATTGCGAGCGGGACCGCCACAGCAATCCCCGAGCGCGATTACACCGTCAAGGTAGACGCTCACGGCCTGGCGCCCGGGCAGTCTTACTGTTATCGCTTTGTGGCAGAGGGCGTGACCTCACCTGTGGGCTGCACCCGCACGCTGCCGGTGGGTGATGTGTCAGAGTTTAAGCTCGGTGTGGCGTCTTGCTCTAATTACCCTCAGGGGTTCTTCCACGCGTATCGCGAAATGGCTAAGGCTAAGCTCGATGCCATACTGCACTTGGGTGATTACATTTACGAATACCCGGTGGGCGAATACGTGAATCCAGCGGTTGAGCAAGCGTATGGCAGGCAGGTCACGCCAGAGCACGAGCTATTGGTGCTCGAGGATTACCGGATGCGTTACGGGTTATACCGCAGTGATCCTGACCTGCAGGCAGCGCATGCGGCCCACCCTTGGATTACGGTGTGGGATGACCACGAAATCATGAATGATACGTGGCGCGAGGGTGCCGAAAATCATAACGAGGGTGAGGGAGATTTTGCTGCCCGCGTTCGTGCGGCGCGACAGGCGTACCACGAATGGTTGCCGATTCGCCCGCCTGCCGAAGGCGACCAAGGCGTGATTTACCGGTCTTTTCAGATCGGTAATTTGGCGGATCTCATCATGCTAGATACCCGACTGGTCGGCCGTGATCAGCAGCTCAACTACCTGCGCGACCTTAAGCCCGAGGACGACGTATACGAGTTTTTGCAAAAACGACTCAATGCCTCTAAGCGCACCCTCTTGGGTAAGCCTCAGGAGGAGTGGCTCGCGCGTCAACTGGCAAGTAGTAAAAAGCGCGGCGCCGTGTGGCAGGTGCTGGGCCAGCAGGTCCTTATGGGTAAGGTGAGCATTCCGCAAATTCCCGCTGACACATTTGCCAGCATGACGCTATCTGATTATACCCGCGCGCGCGTTGAGCGCGCGCAGCAGCTTGCGCCTCTGGGCTTGCCGCTGAATCTGGATGCCTGGGATGGCTATCCCGCGGCGCGGACACGGCTCTACCGAGCGCTACTCAAATCGGCATCTAACCCCATTTCTTTGGCCGGCGATACGCACAATGGGTGGGCCTTTAATCTAGCAGACAACAAAGGTAAGGCAGTGGGTGTTGAGATTGGGACCCCAGGCGTGTCTAGCCCCGGGTTAGAAACGTACCTGCCAATGCCCTCCACCGAGATGACGAGCTTGTTGCTAGAGAGCAGTCCGGAGCTGGCGGCGGTGGACACCGCCCAACGTGGCTGGACTGAGATGACGCTGACACCCGATGCCATGACCAGTCAGTGGCGCTTTGTGTCGAGTGTGGCGTCGCCGACCTATACGACCACCACAGGCCCGCTCATGCAGTGTCGTGCCGGCGCGCGCAAACTGTCATAGCTGATCGGCGGTTTGGGTTATCGACGCCTGCACATTGCGTAAACCCCCGCAACTCTGCTCTCGAGCTTAAAGATAGCCGTCTTGAGTCAACCCCGCTTTGCGGGGTTTTTTATGGGCACAGAGTGAGATCACCAAGCGCGAATGTGTTAAGCGACAGCGGGGAGGTGTAAAAAGTCCCGTACTTTAGGGTAAGGTATCGTCCGCACTGCATGGTGTTCATCCGGTAATCATCCGGCGGTGGCCACAAAATATATCGTTCACAAAATATATCGTTAATGAGACAGGTAACAGCACATGACAATCAATCGACAATGGCTTTTGGATAATCGCCCCGTGGGTATGATCGGTCCCGAGCATTTTAAATACGTTGAGACGACTATTCCTGAGCCTGGCGAAGGCGAGGTCTTGATACGCAACCTGATGTTTTCTTTTGACCCTACACAGCGTGGTTGGACAATGGATCGGGAAAGCTACCTGCCGCCAGTGCAGATCGGCGAGCCCATGCGCGCGGGTTGCGCGGCACAGGTGGTCAAATCAAATCACCCGGATTTTGCAGAGGGTCAGCTGGTACAAGCCACTAACGGTTGGCAAGACTATGCGGTGGTCGACCCCTCTCACCCGCCGTCTAGTTTGCGCCCCGTCCCCGACGGCGCGCCGCCCGAAATGATGCTGTCAGTATTGGGTGTGACGGGCCTCACCGCTTATTTTGGTTTGCTGGATTTAGGTAATCCGCAGCCGGGCGAGACGGTATTGGTGTCGGGTGCTGCGGGTGCGACCGGTTCAGTGGCAGGGCAGATCGCAAAGATTAAGGGCTGTCGTGTTGTCGGTATTGCCGGTGGTCCCGAAAAATGTGCCTGGCTCACCAATGAAGCGGGCTTCGACCACGCGATTGACTACAAGCTGGGCAACTTGGACCAGCAAATCGCCGAGGCGTGCCCTGAAAAATGGAACGTGTTTTTCGATAACGTCGGCGGTGGCACCCTCGAGGCGGCGCTGAATCACCTTAATTTGCGCTCGCGCGTGGTGATGTGCGGCGGCATTGCCAATTACAACGCGACCGAGCCTCAGCCGGGCCCGAGCAACATCATGAATTTGGTGATCATGCGGAGTCGCATGGAGGGCTTTATCGTACTGGATTACTACGCCCGGGCGGGGGAGGCGATCAAAGACCTGCTCGGATGGATTGGCACCGGCGACCTGAAGTATCAGGTTGATATGCAAGAAGGGTTTGAGAATATCCCTGGCACGCTGCAGCGCTTGTTTACCGGTAAAAATTTGGGCAAGCAGTTGCTCAAGGTGGCCGACCCAGAATAACCTCGGGCGCTGATAGCGCTGGAGGTGTGTCATCGAACGGGCCGTTACAACCAGTTGGTCACGGCCTAATTGGTCACGGCTTAGTGAGTGACGGCCCAGTTGGTGATAGCCCGCAGTGCGGTATCCCATCATGTGTTAGCCCAAAGGCTATAGCGACATAGCCCACGTCGACATGGCCTACAGTGACACAGCGGCGACGGAGTCAACCTGCCGTCGTAACTGCGCTGTTGTCGGCGTGGGCGTATCTTATTTTCCCGCCGGTGCCGCCTTTGCCTCGCTTATCGTGATGATCAGTGACGGTTAGTGACCCGTTCCGGCTCGCTTGTGGCACGGGTGCTGACCCTCGAGGCTACTTTCGACGGCAAGTTTCCAAATGACTCTGGGTCAGTTATTATGTGTAGCACGCTTACACAGAGTCCATTTATGTCGACCCGGGCACGTACACACGAACAAAAAAGTTTCCGGCGCGAGCAAATACTGGGGGCGGCACATACACTATTGACCGAAACCGGTTACGACGGGTTCGCGATGGCGCCCTTGGCGCGCCGAGCCGATGTCGCCAAAGGCACCCTCTATTTATATTTTACGACCCGCGAAGAAGTCTTACTTGCGCTCTGTGTCCGCTATGTCGATCAGTGGATAGAGGCGTTGCGCCCGGAGCTGCAGGCGGGCATGACCGATGGCGACTATGCCGAGCGGTTTTTTGTCGCGGCGTATGGGGTTGAGAATCTGATGTGCCTGATCGCGAGACTCGAGCAGACGATCGAACATAACGTAGCGATTGATCGCTTTATCGAGACCAAACGTACCTTCCACCAACAAATTGAGTTAATTGCCGTGCCCACATCGACAGCGCTGGCGATCGATCTCGATACCAGTTTCGCGCTACTGCAATCCCTAGTGGTGCTGTTAGTGGGCACCGCAGTGACCGATCAGGGACCCAATGTGGCCGAAGAAGTCTTACCAGAGGATGTCAGAAACTTAGTGGATCAATTTTCTGCCAAACCACTTTTCGTTAATACCGCCCGCCACATTATTGCCGGTGTGCGAGCAGACGCTTTATCGCATTTAGGAGTAGACGCTTGATGATTTCATTTACGCTCAATGGCGAGACGGTATCAACCGATATCGATGCCAGTACCCCTCTGTTATGGGTGGTCCGCGATGCTTTTAAACTCAAGGGGTCGAAGTTTGGTTGTGGTGCGGGCTTGTGTGGCGCCTGCACCATGCATGTCGACGGTGCCGCTATTAAAACCTGCGTCACGCCGATTGCGGCAGTAGCGGGTAAGTCGATCACGACGATCGAAGGGTTGGGTACTCCGGATGATTTACACCCACTGCAGGCGGCTTGGCATGAGTATGCGGTACCGCAGTGTGGCTACTGCCAATCGGGCCAGATTATGGCTGCCGCGGCGCTCCTAGATGCCAACCCTAACCCCACCGGTGCCGATATCGATGCGGCGATGTCGGGCAATATTTGTCGATGTGGTTGCTACCCGAGAATCAAGCGCGCGATCCAATCTGTGAGTGAGAATGCCCTCGCTTACGATGCGATGGCGCCGGCAGGAGAGTCCGCATGAAGTCGGTTAACGTGTCGCGTCGTCGGTTTTTGCAATCCTCCGCAGTGACAGGTGGGGGTCTGGTGGTTGGGTTTAGTCTCAGCGGCTGCTCCACTAATGCCGTACCGCTGCCCGTTGCGGCGGCCGAGGGAGGCTGGACCGCCAATGCGTTTGTACAAATCTTGCCCGATAACACCGTGCGCTTTTACACCGCGCGCGCTGAGATGGGGCAGGGGGTGACCACTGGACTGGCGACCTTGCTCGGTGAAGAGCTCGACGTAAATCCGCTCGACATGGATGTGCGTCTTGCGAGCGCTCATGAGGACTACAACAACCCGCTGTTTGGCATGCAAGGAACCGGTGGGAGTAGCTCGACGAGAGCGCACTTTTTGCCCATGCGGCAGGCCGGTGCTAACACGCGAATGCTGCTCTTGCAGGCCGCAGCAAGTGACTTAGGCGCCGAAATAACCACCTTAAGTACCGATAATGGTCACGTGGTGTATGCGGGTCAGCGCTATCCCTACGCTAGCTTTATCGAGTCGGCATCGTTATTGACGATCGCTGTGGATGCGCCGCTCAAACCGGCGGATGAATTTCAGTACATCGGCCGTGAAAGCCGGCGAGTAGACGCCATTTCGAAATCGACCGGCACCGCTGATTTTGGTTTAGATATTGATATTCCCGATCTGCACTACGCCGTGGTGGTGCGAGCCCCTGTGGCGGGTGCAAAGATGCTCACAGCCGATACGGCTGCTGCGCGTGCGATGCCCGGTGTGACCGATATTGTGGAAGTAGCAAGTGGTGTTGCGGTGGTGGCAGAGAGTTTTTGGCAAGCCACACAGGCCACATCAAAAGTGCAAGTCGAGTGGCAGGAAACGGATCTCAGTGGCATTGATACGGCAAGGCTTCGCGCTGACTATGCCGCCGCCTTGGATGCTGGCGACGGGGTTGAAGGCCCCGAGGAGGGCGATGTGCAAGCGGCGTTCGCCGCGGCGAGTACGGTACGAGAGGCAGATTACTGGGCACCTTTGTTATCGCACTCACCCATGGAGCCCATGAATGCCGTTGTGCGCATTCAAGGGGAGGAAGCCGACGTATGGACCGGTATCCAGTTTCCATTTGCGGTAGCAGGCTTGGTATCACGGATGGCTGACATCCCAGCAGAAAACGTGCGTTTTCATCAAACGTATCTCGGTGGCGGTTTTGGCCGTCGCGGCACCATCACGCACTTGGCCGAAGCCGCTGATGTGGCCAAGCAAACCGGCAAGCCGATTCAGCTGGTGTGGACTCGCGAGGACGATATTCGCCAGGGGCCTTTCCGACCGGCATCGTTGATGCGAATCAAAGCAGGGGTCGATGAGAGCGGCCAGCTGGTCGCTTGGGAGACGGCTCGCGCGGGGGCCAATATATCGCCGGATACGTTTCGGACGCTATTGCCCGCTATGTACCCATGGTTGGGTGATTTTTTAGTGGAAGGCGTGGCGAATGCCAGTGAGATCTTCTTTGAAAATTTCTCCACTGACGAATCGAGCACCGAGGGCTTGTTTGAAGACTACGATCAACCCAACACCCGTGTGACGCATATGACTGTAGACCACGGATTGCCGCTCACTTTTTGGCGGGCGGTGGGCCACTCTTATACCGCTTTTGCTAAGGAGTCGATGATTGACGAAATTGCTCAGGCAGCCGGTATTGATGAGGTGACTTTTCGACTGCAGAACACCCAAAGCAGCCCACGCCGTCAAAATGTAATTCGCATTGCTGGTGAGCGAATGGCTGAGATGACAGTTCCCGAGGGACATCACCTTGGCATGGCGATGCACCACTCCTTTTCGACCGACGTAGCCGAAATTGCAGAGGTGTCGGTGGAGAACGGTCAGATCCGCGTTCACAAGGTGACCTGCGTGGTCGATTGCGGTCAGGCGGTTAACCCTGACATTGTGCGGTCACAAATGGAGGGCGGCATTATTTATGGCCTCACGGCGGCGCTCTATGGCGATTTGAATCTTGAGGCCGGGGCCATCAAGGAAAGTAATTTTCATGACTACCGCATGTTGCGCATGAATGAGTCGCCTGAGATTGAGGTCGTGATCGTCGACAGTGGGACTGAGCCCACCGGTGTGGGAGAGCCGGGTCTGCCGCCGATTGCTCCGGCGGTTGCCAACGCGGTATTTAAAGCAACAGGGCAACGGTTACGATCGCTGCCGCTTAAGCTCGCCTGATACGGGGCGCGCTGCGCTGACAATTGGGCGCCTATCTAGTGCCACTGGCGGACGCAACACGGCTGGCTTTAAGCGTCGTAATCTTTTGGCGCTTAATGGTCTGTGGTCTTAGCACTGTCATGGTGGCGCTGCTGGGACACACTGCATCAAGTGGCTACGCTCAGATGAAAATAATCAGGGGAATCGCAAAATGGATGTAACAGATCGAGTTGTGTTGATCACAGGTGCCAGCTCAGGTGTGGGCGCTGCGCTAGCCAGCAAGCTCTCCGCCATGGGGGCACGCGTTGTGGTGAATTACAGCCGCTCTGCCGAGGCTGCCGAGGCGGTGGTAGAACAAGTGACTGGCGCTGGCGGTCAAGCGATCGCGGTTCAGGCCGATGTCTCAGAAGAAGCCGATTGCAAACGGTTAGTAGCGGAGACCGTCGAGCATTTTGGCCAACTTGATATGCTGGTGAATAACGCCGGCACCACGACCTTTGTCCCCCATGATCAACTCGAGGCACTCACAGAAGAGATTTGGCTCAAGACCTTGCGCGTGAATCTCATTGGCGCCTTTATGATGTCGCGAGAAGCCGCACCTCATATCGAGGCGGCGGGTGGAGGCGAGATTGTGATGACCTCGAGCATCGCGAGTACCACCGCTGCAGGCAGCTCGATTGCTTACTGTGCCTCGAAAGCGGGCATGAACAGCTTGACCCGCACGCTGGCCAAGACGCTAGGCAAGCGCAAGATTCGGGTTAACGCCGTACTGCCCGGTTTGATCGATGGCGACTGGGCTTTTAACACCTGGGGTGGTGGCGATGCTGAGCAGTACGAGGGATTGAAGAAAATGTTCGCGGAGCAAACCGCGTTGGGGCATGTTGTGACGCCAGCCGATGTCGCCGATACGATTATCTCGCTGATGACCGGCTCCGATTACGTCACCGGACAGCTGGTCACGCTGGACTCCGGGTTCACGTTGTAACCACTGATCAGTGGGTCACCCCAGGTAGTTGTTGCAGGTCCATCGCTTCTCCAGTGCCACTGTGCTTGGTCTAACACCACTGAGTTGTGTTCATCAGTGCCACTGGATGATGAGCGCCACTGTCTGCGTCTGCTGCCAATGTGGTGTGTTACGCCGCGTGTACGCCCGGAATCGCTGCCAACAATGAGCGGGTATAGTCTGCGCTCGGCGAGTCAAATACCTGCGCCGTTGGGCCTTCCTCAACGAGCTTGCCGTGATACATCACCGCGATACGGTCAGCGATCTGTCGAATCACAGCCAAATCATGAGAGATGAAGAGCATTGTCAGGCCGTACTCTTTGGTGAGTTCGGCAAGCAGATCCAGAATCTGCGCCTGAATCGTGACATCAAGGGCCGAGACCGGCTCGTCGGCGACAATAAACTCAGGTCGCGTTGCTAGCGCGCGACCAATGGCAATGCGCTGGCGCTGTCCACCTGAAAATTCGTGTGGGTATTTGCGCACAAACGCCTGCGCCAGGCCCACATTGTCCATTAGCGCTCGAATGGCCTGATCGAGGCCGCCCTTACTCACCAGATTATGCAGCAGCAACGGCTCGGCCAGCGTGTCATACACGGTCATGCGCGGATTTAGGGAGGCGTAGGGATCTTGAAAAATCATCTGCATGCGATGACGAAATTGTTTTAGTGTTTTGCCCTGCAGCGCGCTCAGCGTTGTTCCGTCAAAATCGATTTGACCGCCAGTCAGTGGCACTAAGCGCAGCAGCGATCGGCCTAAGGTGGACTTGCCGCTACCGGATTCACCCACTAAACCCAGTACTTCTCCTCGATGGATCTCGAGCGACACATCATCCACGGCTTTCACGGGCGCTGCACCCTCGTTTGACGTGAACCACGTTTTTAACTGGTGGATTCGAATGAGCGGGTCGGCTGCAACGGCATCAGCGGTTCTCTGTCCACTGGGAATCGCGGCGAGTAGCTTTTGGGTATAAGGGTGTTGAGCGTTGTCAAAAATCGCTTGGGGGCTGCCTTGCTCAACGACCTTGCCTTGTTCCATCACCACGATCTGATCGGCAATATCAGAGACGACTGCCAGATCATGGCTGATCAATAACACGCCGATGTCGCGTTTTTGCTGCAGATCGGCGATGAGCTTAAGAATTTGCGCTTGTATTGTCACATCCAAAGCGGTGGTCGGCTCATCTGCGATCAGTAATTTGGGTTCATTGATGAGCGCCATTGCAATCATCACTCGCTGTCGCATGCCGCCCGAGAACTCATGAGGAAAAGCACGCATGGCGCCTTGAGGGTCACGGATACCGACTTCATCAAGCAGCTCTGTGGCACGGGCCTGTGCGGATTTTTTGTCGAGCCCGCGATGCAGAGTCAGTGGCTCGATTAGCTGATCGCCAATTCGCATAAAGGGGTTTAAGCATGTCATCGGGTCTTGGAAGATCATCGCAATATCGCGTCCGCGAATAGCGCGTAGTTCAGATTCAGACAGCGACAGTAAGTCTTGCCCTTGAAACACCGCGCTGCCGCCATCAATTCGCCCCGGAGGACTCGGGACAAGACCGAGCATGGCGTAGCAAGAGACCGACTTGCCAGAACCGCTCTCGCCAATGATGGCCGTGATTTGTCGCGGCTCAACCGCAAAGCTCACGTCATCCACTGCCTGATTGGTGCCATTACGAGTCACGAAACTCACGGATAAATGATCGACTTTGAGTAGGCTCATGGCTTAGTCCTTAGATCCACGAACATCCAGCGCATCGCGCAAACCGTCGCCCAGAAAATTCAGTGAAAAGAGCGTCAGTGTTAACGCGCAACCGGGAAATATCAGCAGCCAGGGGTACTCTTCCATCGTTTCGGCGCCGTAGCTGATGAGCAGCCCCCAGGAGGTGGCGGGGGGCTGGATACCCAAACCGAGAAAACTTAAAAAGGCTTCTAGCAGCATGACACTGGGAATGGTTAGGGTGGTGTACACAATAATTGGACCAAGGGCATTGGGGACGATGTGTTTGCGGATAATGGTCGCCGGCGATAAGCCCACCGACACGGCCGCCTCTACAAACTCTTGCTGTCGGAGCGACTGAACTTGAGAGCGCATGATACGCGCCATAGTGAGCCACTCGACCGCGCCGATTGCCAGAAATAGCAGCAGAATATTGCGGCCAAACACCACCATTAACAGCACGATGAATATCATGAAGGGGAGGGCGTAGAGAATGTCGACCAAGCGCATCATGATGGCATCGACGCGGCCGCCGACGTAGCCGGCGATGGCACCCCAAGTGACGCCGATGAGGAGTGCGACTGCGGTGGCAATGAAGCCCACCGCGAGTGAAATGCGGCCTCCATACATGACCTGTGTGAGCAGGTCTCGGCCAAAGATATCGGTACCTAGCCAGTGCGCTGCCGACGGCGGTGAGGCACCTAAGTCGAGGTTTTGTGATTCGTAGCTATAGGGGGCGATCCACGGAGTGAGCCCTGCGATGACAATCATGAACAACAGCACCGCGCCGCCCAACAGCGCCAATTTATTTTTGCGCAGTCTGAGCCAGGCGTCATGCCACAGCGAAGAGCCTTGTTCGACCTCGTCAAATGCCGGGGATGACACCGTATTCATCCATTACCCCCTCTAAACTGATGCCTGAGTCTGGGGTTGAGCCACGCGGCCACTACATCACTCACCAGATTAAAGAACACGATCAGCGTCGACAGGAACACAGTGGTGCCCAAAATCATGGTGTAGTCCCGGTTAAAGGCGGCCTGCACATAAAATCTTCCCAGCCCGGGAATTTGAAAAATGGTCTCGACCACAAAAGACCCCGCCAGCAGTCCTGCAAAGGCGGGTCCTAGGAAGGCAATGACCGGAATCAATCCCCCTCTCAACGCATGCTGCGTGACGACGCGCCACTCCGGCAGCCCCTTAGCGCGTGCGGTGCGAATGTAGTCCTGTGAGAGAATCTCGAGCATGCCGGCGCGGCTAAGGCGCGCAATATAGGCGGCGTATGCGGACCCCAGTGTGATGGCTGGCAGTATTTTATCGCCGGGGATATCTCCCCAGCCCGTAATCGGCAGCCAATCCAACCAAATGCCAAAAATGAGGACCAATAAAGGCCCTAATAAAAATGACGGCATGCAAATACCAATCATCGCCAGGCTCATCGGGATATAGTCTTGCGCGGTATTGGGTTTAAGCGAGGCAAAGACGCCAGCAGCTACACCAATGACCAGCGCAATCATCAAAGCATACAGGCCTAATTCTGCGGTGACAGGCAGGCCTGCGAACAGAATTTCGTTCACGCTGCGACCGGGGTACTTAAACGATGGCCCCAGGTCGCCCTGAGCGAGATCGCCCAAGTACGCAAAATATTGTTCATGTAGCGGCAGGTCTAATCGATATTGCGCTTCAAGCGCTGCCCGCACCTCAGGAATCACCACCTTCTCTTGGTCAAAAGGGCCGCCTGGCGCTGAGCGCACTAAAAAGAAAGTGGCGGTGATGACCACAAAAATGACGGGTAAGGCTTGTAGTATGCGGACCAACAAAAAGCGCAACATCAGCGGAGTGCCTCGGGTAGTGTCCTGCCCGGAATGAGTTTCACGTATTTCAGGTTCAGTGAATCCATCAGGTTCGAGTGCAAACCCTCTACGCTGGGGTGGATAAGATGCTTACTGGTGTAGGTATAAATGGGAATGATCGGCATCTGGTCCATGAGCATTGTTTCCGCTTGTTCAAATAGCGCGTAACGCTCCTCCCGGGTCTTCGCGGCGGGAGCCCGATACAGAATCAAATCATCATAAAGCGGATCGCTATAGTTCGTGTTGTTGTTACCGCCATCGGTAATGAATAAGTCGAGAAAATTATTGGCATCCACATAGTCGCCAATCCAGCCACGCCGCGCGACTTGAAAGTCAATCTGTGTGACCGAATCGAGGTAGACCTTCCACTCCTGATTCGTAATGGTGATATCGATACCAAGCTCGGACTTCCACATCTGCTGAATGGCGACCGCGATTTTTCGATGCCCTTCGTTGGTGTTGTAGAGAATCTCGAGCCCGGGCCAGCCTTCGCCGTTGGGATAACCCGCTTCGGCCAGTAACCGGCGCGCTTCCTGAGGATCATAGTCGAATAATTTGGGCGGAAAGTAGCCAAGGGTATCGGGTGGCGTGATCGAGTACGCGGGGAAAGCGGTTTCTTGCAGTACCGTTCGCGTTAACTTTTCGCGATCGACCGACATCGCCAGTGCTTTGCGCACGCGCGCGTCATTGACCGGTGGTCGTTTAGTATTAATCAGGTAGTAATAGGTGCCGAGATACGCCGACTGCACATAAGGCGTATTGGGCATATCGCGATAGAGCGGGATCTTATCCAACGGTACCACTTGAGTGTAATGCAGTTGCTCGACACGAAACATGCGTTCTTCGCTGACCACATTTTCCATTGGGTAAAATACAACACCGTTAAGGGAGACGTTGTCACGATCCCAGTAATACGCACTTTTTTCGACGATGATGCGACGGTTGAGGGACCATTCGCTCAGCGTAAAGGCACCATTGCTGACAATGTTGCCAACCCGTGTCCAAGGAGTGTAGCGATCGGTCATCTCACCAAACTGCAGCAGTGTTTCAGGATGAACCGCAAAGGTGCTGTAGTGGTCCATGAGCTGCACGAAGTAGGGCGTTGGCTCGTTCAACGTGACTTCTAATGTGGTGTCATCAAGCGCTTTGACCCCCACTTCAGCAAAATCACTGATCTCGGCTTTTAAGTAAGCCTCGGCATTTTTGACCGGAAAGAGCATGTACGAGTACTCATTACCCGTCATCGGGTGCAGCGCTCGGTTCCAGCTCCAGACATAATCGGAGGCAGTCACTTGCTCTCCGTTGGACCACTTGGCCTCGGGATTCAAATAAAAAGTAATGATGCGCCCGTCGTCACTGAAGTCCCAGCGTTGGGCAACGCCGGGTTCGGGCTCCAAGGTGATGGGGTTTTTAACCGCCAACCCTTCGAATAGGGCGCGGATAATGTGGTTCTCGGGCACTCCCGTGACCACGTGGGGATCCAGACCTTGGGGCTCAGTACCGTTGCCGTAGTGCAAAATACCCTCACGGTTGCCGCTCACCACGTTACTTTCACCACCACCACAGGCTGTCGCTACGACGCAGAGTATGCAGACGAAGACAGCGCGAGTAGTGGCTAAAAAGGAGAGTGTTTTTGGCGGTGCAAGCGATTCCTGCACTTGAGTCAACGGGTGTCGTATCAACGGTCAGAACTCTTGTAAGCGTGGGCGTATGCTACCGGAGTTTCATCAGTAAAGAGAAACTGAATAATGCCTGCAATCAGCATAAAATCTGTGCTGCGCCTTTGATAAACTAACGTAGAATCCCGCCGCTAAAAGAATTCATTACATGACCGTCAGAACCCGCGTTGCGCCATCCCCTACCGGTGATCCCCATGTCGGCACGGCTTATATGGCGCTCTTTAATCGCTGTTTTGCCCATGCACACGGTGGTCAATTTATTCTCCGAATCGAAGATACAGATCAGGTGCGTAGTACGCCTGAAGCCGAAGCGAAGATATTGGAGTCGCTGCGCTGGCTGGGGCTTGATTGGGACGAAGGCCCCGATATTGGTGGTCCTACAGGACCCTATCGGCAGAGTGAGCGTGCAGAAATATATAGTGGCTACGCGTGGGAATTGGTAGAGAAAGGCCATGCCTTTGTCTGTTATCGCACGCCAGAAGAACTCAATGCACTCCGCGAGGCACGACGCGAAGCGGGCAAGGCCACTGCACTGAAGCCCTCGGAGTTAATGCTCTCAGAGGAGGAGCAAGCGGCGCGCAAGGCGGCGGGCGCGGCTTTTGTCATTCGTATGATGGTGCCGGAAGAGGCAGGCGCTTGTGTGGTGGAAGATATGTTGCGTGGTGCCATTGAGCTCGACTGGAGCATGGTCGACGCGCAAATTCTCTTAAAATCGGATGGCTTGCCCACTTATCATCTTGCCAACGTGGTGGATGACCATCTCATGGAGATCACTCATGTGATCCGGGGTGAGGAATGGATCAACTCCGCCCCCAAGCATCAGTTGCTCTATGCCTACTTTGGGTGGACGATGCCTGTACTGTGTCATTTACCGTTGCTGCGAAACCCCGATAAATCGAAACTCAGCAAGCGCAAGAACCCGACCAGTATTCTGTATTACC
>ERZ887851.928-NODE-928-length-27260-cov-17.804742_pt1 | contig 27260 bp, 26 predicted proteins | sample MGYA00521100_ERZ887851 | MGnify/ENA primary metagenome ERZ887851 (study PRJEB32303, sample SAMEA104408602) | aquatic metagenome | biome: Brackish water; feature: Pelagic; material: water | place: Baltic Sea | collected 2014-06-06T16:11:00 | depth 11,444 m ... | reverse complement strand
AAAAGGGTATGTCAAAACGCGCCAGGGTGTCGGCAAAGCTCGCAACATCGGTATCAAAATGTTCTGTCCGACCGAGGCAGGGGACAAGGCTAAGATTGTTAATCGCGGTTTGTAAGTCGTAGTTGACGCGACCATCGATGCCCTGACGTTTCGGCGGCAAGTTGTAGCAGCGGCTCACGAAGCCGGTTTGTAGGTTAGAGATCTGATTCAAATTGTGATCGCCGGCCAGTGCAGAGATCACCCACTGCTCAAGCCCCTCCAGCGGATTGTTATGCGCACCCTTCTTCAAAGATTTGTTTTGGCGCTGGTTAAAAAAATAGACGGACCTGATACGGAGCATTGGGTTACGAATAAAAACGACGGGAATGGCCCGAAAAGCCATCGATGAGGGAGCCGGCAGGTGAATTTGATGAGATGAGCAGGCCACCGCGGCCGGATGTCGCTCGATGATCATGCCCAACTGGTCTTGGTTGATATGGGAAAAAGGAAACGGCCCATCGAATGAGATGTGTTGTTCGCCATAGTTGTCATTTAAAACGCGTTCGAACGTGGTCCCCGAATTTTTGAAAATGTGATAGTGCAACAGCACGTTTCGATTAGTCATATTTCTTCAAGTTCACATAGCGACAATGGCGACAGGCGATGACTGCAGCGCAGCGGGACCCACATGCGGTAAAAGGAGAATAACGATGACACAGGCACAAATCCATCTGAATATGAGATTCGCCTTGGGTGAAGCCTGTGTGAAAACTACCCCCGCTATTCCTTACTCTTTTGCTGAACAATGTCATAAGCTGTTGAGTTAGCTGGAATAAGCCTTTTAGGGCGACCGTCGTAACATCGGGCAGGAACAAAAAGTCGGCGCTTTTGGGTCATACGGCCAACTCAGCCCAAGGTAGCCGTCTTCAGACATGGCTATTGTGAGGGCAGCGAAACGGCCCCTAGGCGCGAAGGCTGGCGAGGTTTGCGCCAGAGAGTATCCCGATCAGGTGGAGAACGAATGTGACTCAGGCAGTGCAGGCAAACCAACCATCCGCGATGCTATTTGGCGAGCGGCTGATTGCTGAGGGCCTACTGGCCTCCCGCGATCTCGAGCGCGCCCTGGCTGCACAGCGAGAAATGGGCGGCTATATCGGTGACGTGCTGACTCGCCTTGGCCTCATTGCCGAGCCTGATCTCTTTCGGATGTTGGCGGAGCACTTGCAGGTCGACTGGATCCAAAAGGATGACTTTCCCGAGGAGCCTTTGGATATTGCACCGTTGCCGACGGCTTTTTTGTTTAACAATCACATTGCGCCGGTAAAAGCGAGCGAACATGGCATGGTGTTCGCCTCAGCAGAACCACAAGCCACGTTTGTTCAAAAAGCATTGAATTTGGGTACCGGTAAGTCGATAACCATGGCGTTAGCCGGATCGCAGGATATTGAGCAAGCGCTGCAGGTTTATCTTGCTGAGGAGCAAGGCGACTTTGAACAGGCGGCTGAGGCCTACGTCAACGATGAGGAATTTGTCGAGCACCTGAAAGACTTGGCCAGTGAGACGCCGGTCATTCAATTGGTCAATCAACTGATTCAGCGATCCCTTGATTTGGGCGCATCGGATATTCATATTGAATCGGTGGATGGCGGGTTGCGGACCCGCTATCGGGTCGACGGCGTGCTGCAAGATGCGGCGCAGCCGGTGGATGAACGATTATCGGCGGCAGTTATCTCGCGAGTTAAATTGCTGGCTAACCTCAATATTGCAGAGCGCCGGCTGCCCCAAGATGGCCGCATTATGATGCGCGTAAAAGGTCACGAGCTAGATTTGCGGGTGTCGTCCTTACCCACCGTGCACGGCGAATGTGTGGTGATGCGCGTATTGGATCGACAAAGTGTCAAGTTAGATATCAGCGGGATGGGCTTTAGTCCCGACATTCTCAAGCAGTATCTATCACTGTTAAACCGTCCTCACGGTGTGCTGCTGTTAACCGGGCCTACCGGATCGGGTAAGACGACAACGCTCTACGCCTCTCTCTCCAATCTCGATTCTGATTCACTGAAAATTATTACGGTTGAGGACCCGGTGGAGTATCAGCTGGAGGGTATTAATCAGATCCCGGTGCAGTCTCAGATCGATCTCACATTTGCGCGGGCTTTACGTTCTATATTACGGCAGGACCCTGACATCATCATGATTGGTGAAATGCGCGATACCGAGACGGCGCAGATCTCTGTGCAAGCGGCGCTCACAGGGCACCTCGTGCTGTCGACATTGCACACCAATACGGCGGCGGGTGCGATCACCCGCCTTGAGGATATGGGTGTTGAACGTTTTCTGATTACGGCTGCAGTCAATGGTGTGTTGGCGCAGCGCTTGCTGCGTGTTTTGTGCTCGGCCTGTAAAAAATCGGCGCAGCTCGACGGCAAGCAATTACAGCGATTGGGTATAGCGGGAGATGAGTCAGAGGGTGCGGATGTCTTCGAGGCGGTGGGCTGTGATCAATGTAAGGGCACCGGGTATTCAGGGCGCTCAGCGATTCATGAACTATTTGTTTTAGACGACGAGGTCCAGCGAGTCATACTCGACGGTGCAGATGCCAATCAGCTGCGGGAGCTTGCGCGTTCAAAAGGCATGGGCACCCTTTACGATGACGGTATGCGCAAGGTCTTGGCTGGACAAACATCGATTGATGAGGTCTTGCGGGTGACACAAGACCAAGCCGATCTTGACCTCGATTAAGGACCTGGAGCAAGCAACGATGGCAGTGTTTGACTATCGCGCCTCCGATCGGTCGGGGGGGTTAACGGAGGGTGTGGAGTCCGCCGTCGACCTACAATCAGCGGCGCGCGCCTTACGCGCTCGCGGCTTGACGCCGATTGTGCTGAAACCGTCAGCGGGCGGAGCGGCGACGTCGCAGCGCGCGGCGGGCAAGGGAGAGGGTAAGTCAGCGCCGCGCGGCGGTTTCACGCTGCCGGGGTTTGGCTCGCGCGCAGAACACAGCAGCGCGGAGCAAGTGCTGCGCTTTACCTCAGAGCTGGGTATTTTATTGCAGGCGGGTCTGCCCCTCGATCGCGCGATGAAGGTGCAAATTGATTCCGCGGCGCCCGGCGTGCACCGGGTGATGATGGAAGCTATTTTGACCACGCTGAAATCCGGTCGGTCACTGACGGTAGGGCTAGAGCAGCACGGTGCGGTATTCAGTGGTTTTTATATCAGTATGGTTCGCTCCGGAGAGGCGAGCGGTAATCTTGCCGGCGTGCTGACCGAGTTGGCGGGGTATTTAGAGCGCAGCCGCGCGGTCCGTTCAACCATTGTCTCTGCGATGGTGTATCCCGCTATTTTGGCGGTGGTGGCATCCTTGTCCGTCGCGATTATGCTCGGTTATGTTGTGCCGGAATTTGAGTCGCTGTTCGAAGAAATGGGTGATGGCCTACCGATGCTCACCGCGATCATTATCTCTCTGGGTGACGTGGTCGCTCGATGGTGGTGGTTGATGGCGATCGTGATCGGGGGCGGTGCCAGTGTGATAAGAAAATGGCTTGCCACGCCGCAGGGTCGCAACTGGCTCGATGTGCGCGCCCTCACCCTGCCCCTGGCGGGCCCTTTGATTCGAAAATTTGAAGTATCGCGCTTTGCCCGAACGATGGGCACTTTGCTCGGTAACGGCGTGGCCATCTTAAAAGCTACCGATATCGCCAGTGGGACCGTCGGTAATACGGTACTGCGTCACCATCTTGATAATTTGGCGCCGGCAATTAAGCGTGGAGAGCGGCTGTCCAAGTCGATGCAGCCAGAAATGTTCTCGCCGCTCGCAGTGCAAATGGTATTGGTAGGCGAGGAGTCTGGGCGACTCGATACGATGCTATTGGAGTTGGCGCAGGTCTATGAGGCGGAGGTAGAAGCCGACGTGAAGCGCGCGCTGACGTTATTGGAACCCGCCTTGATTTTAGGAATGGGTGGCCTCATCGCGATTATTATTATGGGTATTTTAATGGGGATTCTCTCCGTGAATACCATGGCATTCTGAGAGACTGACTGAGACTGAAATGGCAACAAGAGGGGTGAAGAACATGCGTGACAACTTGCGTGACAAAAAGTCGAGACGCAGCATGAAAGGATTCACACTGGTGGAGTTGCTGGTGGTGCTGGCGATCCTCGGTATGTTGGCGGCACTGGTTGGGCCGCAAGTGCTCAATCAGCTCGGCGGCGCCAAGTCTAAGTCGGCGGCGATCCAAATTAATGATTTAGAGCAGGCGCTAGAGCTGTACAAGCTCGATGTGGGCAAGTTCCCAACGAGTGAACAAGGACTCAATGCGCTAGTGCGCCAACCCTCGGGTGCGCGAGGCTGGAATGGCCCTTACCTCAAAAAGGGCGAGTTACCCGATGACCCGTGGGGTAATCCCTACGAGTATCAGTATTCAGGGGGCAGCCCGAACATCTTATCGTATGGCGCTGACGGTCGCGGCGGCGGCAGTGGTGAAGACGCCGATATTACCGGGTAGGCGGCCGATAGCGGTGCAGCGCGCGCGCGGCTTTACGCTGATTGAGATCACGCTGGTGATGGTGATTGCGGGCCTGTTGTTCGCCATCGCGTTACCGAATATGGGGGCGCTGTCCGATTCCCTCGCCTATCGCGGTGCCGTCAGAGAGGTCATCTCGGCGGCGCAAAGTGCTCGCAGGCAGTCTGCTCGGACGGGACAACCGGTCGACCTTGTGATTTATCCGGAGCGCAAGGAAGTCGGCATAGGGGGCGACCAATCGGGTATGGCGACGCTACCCGACGTGGTGTCACTTACCGTCACCAGTGCGGCGGAGGTGAGCCCTGAGGCAGGCGCCGCTGCTATTCGATTTTACCCATTCGGAGGGTCCACCGGTGGTGATATTGAGATTGCCGGCCCTGGTGGTGCCGGCACCCTTGTGCAAGTAGGCTGGTTGATGGGTGACGTGACCCAAACGGTGCAACGATGACAGCCTTAACGCGTCGTGTTGGTAGACTTTCCACAGCGAGGCGCGAAACCGGATTCTCATTGGTTGAAATGCTGGCGGCGTTGGTGATTCTGGGGCTTGCGCTGGGCACTTTGTATCAGGCCGCTTCGGGTGCCACACGCAATGCGCGCGTGTCTGCCGAATATGCTGTCGCAACCACTTTGGCCGAGTCTCAACTGGATGCGTTTCTGGTGACCCAGCCCAATGAGGGAGAGAGAGCTCAAGGCCAGTTTGGTGTTTACCGCTGGGAGGGCTGGGTAGAGCTAATTCCTGAGCGCGAAGAGTCGGGCATCGGTTGGGTTCGTTTGAGGGTGAGTTGGCCCGGTGAAGGGCAACCGAGGACCGTCAGTTTGAGGACCGCCAGCAAATTGAGTAATGGGGCCTAATATGCGTCGCGAGTCGGGGATGACACTGGTAGAGGTGATGATTTCCGCTGTGGTGCTCTCTATGGTGATGTTGGCGCTGTCTGCATCGCTGCGTACTTTTGCCACTACTTATACCGCAGTGGAACAGTCTGCGAACCGAACAGCGCGACTGCGGGAGGTGACCTACTTTCTCAGGCATGTCTTGCGCGAGGCGTATTCGCCCCACCAAGGCGCTTTCGATGCTACAGGGGGCCAGATTAGCTGGCTGGCACCCATTGACCGGGTCGGAGCGGCCGGTGGTGTAACGTGGTTACGGTTGCGTCGAGAGGGCGATGCTCTGATGCTCGACTTTGCGATTCCCGACTCGGAGTTGGCGGAGCAAGCGGACAGCGACCCTAAATGGGGAGCAGTCATTCCGTCCGAGACGTTGCTGACAAACGTCCGCAGCTTTAGCGTAAACAGCCTGGAAGAACCGGATGCCGGGCGTGGCTACGCTGACAGTGACGATAACAGTGATAGCGAAGCACTCAGTGCCGACTTGCCGCCCGGAGTCCAGTTAAAGTGGGAAATTGAGGGCATGGCGTGGCCAGCGCTAGTGGTGGCGTTCGATGGCTATAGGGCCTCGACGTGAGTCGGTCTCGCTCGCAGCAAGGTGCCGCGCTGGTACTGGTAATGTGGTTAGTAGCTGCTATGGCGATTACCGTGGGTGGCGCTTTGGCGTTGGCCCGCGACGAAGTGAATCTTGCATCGGCTCGCCTGGGAGAGGCGCAGGCTTTCGTGATCGGTAAAGGCATCGCCCGGTTGGCGGTGTTAGATCGCGCGCGGGCCAGGACGGCTGCTAATGATGAGGGCGAAGCGGATTCGGCGGCGCTCACTCGCGTTTTCCAGACCCAGTATGAACTTGACGGTTTCCGTATTGTGGCAACCGTCTATCCTGCGTCGGGCTTTGTGTCGATTGCTGAAGCAGACCCGGACGTTTGGCAGCAACTGCTTGTCGGAGTCGGCGCAATGAATGAGGGCAATGCAGCGTCTCTTGCGCAGCAGATTGTTGAAACAGAATTGGAAGCCACCTCTGCTGGTTCCGGGCCTGTGGGCAGTTTTCAATCCTTCTCGCGTCATCGACAGAGCCGCGCTGGCGTCTATGTGGAGCAGCTACTGGGAATAGAGGGTATGAATCGTGCGATTTATGACCGCATTCGACCCAGTATCTCGCCTTTTAATGTGGGATCGGGTGTGGACGCGGCGGCGTCGCCGCCCGAGATGCGTGCCGCCTTTGGCGGTGGTTTGGAGGACGAGTCTATGCCGGATTCAGGCCCCGAATCTGGCGCGGCGGTGGCGTCTGGGTATTATTGCGTGGAAATAGAAGTCTCGACCTCGCCGTCAGAAGGGTTCTTGCAGCGTATTTGGGTCGAGAGTCGCGGGTCTGATGAATTTTCTGCTGTGCGACTGGCTAGGGTTGAAAAGCCTAGGTACAAGAAGGGCGGCCATTCGGGGTAGGTGATGGGGCAAATAACGAACAATTGGAGTCTGTTTGGTCTGGATCTCACGCGAGCCGGAAAATGGCTTGCTTTGGGGCTTGAGCAGCTGCTTTATGATCGTGAAGCTTGGTTATTACGGCATTTTGATCCACCGGTAACACTTTTCTCAGAGGGGACAGAATCGCTGTATCAAGCGGATCGACTTTGCGACGAAACCCGCAGCGATCGCAGTGAGAGTGCTGAATATCGCCGTGACATTGGGATGTGCTTTGCGGTGGCGCTCCCACAGGACGCGGTATTATTAAAAACACTGCAACTGCCCGCGGCGAGCGAAGAGGACCTCGAGGCGGCGATGGCCCTCGAGATTGACTTGTCGTCACCCTTTTCGGATCAGGACACTCGGGCGGCGTGGCGCGTGCTGTCAAGACGCGAATCGGTCATTGAGGTCGTATTGGCGATTACCGCGCAAGCAGCGATCGACGAGACGCTAGAGACCACTGAATTACCCCTCGAAAATGGCTTCACTAACGCCCCTGAAGTTTGGGCGCTATCGGATAATGGCACTCCTATCAGCTTTGCGGGGTTTGGTGGACAGACACGCCGAGCGGCCTATCGCGGCAAGTTAATGCGGGCAGCGGGATTGTGGGCAGGGGTTTGGATGTCTGTCATGATCGGCTTGACGTCTATCGCATTTGTAACTTCGCTCCGCGCAGACAGCTTGGACGCGGCATTTCAGCAAGTGCGGGTCGACGCGGCGGAGGCGGCAAGCCGTCGGCAGAAACTCGAGCTGGGGCGCGCGCGACTAGGCGTTCTTCAGGAGGCGATTGTTGGGCGCCCGAATTATCAATATTGGCTTAATCATATTGCCGCATCGGCGCCAGATACGGTCTATTTCGATAGGCTCAATTTTGACGGTCATGAGGTCGTTGTCAGCGGTTATTCCAATAACGCGTCAGTCTACTTGCGAATGCTGACGGAGCAGGCGGGCTATACCGACGTTGCTGCGCTGTCCGCTTTTGCACGTGATCTCAATAATGGGCTCGAACGATTCAGCATCCAGTGGCATGTGACTGAACCCCCAAAACCTGAGGCAGAGGAACTGGTGGTTGCGCCGGAAACACCTCTGGCAGAGGTGTCGCAATGAATTACCAAACGCTTAGTGCGTCGCTGTTGGAACAAGAAGTGAGAGTCCGGCAAGCGCTGGTGCAGCTCCCTGTGCAGGCGCGTTCAGTGCTGATCGGTGCGGGCCTTGTAGTGATGACATTGACCCTGATAACCCTAGGCAATATTTTTGGATGGTGGATGAGTAATGTTGCTGAGATTAGTGCGACCAAGCCCCGTATCAGTCGATTGTTGGGGTATATCGAGGCAGCACCGAGTATTACGGCCACATTGGCGGATATTGATGTCGCGCTGTCGGAGCTTGCGATTGAGGATACGGGGGACACGGGGCGCGGCGGTGCGCTGTTGCAGCAGCAACTCAGACAGCTTGCCAGCGAGGCGGGGTTAACGGTCGTGGGTAGCGAAGTAAAGGAGCCAGAGGCGCTAGGCGCGCTAGTCAAATTGAATGCGACCTTGGAGCTGACTGGCGGTCCAGATGATTTCGATGCGTTCTTAGAGCGGCTGTATCTTGCGGTGCCCGCATTGTTTCCCGAAGGGATGAAGATAGAAGCGATGAGGCGGATCAATCGGCGCAGAAATCCGAGCACACTGGCCGGGACGGAAGATCATGTCATGGCTAAGGTTGATATTGCTGCTTTTCGGTTGAGTGAACCCGATGCTTGATGCCACTGTCCTGCGCTGGAGTCGCTTGCCAAGCTTGCTTCAGCGATCGATCGCAGGGCTGGTGATGGTGCTTTTTCTGGCACTAGTCTATCTTGTGCTGGCTGGCACGCCGCATCCGATGGCGCCAGCAAGTTCCCTGTTTGCGCCGGTTTCGGTACAAACGGTTCTGGCGAACTCTAGACCAGTGCTGAGTAGCGCTGACTTTAGTCTGCGACCTCTCTTTGCTGTCAAGCGCGTGCCACCACCGCCGCAACAACTGGGCGAAGAAGCAGAAAAAGTCAGCGCAGAAGTGGCGCCCAATGACGAGATTGTGGGCAGCATTGACGGGATGAGCTTATTGGGAATATTTGGCTCTCGGGAAGTGGCGGGCGTGATCATTCGTCTTGATAATGGTGAGCGACAACGCTTGCCAGTGGGGGAATCCGTCAAGGGTTGGACATTGCGGTCATTGGAACCGCGGGGCGCCTTGCTTGAGGCCGCCACGGGCCAGCGAGCGCTACTTCAGATGGCGTTCTCGACCGACCAATCAGCTGAAGCATTGCCTGCCCCTGCAATTCCGCCGACGCAGAACGCGGCTAGCGAACAGCCAGTAGGCTCATCCCCTGACTCCGCTGACGTGGATGAGGAGGCGCCGCCAAAGACACTAACCTTTGGAGATGTCTATCGCGGTCGATTTACACCAAAAGAGAGCGGCGGAAAATGAAGAACGCAATTATGACAGAAATAGTCCGTTCAGTGAGGGCCAGTGATTGGGCTTGCTTTCCGGCGCAACAGCGGGCGGAGATGATGTCGATGAGAGCGCTTAGAAGAAACGTGGCAAGCTTGATGTGTTTGACGCTGCTGCTGAGCTGTGCCACTCAAGACATGAACCAAGCGGGATCATCCGTGGAAACAAAGCTGTCCAGCGGCATGGCAACGGTGAGCCAACCTGCGGATACAACCAATAGCGATCTGCCCCAAGACTCAGGGGAAGATGAGGGCCGTGGGAGTATATTTTTAGGCACGGACCAAGGCGTTCGCATGCCACCCGCTCGCGAGCCGATTAAAGTTTATGGCGATGCGGTCACGCTTAATTTTGAGGAAGCCCCACTGTCAGAGGTCGTGCACTCCATTGTGGGGGACCTGCTAGGTCTCGATTACATTGTTGAGCACCCGGTACAGGGCGCAGTGACGCTACGAACTCGTTCCCCGATTCCGCGAGACGAGTTGTTGCCGATTTTGGAGTCTCTCCTGCACAACCACGGCGCACTGTTGGTGCGGGGCCCGAATAATAGGCTCTTCATCAGTGGGGCCCACAACGCTAGCCGGATGGCCCCTAGCTTTCAAAGTGCTTCGGGGACTGGCACGGGGTACTCCAATGTCATTGTGCCGCTGCAGTACATTGGCGCGACCGAGATGGCTGAGATTCTCAAGCCCGTCGCGACTGACCGTAGCTTTGTTCGCGTTGATATCAAGCGCAATTTACTGGTGCTGGGCGGCACCCAAATGCAGATCGACGGGTGGCTGGATATTGTCACCACTTTTGATATTGACCAACTGGCGGGCACGTCAGTCGGCGTGTTCCCTATTCAGCGCGGTACCGTAGAGGACGTTTTTATTGAGCTGGAGCATATTTTAAATACGGGCGAAGGGGGCGTAACGGGCCTAGCCAGCATGGTTCGGGTCCTCCCGGTTGAGCGCCTCAACAGTATTTTAGTGGTCTCGCCGCGCGCCGCTTACATTGAAATGGTAGGCAACTGGGTAGAGCAACTCGATAGTATCGATGAGCCGGCGTCTGAATCCACCCTTAATGTGTACGAAGTGCTCAACGGTAATGCGGGCCATATGGCAATGTTGCTGAGCACGATATTTGCAGAGGACGGCGGCAGTGGCACTAGCAGTGCGGGTAAATCACAGGTGGCGCCGGGCATGCAGTCTCAGCGATCTGGTGGCGGCAGCGGCGGCAATGGCGCAATGCCTAGCACTGGCGCGGGCCAGTCCATGGGAGGCTCGAGCTTTGAGCTGGGGGAATCGATTCGCGTGGTATCTGATGACTACAACAACGCGTTGCTGGTTTATGCCTCACCCTACGAGTACGGCAAGATAGAGCGCATATTGAAAAAACTCGATGTGATCGCCACGCAAGTCCTAATAGAGGCCAGCATTGTCGAGGTGCAGCTGGTCGATGGTTTGCAGTATGGATTAGAGTGGATTTTCCAGAATGGCATCGGTAACGATTACTCTGGCAAGGGTTCGTTGGACTTGTTGGGCGCCGCCGGGTTAGGGGCCATAGCGCCCGGATTTTCCTATGAGATTAGCAACAGTGCGGGAGACATGAAGGCTGTGGTGAATGCGCTAGCCGAGGAGTCGCTGGTGAACGTGATTTCTACCCCTTCTGTGTTGGTGTTAGATAACCATACGGCGGCGATTCACGTTGGCGATCAGCAGCCTATTCAGTCCATGGTGTCGGTGACGGATGGCGGTGTCGCTCAGACGTCCATTGAATACAAGGACACGGGTGTCAAATTAGAAGTAACACCTTCGGTGAATGATGGTGGGCTGGTCACATTAGATATTATGCAGTCGGTGACTGACGTTGGGCCCGAAGATTCAGCGACAGGCCAGCGCAGCTTTACGGAGAGAAATGTGAGTAGTCGTATCGCCGTGCGCAGCGGAGCCTCAGTGGTGCTGGGCGGCTTAATACGAGATAACGATGCCAAGAGCAAAAGCGGCGTGCCCTTGCTAATGGATATCCCTGTGCTAGGGAGCCTCTTCAGCAACACGAGTAATACTCTTGTTCGCACCGAGCTGCTTGTTTTTATCACCCCCAAGGTCGTCGAGACAGACGATGAACTGAGAGCGCTCAGCACAGAGATGCGTGATCGTATGCAAGGAATAACCGACTTTAGCGACGTACCAATTGATTTGGAAACGTCTGGCGAGCGATGACCACTAGCGACGTCACTCCGCTCTGAGAGTTCTTGGGGAAGAAAATAGTGATGTGTAGTGGCTGAGGAGATGGCAAAAGGTGCAGGAATATCAACGAAGGACCGGTTTGCGGTTGGCAGTGAAAATGGGCTTGATGGCAGGCGTTTTAGTGGCGGGTTGCGCTTCACCCCCTAAGCAGTCGATAGAAGAGCACTTGAGTCAAAAGACGTTGCAGTGGACCGATGCGCTCATAGGCCAGGACTATGAGCGGGCGCTGACGTTCATGACGCCTAGTTACCAGAGCGGCCCTCGAGCGGAACGTTTTAGGGGTGACTTCAGCGGTGCGTCATATTGGCAAAATGCTGAGATCAATTGGGTGAAGTGCGACGAGGATGATGGCCCTCCAGCCGACTCGGCTGATGATGGCGCTGCCGTCGCCGCAGGGTCTGCTAGCACTGCAGACAATGCTGCATCCGTTTCGGGCGCTGCCGGTGACTGTGTTGTGAATGCTTGGGAGGATTGCGGTCAGGAATTGGCGGTGCCCTTTTCCGCATCGTCGACGATGTCGACTGACAGTGACCGTTGCAGCGTACGGTTAGTCCTTTCAGTGCTGAAGCCGCCCGAAATGTCGTTTCCCATGCCGATTCCGTATGAAGTGACATGGTTGAACGTGGACGGGGTTTGGTACATCTACCGAAAGTAACCTTCTTGCCAGGATGTATTGTTACTCCGATGATCGGTGCTATGGCAGGAAAAACTGCGCGAATGATTTGCGAAAAAGCCGCGGAGGTTCGAGTGAAAAGGGTGTCAAAAATACAATTAACGTGAAAATCACAAAAAAATCACAAAAAAATGGGAATTATGTCGGCCCATTAGTCGTCAAAAGGGTTGCAAGTCCTTGAGGCTTGCATACAATTTGCGTATCAAGTTAGTAGGTCGGCGATCGTCGGCCCTCACAGAGGTAGAAACTGGGTCTCTGTGGCGCTGGTGGACGGTGGCCGTCTTATTTGTCACGTATCTGCAGACGTGTTAGCTTGGAAGCTGTTGCTGGGCAACGGTTTGTTTAATCAAACGTTTGATCGACTTTTTAGGAGTTATTCATGAAAAAGAACCTTATCTCCCTTGCTGTAGCTGCAAGCGTCTTGGGTGGCGCAGCCGTCCAAGCAGGGCAGTACGTAAATCCAGATAAAACGGGGCAAGTTTTGTTGTTCCCATTTTATAACGCCGACAATGGCAACGCGACCAACATGCATATTGTCAACACGACTGGCAAGGCTAAAGCAGTTAAAATCCGTTTCGTAGAGTATAAGAACTCAGACGAAGTACTGGATTTCAACTTGTATTTGTCAAAGTACGACCACTTTGCCTTTGGTATTGTTAAGGATCCAAATGGCACGGGCGCGGCAGTGATTACGCAAGACAACAGCTGTACTGTTCCTGCGTTAGGGTCACCTAATGCTCCCTTTGACGGCACGGCTACGACAAATGCCGATGGTTCAGTGACTCGAGTCCAGCCATTCACTAATTTCCAGTATGCAACGTCAAAGGACGTTGACAGCGTTATTGAGCGTACGCTGACCGGTCACGTTGAAGTGATTGAAATGGGCGTGCTGACAGACGGTGCGACTGCAAAGACTAAGTGGGCTACATTCGCTACTCACGGCGCAACGGGCGTGCCTGCAAACTGCGCAGGTATTGTCGCCGGGTGGACCTCTGGTGCTTTCGAAACCGATGACGGAGTGGATGCGGCAGAAGGCGGTTTATACGGCTTGTCTTATCACATCAACGTCGAATCAGCAGCCGCGTACGGTTTTGAGCCAACGGCTATTGACGATTGGTCAACAGGTGCCACACACACCAACCCAGGCTCTTTGTTGCCGACTGTTGTAGAGGGCGTGCCGACTGCTACTATCCACACTTCTGCGGGTGCCACTCAGTACACTAGCATCAACGTAGGCAACGGTGCCCAAGCGGTGTCAGCTGTCCTAATGACTGAGTCGCTGAACAACGACGTGATGGTTAACCCTGCTATCGGTGGTATGACCGACTGGGTTGTTTCGTTTCCGACCAAAAGGGCGCACGTAGACAAGGCTGCCGCGGTTGCGCCGTTTACAAAAACCTGGACGGGCGGTCCATTAAAAGAAACACCAGCGTGTGAGGTAATCTCTCTCGCTCAGTACGATCGCGAAGAGCAAACATTTGTCGCCGTTGTTTCTACCGACCTTCAGTTTTCACCCACCCCGCCTGACGCTCCGGCAGCAGACCCAGCAAAAATCTGTAACGAAGTGGCTGTCATCGCCATGGGCACTCCAGGGACGGCAAGTGCGCTGAATGTAACGACAGGCTTGTCGACTATCGAATCAACTTATACTGAGGGATGGCAGTCTATGCTGTTCGGAACCAGCGCGTCGAAAAACTCAATGACCGTTGGTGGTTATAAGATGACCGGTTTGCCAGCTATCGGGTTTGGTGCTTACAAGGTCAGCAATGGTGCGATGAGCTACGGTAATGCCGCAGAGCACAAGACGGTTAGCAACAACGTACAGTCTAGCTAAGGCATTAGTTAACGGCTAATGGGTATTCGACATTAGGTGTTGATTAGAGAGGGGCTTCGGCCCCTCTTTTTTTTGGGGAATTAGTGGATAAGTTACGACCTTGAAAGCGTCGTTTAAGGATGACGTTGCGTTAATATATCTGTCAGATTGGCAGTTACGTTTTATTGTGACAGGGAGGTTCAACATGTTTTCGATTGCAAAGAAAAGTACGACCCAAGTGGGTGAGTTCCTGGTGGGATTCTGTTTCTTGGCGATTATTAGTACGAGCGTGTCAGCTGCTGAGTACCGACTGTTCGTTAACGATCAAGCCGCTTGCAGCAGCGCTGGTAAAACCGGTAGTGTTTGTGTTGTTGAGATTGGGGAGACTACTCCCAGCACTGTTACTCCCACCACTGTTACTCCCACCACTGTTACTCCCACCACCAGCCCTCCGGCCGTCGTCACCACTAGCACCGATGACGATTGCGTCGTAAGCACTTGGGAAGATTGTGGGGGGGACGGTGCCGCATCGCCAGGCACGGTGAGCAGCGAGACTAGCGCGCCTTCTGGTGGCACTGTCGCGGGCGGAAACTTAGACTTTGGGTCAGGGGGCAGTAATGCGGGCGTAAAAACTTACCCTGTCACGGTGACCAATGACATCATCGCGTATCCCTTTACCATTATTCAGGGCGCCTACTATGGTACTGTTGTGATTGTACCTACTAGTAAGCCATTTCCAGATGACGGGACTGAGGTCAGGATGTGGTGGTCAAAAACGGCAGGCGGGCAACCGTTGGCCGGTGCCGCTTGTTCTGGGAATTTGGGGCGAGAGGGGTCAAGGTATTGGGATCAGTCTGGGACGAGGGGATACGGTTGCACGATTGACAACACGGCAGCTACGCTATTTCTGAATTTGCAAGCGTGTATTTCTACTGCTAATGACACGACCTGCAGCGCAGCTGGCGCTGCCGCCGGCTCTCCTGCCCCTATTTATCTCCAAGGTAGACTTAATGAAGCGAAGTAGATTACGCGCTACTGACAAATAACGTAGCCCAGTGTTCATGGTGGAAGCATGGCAGTGGGCTGCCCCAAGCTCACTCCGTTTTATTCTATTGACTTAATCATTTACAGAGGTGTGCGGTGATGAAATCGTGCTGCCGTCGCGCTCGTACGCTGGCATTTTTTTTGACTGTCTGTTCATCGTTGAGCTTAACCCATCTCATGGTCCATTCGGTCAGTGCTAGCGGCTCTGACGCGGTCTATTACTCAACCGATGATTTTGAGATAACTGAATTTGATCGTCGCATGTATCTCCGCAATACACCTGGTGCAACTGACGAGCACATCGGTTCCCGAATACGGAATTTGCAGGCTTTATCGGATCTTTACGCAATGGAAGTGCTCATGTCGGATGCTGATGATTTGAGCCTATTGTCGAAAACCGAGCGTGACTGGATAGCAAGACATGCAGTGCAATTAGAAACCCTGAAAAGGTACATGCAGTTCGAGGTTGATCGTCGGCTCCGACTGACTGATTGGGACGCAGAAGCTTTGGAGGCGTATCAAGCGAGCCCTGACTCATATCAAGTCGAGGAGTCAGTGTCGGTAAGAACACTGCTGATCCGGCGTGATATGAGATCCGAGGACGAAGCCTTGAGCCTCGCCCATGAGCTTTTGGTTCAGGCGCGTCTACCCGGCGCCAACTTTGAAGAATTGGTTCGGATGAACACCGAGGACGAAGCGGCGATTGCTACCGGTGGACTGATGGAAAATGTGGCACGTGGTGAGACTGTAGAACCCTTTGAGAGGGCAGCATTCGCCCTGCGAGAAGAGGGCGAATTCTCGGAGCCTGTGGTGTCACAGTTTGGTGTGCACCTGATTCAACTGCTGGATCACCAGCTGCCGCGGCAAAAAAGCTTTGAAGAGGTGAAGCAGGGCATTATCGATGAGTTGACGCCGGCGCGAGCAGCGCAATATCGACAGGGGCTTCAAGCGGAAGCCCGGGAGCGGAAACCGGCCGGCTTCATCGAACATACCGAAGCATTGGACACCCTCATGTTGCGGACAAGCGATGGGAAGCTCGGCCTCGAAGACAATCTCCCAAAATAACAAAGGAGTAAAGTCGAAGCTTTAAATGAATACTGTACGTGTTAGTTATCGGCGGTGAATGCCATGGCAGTGCAACAACAGTTCCATACGTTTAATCCAGTTTTACACAGCCTACGAGGCTGTGCCGCTGTCGCCGTTCTGCTCTTCCACTGGGAACAGCATTTCCCCGCAGGAGGCCACTGGCTGCAGCAGCACTTCCCAGCGCAAACCTTACTCGATCCCACCATTTACATCGGTTTTGGTTGGATGGGAGTGCCCCTCTTTTTTATTCTCTCTGGCTGGCTGCTGGGCGCACAGGTAATTTCCAATAAGGCGATGTTTTCGCTAAGACGTTTTTGGTTGCGGCGCTTGCTCAGAATCTATCCTGCGGTCTGGTTTGAGCTAGCTGTGTTGCTGCTTCTGGCGGGGTTGATACCAGGTTTAATAACACCCGCTGCCTATGGCACCCTGCCGCTGCAGTTTCTGCTGTGGATCAACCTCCCTCCTGCTATGGCTGAGCCGCTGAACCTGGTGTGGTGGACATTGCCTGTTGAGCTCGGCTTTTACTTGATCTTACCCCTGCTTGGTCTGATCAGCCGCGCAGTCGATTGGCGTGTCATGCTAGTGGGTGCGCTGGTTATCACCCTGTCTTGGCGCAGCTGGATTTTTCTAACGGCAAATACGGCAAACCTGATGCCCACTTTGCCGGTAATGGACTCCCTAATCGGTGTCTTTTTCACCTTCATGCTGGGGTTTTCGATGAACTTCTTGTCTTTAAACCCGTCGGCTCGGGCGAGACGCATAATATTTTGGTTCGGCGCAATTTTATTGCTGGCGCTCATGCAATGGCAGCTGACCTTGAACGACGTGTATTGGACGGGACATTGGATTCTAGTGGTGTGGACACCAATGGTGGCCTTGGCTATCGCGCTGCTGGTCTTTAGTCTCCGGGAACCCACTTGGGAATGGCGATGGCTCGGCAGCAAGGTGCTGGTGTGGCTCGGTCACGTGAGTTTTGGCATTTATTTATGGCACTTTCAGGTGATGCGAGCGCTGGTGTTGCTCTGGCCCGAACTCTGGAGCACGCCTTCGATGAGTCTATTGGCGTTGATTATCAGCCTGCCTGCGACACTGGCGTTGGCCGCAGTCAGTTATTACTGCATAGAGCGGCCACTGATGTCGTGGGGAAAAGACCGATTTAATGTGGCGGCCCCAGAGCAGTCGCTCAAACAAAGCCAGTAAGCACTCTGCCGTCAAGCCGCTTCATTTGAGAAGCCTGCGCCGCTCGATGCGGGATATCGGTTGTGGTTCAAAGTCAGAGCGCTCCTGTTGCTGGTCACTCTGTCGTAATGGGTGGACCATGGTGTTGAGCTCCCGGGTCGCCTCGCGCCGATGAGCTACCTGGGTGTCCTACTGCAGTGCGACGCATATCGAACGATCAAAGATGCACCAATGACGCCAGTTTCCTTACGATGGATAGCGCCACAAACCGTGCATGTCTTCTTTTTGCATGCGATATTGGCGCAGACCCGAGAGGAGCGCGTGTGCAGGACCCCAATAAAGCAGCTGGATTAAAAGCCGTACTCAGTCGCCGCATGCTTATCTGTGTCATGACGGGGTTCGCTTCTGGGATGCCACTTTATCTTCTCATACAGCTGGTGCCCGCGTGGTTGCGCGCTGCGGATGTGTCGTTGGCTGAGATCGGCCTCTTTGCCTTGGTGGGCTTACCTTACACCTGGAAGTTTTTGTGGGCACCGCTGATGGATCGTATCCGACCGCCGCTCGGCAGGCGGCGGGGCTGGATGTTGGCCACACAGATCAGCCTAGTGATTTCAATCGGTGCCTTGGGGTACCTCGACCCGCTGCATCAAACCGCCTGGGTCGCTGTCCTAGCATCACTGATCGCGTTCTTGAGCGCCAGCCAAGACGTTGCGATTGACGCCTATCGGAGAGAGATACTCCTCGACGCTGAGCTGGGCTTGGGTAATGCCATTCACGTTCAAGCCTACCGTATCGCCAGTTTGGTGCCTGGTTCACTGTCATTGATACTCGCCGATATGCTTCCCTGGACAGCAGTTTTTTGGGTCACAGCCGCTTTTATGGCGGTAGGCATAACCTTGTCGCTCAGTATTCGTGAGCCAGAGGACCTGAGCCCGCCCGCACAAGGGTTCCGTGAAACACTGCTGACACCCTTTACCGAGTATTTTCATCGGGTTGGCTGGCGTGCCGGGGCGCTGGCACTGTTGTTTATGGTGGCCTATAAGTTGGGCGACAACATGGCCACGGCGTTGGCAACCCCTTTTTACCTCGACATGGGGTTTTCGATGACCGAGATTGGACTGGTGGCAAAGCACGCCGCACTGTGGCCCGCCATCGTTGGTGGATTGCTCGGTGGCTTGGCGATGCTCCGTTTGGGTATTAATCGCGCGCTCTGGATCTTTGGGTTGATACAAATGCTGAGCATACTGGGCTTTGCGTGGCTGGCTAGCGGTGGGACCGAACTGTGGCAGTTAGCCCTCGTGATTGCTTTCGAATATCTCGGGGTGGGGTTGGGTACGGCGGCGTTTACCGCTTTTATCGCGCGCGAATCGAGTAAAGCGTTCGCGGCGACACAATTCGCGCTGTTTACCGCCTTGGCTGCGGCACCGCGATCGTTGGCGAATGCGGTGACTGGGTTTATTGTTGAAGAAACAGGCTGGACACTATTTTTCCTCATCTGCACGGTGCTGGCGTTACCCGGTCTGGCAATGTTGTGGTGGGTTGCCCCTTGGCAGACCGGCGGTGAGGTGCAGTCTTCGGAGTTGTCGAGTTGATCTTGGCCGGCTGTTGGTGCGGGGTGTCGGCTAGACTGATACCGCGAGTGAGCGTGCCAATAGGTCTGATTGGGAGGTCAAGAGCGTGAAGTGGATCGTATTTTTGTATCCGTGGCTTGAGCTATGGAGCCTACTGGCGCTGGGTAGCCGAACCAGCGCAGGCATGGCGATGTTGTGGGTGTTGGCTGCTGGTGTCCTGGGTGTGATTGTGATTCGCGTGGCCGGTGCGCAAACGCTGGGACAGTTGCGCACGGCACAGCAGTCGGGCAGCTTGCAAGCACAGTTGCTGCAAGACAATGTGGCGCTGGCGCTTGTGGGCCTGCTCTTGTTAATCCCGGGGATGGTGTCTGATGCCCTATCCGTGCTGTTGCTCATAAGGCCTCTTCGAAGCCTGATTTACCGCCTCGTTGCACCTAGTGGGGCGGTCAACGGGGGGTTCGGCGGCGGCTTCCAGCACACTGACTCAGGAGACGATGGGGTCACGCTGGAGGGGGAATATGAGCAAGTCGGTACGCGGCGCGTCACGCCACCGTCTTCAGGCGCGGAGCAGCCACCCCAGTAAAACCTAAGCCACTGTTTTTGTTGGCTAAAATAAATAAAAGCCAATATTTTTTACTTTTTTTAGCACTCTCTCTTGCAGAGTGCTAAAAAATCCCTTGAAATGCGTCCCCTCGCCCCCATATTGAGGTTAAGCCCAAAAAGGGCGAGCTAGCGAAACTGATAACTTTGGAGAAGCAAACCCATGAAGATTCGTCCGCTGTACGACCGCGTGGTCGTTCGTCGAAATGAAGAAGAGGAGACCTCTGCTGGAGGCATCGTGCTGCCAGGATCTGCGCAGGAGAAGCCCAATCAGGGTGAGATCATCGCAGTAGGGGATGGCAAAGTGCTGGACAATGGTGAGCAGCGTGCATTGGCTGTGAAGGTTGGCGATAAGGTCGTTTTCGGCCAATACGCTGGCAACAACACCATCGAAGTGGACGGCGAAGAGCTGATCCTAATGAGCGAGAGTGAAATTTACGCGGTCGTTGAGTAAGCGAACCGTTCTGACCTGAAAGTAAAGGAAGAGTAAACATGGCAGCTAAAGACGTATTTTTTGGCGATAAAGCACGAGCAGGTATGCTTGAGGGAGTCAATATCCTAGCTAACGCTGTGAAGGCGACGCTGGGCCCAAAAGGCCGTAATGTAATCTTAGAGAAGTCCTTTGGCGCACCGACTGTCACAAAAGATGGTGTATCGGTTGCGAAAGAAATCGAGCTGAAAGACCGATTTCAAAACATGGGCGCACAAATGGTGAAAGAAGTCGCGTCTCAAGCTTCTGATGCCGCCGGTGACGGCACCACGACCGCCACGGTATTGGCCCAATCAATTGTCAATGAGGGTCTCAAAGCGGTAGCGGCCGGCATGAACCCGATGGATCTGAAGCGTGGTATCGATAAGGCAGTGGTGGCGGCAGTCGAAGCGATCTCCGGTATGAGCACGGCTTGCGAAGACACCAAGGCGATTGCACAGGTCGGTACGATCTCGGCAAACAGTGATACCTCGGTGGGTGAGATTATCGCTGAGGCGATGGACAAAGTGGGCAAAGAGGGCGTGATCACGGTAGAAGAGGGATCCGGTCTTGAGAATGAGCTCGACGTGGTGGAGGGCATGCAGTTCGATCGCGGCTACCTATCTCCTTACTTCATCAACAATCAGGACAACATGTCCGCTGAGGTTGAAGAGCCCTACATTTTGTTAGTCGACAAGAAGATCTCTAACATTCGCGAGTTGCTACCTGTTCTCGAGCAGGTTGCTAAGGCTTCACGCCCACTGGTGATTGTGGCAGAAGACGTCGAAGGCGAAGCGCTGGCGACTTTAGTGGTCAATAACTTGCGCGGTATCGTGAAAGTGGCGGCCTGTAAGGCGCCTGGCTTTGGTGATCGACGCAAAGCGATGCTGCAGGATATCGCTATCCTGACAGGCGCTACCGTCATTTCTGAAGAAGTCGGTTTGGATCTTGAGAGCACCACACTGGAGCACTTAGGTAACGCGAAACGCATCACTATGGACAAGGACACCAGCACGATTGTTGACGGTTCAGGTGACGCAGAAGCCATTAAGGCGCGCGTCAGCGAGATTCGAGTGCAAATCGAAAATACGTCCTCTGATTACGATCGCGAAAAGCTCCAAGAGCGCGTTGCTAAGCTGGCAGGCGGTGTTGCCGTCATTAAGGTCGGCGCGGCAACCGAGATCGAGATGAAGGAAAAGAAGGCGCGGGTTGAAGATGCCCTGCACGCAACGCGTGCAGCGGTAGAAGAGGGTGTTGTCGCAGGTGGCGGTGTTGCACTGATTCGCGCGATCTCTCAAATCACCGGCCTTGAAGGTGACAACGAAGATCAGAACATCGGTATTGCGGCAGCATTGCGTGCGATGGAAAGTCCGCTTCGCCAAATCGTCGGCAATGCGGGAGATGAGGCTTCTGTTGTGCTCGATAAGGTTCGTCAGGGCGAAGGTAACTACGGTTACAACGCGGCCACTGGTGAGTATGGCGATATGATCGAAATGGGTATCTTGGATCCCGCAAAAGTAACGCGTACTGCTCTGCAGGCAGCGGGTTCAGTTGCCGGCCTCATGATCTCCACGGAAGTCATGATTGCTGAGTCGCCTAAGGACGATGCGCCTGCAGCGGCTATGCCAGACATGGGCGGCATGGGTGGCATGATGTAATCACCGCCATTGCGGTTACACTAGAAGCCCGGCCTGTGCCGGGCTTTTTTTTGGCTATCTTTTGATTACGAGCGACCCGTGCAATTTGATTCATTAGCCTTTCTCGCTTTTTTTCTGATCATCGCGGTCCTCTATTGGCGGGTGCCGGCCTGGCATCAGCGCAAGAATGTGCTCTTGGCTGCCAGTTATCTCTTTTATGCCGGCTGGAATCCTTATTTTTTACCCTTGCTGATCACAACCAGTCTTATTGATTGGCGATTGGCCTTGCACATGGGGAGCATCACATCGCAACGTCACCGAAAAAAATGGTTAATCGCCATCTGCGCGATCAATCTTGCGGTGCTGGGATACTTTAAATACGCCAACTTTTTTATCGACAATATCAACTCGCTGATGATGTTCCTCGGCCTACCTGACTTTAGCTTCCAGTCTTCCGTTGCATTGCCCATTGGCATTTCTTTCTACATCTTTCATTCGCTGTCGTATTGCATCGACGTGTACAGAGGCGGTATTCGCCCCACCGCGTCTTGGCGCGACTATCTGTTATACGTGGCCTTTTTTCCTCAGTTGGTGGCGGGCCCCATCGTTCGATGGACAACGATGGGTCAGCAAATCGAAACGCCACGCCCGTTTTTAGCCGATCGATTGATGGTGGGTATCGCACTGATGGTAGTGGGGCTATTTCAGAAAATTGTCTTAGCAGACGGCATTTTCGCACCTGTTGCGAACGCGCAATTTGATCAGAGCGCTTTTGACGTTGGCGTCTCAGTATGGATGGGTGCGCTCGCCTTTACAGGGCAAATATTTTGTGACTTTGCGGGCTATACCACCTGCGCGATTGGGGCGGCTTTGGTGCTTGGGTTTCGCCTTCCGGTGAATTTCCAGTCACCGTATGCCGCGATTGGGTTCTCTGATTTTTGGCGACGCTGGCACATTTCGTTATCGAGCTGGTTGCGAGATTACCTCTATATTCCGTTGGGCGGCAATCGAGGCAGTGGCTTAACCACCGCCCGAAACCTGATGATTACCATGCTGTTAGGCGGGCTTTGGCATGGTGCTGCATGGACGTTCGTCGTTTGGGGGCTACTACATGGTCTCTTCTTACTCCTCGAGCGAGGGGTAAGGCAACTTGCCAGCACGCGGTCGTTAGCGCCCCCAGCCGTGACAAAAAGCCTCGCATGGTGCGTCACGTTTATCGCCGTTGTGACGGCCTGGGTCTTTTTTCGTGCTGAAGATTTGGGTGTGGCGGTAGCGATGATAACCACCATGTTTAGCCTGTCATCTTTTGCGCTAGCGGATCTCTGGAGCATCGATTTTGAGTCGTGGTTGTCGGGGCTGATTTTCGTTGCGTTGCTAGTGCAACAACTTATCACGAGAGATCGTCCCCTGCAGGCTTTGCTTGAGCAGCTGTCATGGCCTCTGCTGGGAGGCATGCTAGGGGTGATGCTGTTTTTGATTTCTACCACGACTGGGCAGACTAATGCATTTATTTACTTCCAGTTCTAACGGCGGCGACTCGCGGCGACTGGTATCGGTCATGCTACTGGCTGGTGTCGTCTGGTTCAGTGGTGTGCTCGCGTACGAAGCACATTTGCGCTCTCAGGGGCATCTGCCGTCGATTATCGACTCCCCACAGTTATGGGCTCAGGAGCGCAGTCGCACCGACGGTTCGGATGCCGTGGTGTTTATTGGCGCCTCAAGAACCCTCTATGGCATTGACTTGCAGACCGTACAACGGGTCATGCCGGCGTCAAAGCCCGTGATGTTAGCGCTCAATGGCGCTTACCCGATGGCAACACTGAAGGCGTTAGCAGATGATCCCGGTTTTAACGGGACGTTGTTGGTCGATGTCGATGCGCGGGGCCTCTCTCAGACTAATTGGGACGCTCAATCATCTGAGAATCATTACTTTGAGCATGATTGGACACCGAACTGGGCGATCCACCGGCAACTGCTCAGTGAGCTGCAGCGTCACTGGGTTTTCTTGATACCCCGTCTTGGCGTATTCCCATTGTTAAAATCTGTGATAACCGATGCGCCAGTGCCCTTTTTGGCGCACGATTCGCTGTCTGCTCAGCGAGAAGGGTTTTTACATTTTGACCGTGTTTCCGCGGCAGGATTGGCAGAGATGTTCCGCGTGGGACTCGTTGAGGATTTAGCGCTGCATCCGCCGCCATCAGAGGCGCATTGGCTGCGAGCGCTGGCGCCGGTGAAACAGTGGGTGCAGCAGATCGAGGCGCGGGGGGGACGTGTCATTTTCTTTGTGCCGCCCGTATCGGGTCATCAAGCGACGCTTGCCGAGGCGGCCTATCCGTTCGCGCGCTATTGGCAGCGCTTTGTCACTGAGTATGATTTGGTGGGCTGGCACTACCGTGAGAGTGAGGTATTCAACATGCTCGAGCTACCTGACCAAAGTCATGTGGATGCTAGTCAAAAAGCGGAGTACACCCGACTATTGCTGAATGATCTCAAAGCGCGCGGCAGATTATGATGCCTGTGCAGACCTGACCGAACTGACACTGTCAGATCAGCTGCTGGGCTCTGCAAGATAAAGTGAGTCTCTCATCGCGCTTTTTGGTTGCGGTGCGATATACTCCACCCCACCGTCTGGCTTTATGCCGTCATCAAAACAATAGGAGACGCACGCATGGCTTATGTAGAGTTTTTCTTTCGTTATTTTCATGTGCTGGCCGGGATCGTTTGGATCGGCATGCTGTACTACTTTAACTTCGTTCAGACTGAGTACTTTAAAGAGGCGGAAGCAAGCGCTAAATCAGACGCAATGGCGAAGCTCGCGCCGCGTGCCCTATGGTGGTTCCGTTGGGGCGCCATGCTGACCTTTCTGACAGGTGCTTATCTTTTCCAAAAAGTGGGAGGCTTTGCGGCCGCTATGCCTGCGATTTGGATGGGTGCGCTGGCAGGCACGTTTATGTTCCTCAATGTGTGGTTGGTGATTTGGCCGAATCAGCAGATTGTATTGGGCATGAAAGAAGGTGACGGGCCGGCTGCTGCTGCGAAAGCGGGGCTAGCGAGCCGAACCAATACCTTATTTTCTGGGCCGATGCTGCTGGGCATGTTGGGATCCAAGCACTTAGCTGATATTTCGACTCAGGCGGCAGGCACTGTCACTGATCTCGGTTTATACACCGCGTTGGGTTTGATCGTGGTGCTGGAGATCAACGCTTTGTTTGGCAAAATGGGCCCGATGAAGTCAGTGTTGGGTGTTGTCCACTGTTCGTTATTGCTGATGGCCGCTGTGTTAGGTATTTTGCTTTACTTATAACAGCCGAAATGCCTGTTGAGAAAGCGGTCTTAAGGCCGCTTTTTTTTGTCTAACCATTGGCGTGATGTTAGCAATATTGTGTCGAAGCAGTCCGGCGGGCGGGATCTGGTAGGAGGTATCAATGACAGCGAGAAGCTTTGTAGCGATGCATTGGTTGACCGGACAGTGCCGGCGGGTCAGAAATACCTCGTGCAGAGTAGCAGCGCGTTAATGAGCCGTTTCCTGATCCTCTGCTACCTCATGTTCAGTGTCACCTCGGCGCTGGCCAATACCCTCGTATTGGTGTCGATCGATGGTTTTCGCTGGGATTACTTGGATTGGCCCGAGGCACAGCAAATGAAGCGCATGGCCGATCAGGGTGTGCGGGTCAATCAGTTGCAAGCGGTTTACCCGTCGAAAACCTTCCCCGCTCATTTATCAATCGCGACGGGGCTGCGGCCAACGGGCCACGGCGTGGTGGATAATTATTTTTGCCGCAGTGATCGACCCGATTGTTACCGAATGGGGTCTGGTCAAAAGGACCCTGATTGGCTGGCGGGCACGCCACTGTGGACGCTGGTTGAGCAGCATGGCGGACGTGCTTCTACTTTTTTTTGGCCTGAATCTAACGCCAAATTTGACGGCATTTTACCAACAGATTATCGAGCTTACGATGTCAATGTGAGCGCATCTGAGAAGGTGCAGCAAGCCATCGAGTGGCTCTCGCTACCTGAGATAGATCGACCCGATTTGGTGACCTTGTACTTTTCCAAGGTGGATTCGAGTGGGCATACTTACGGTCCTGATGCGCCTGAGACAAAGGCTGCAATCGCCGATACCGATTACTGGGTGAGTCAGTTGTGGCGCGCCATTCAAGACATCAATCGTCAGCAGGACGCTGACATCAACGTCATCTTGGTATCGGATCATGGTATGTCTGCAGTAGACCCCAGCCAGTTTATTGACACTAATACTCTGCCGCGCCCGCAAGGCTTCCGACGCGTTAATAGCAGTACACGCGTGATGTACTACCGACGAGAGCCTGAAGCGGATGTGGCGGCGCTGGCAGCCACTCTGCGCGAGGCCTCGAATGGGCGTTATCGGGTGGTTTCCGATGAGACGCTTGTTGACAGGCACTACCACAATCATCCCGCCGTTGCTGACCTGATTATTGAGACAGACCCCCCACGGCTATTTCGTCATGGTGGCGCGCGGGGACCTGATTTGCGAGGAATGCATGGATACCCAGCCGTGGTGCAAGACATGGCAGCCTTTTTGGTGGCGATAGGCCCTGGCTTTGCGGCCGGCAAGGTCATTCCAGAGGCACACCAGCTCGATGTTTATCCGATTGCGGCAACACTGCTTGATCTACCGCTACCTGAAGGGATCGTGAGCCAGGGCGGCACGCTGCGTGGTGCCTTGGTGGGGTCGATACGGGAATAATGCCTCGGGTGCACATGCGCGCTAGGGTCGCGATATAATCTAACGCTTTCGAGACTGAGTGACTGGTATGTCCCGTGACGACCTCAAAGAGATTCCTTCCTTTACCGCCAACCGCGATGAAGCAGTGAGCTCGGCCCCCCGCGGTGCTATCCCGCCGCGTGCTGCTAGAGCTGAAGCGGGTCTGGGTTTGGCGGCTCGGTTGGTATTGACGATAGCACTTGCTCTGGCTGCTATCGCCTGTGCTTGGGCGTGGCAGTTACAAACGCTTGCTGATACCTCGCGTACGCAGCAATTGTCGCTACAGGGACGTGTTGCGGACCTCGAGGCACTACTGTCTGATACTGACGAGACTGTGAATAAGTCAGCGGCTGCGATGAGTGCGCAAATACGGTTAATTGACACCGAAGTGCGCAAATTATGGGATGCCCGCAAAGTGAGCAATAGCAAGCTTACGAAGGTCGAGAAGAGCGTTGTTGCTCAGGAAAAGACCATCACCAATCTCACCAGCACAACCACAGCACAAAGCAGCACGTTAGAGAGCATGCGGGCTGAGTTATCAGCACTGACTAAAGTGGCGGGCGATTTAGAGCGGTTAGCCGCCAGTGCGCAACGCGCTCAGACGGATGTTGAGCGGTTGGCCGATGGTTTGAACAAATCAAATCTCGAGCGCGCTGCACTGCGCAAGCAAGTCGAGAGTAATGGTGAGTGGATCGAATCGATCAATGCATTCCGTCGTCAGGTCAATGCCAACATGATCGAGTTAGAAGCAGAAGTTGCGGCGCTCAGCGCGCCCGCCATGCAATAGTCAAGGCGCGAAGATAGCGGGAGTGCAAATGAGATGACAGTCATTCAGGAGCGAGATCTTATCGACAGTGTTGCTGATGCACTGCAGTTTATCTCTTACTACCACC
>ERZ887851.927-NODE-927-length-27318-cov-8.705645_pt1 | contig 27318 bp, 28 predicted proteins | sample MGYA00521100_ERZ887851 | MGnify/ENA primary metagenome ERZ887851 (study PRJEB32303, sample SAMEA104408602) | aquatic metagenome | biome: Brackish water; feature: Pelagic; material: water | place: Baltic Sea | collected 2014-06-06T16:11:00 | depth 11,444 m ... | reverse complement strand
AATAAGTCTCCGTTAAAATAATTTAATGGAGTTTAATAATAATAATTTATTTAATTGCAATCAAGTTACTATTTGTTGCAATACAATTTCTCCCTGCAAATAAACCCAAAATAATAGTTAACAATCCTAATGATTTAATAAAAACTACTGCAGCACCTAAAAATATAGCTTTAATATTAAAAACTACTTGTTATGATTGTCACTCTAATGAAACAACAATGCCTTGGTATGCTAATTTTGCCCCAATAAATTGGTTTATTTATAAACATGTTAATGACGGGAGAAAGGAGTTAAATTTTTCTAATTGGAATACGTTGAATAAAGTAGAAAAAGTAGAAAAATTAGATGATATTTTAACTATGGTATCTGGTGAAGAAATGCCTTTAAAAAAATATACTTTATTACATCCTAAAGCAAAATTATCTAAAGAAGATAGAGAAGCTATTATCAATTGGGCTGATAAATCATTAGATTCTATCTACTAATAATGTATCAATTATAAGAAATTAAGTGTCTTCAAATTAAAAGCCACTAATTAATATTTAATTAGTGGCTTTTAATTTGATTTACGACAACTAAGTTTCAAACTATCCTTTAACTTTCTTTTCTTTAAAAGAATCAAATTTACCTAATTTTTTACGTTTAGGCCAGGTATTATTTGAAGTATCTACATCTGCTGTTTCTTCATCTGGATCTACTACAATTTTAGTAATCTCTTTCTCAGAGGCAATTACTTTCCCAACAGATTGATCACTTGTTTTCCATATCTGTACAGGGTAGGTAACTCTTTCAGTAGTTCCGTCACTATAGGTATATTCAGCAATGATTGGCATTGGCAATCTACCTGGCTTCTCAAAAGTTACTTCATAGAAAAATGTAGGCTTTTTTAGTTTTGCTATTTCTTCAGGGCTTAAATTATCCATGATGTATTCTTGCAATGTAGAAACATCATCTAAAGTAGAAGTACGCATGCTCTCTTCAAAATCATCACTACCCTCTTCTACTAAATAAACCAATGGAGGAAGGTCACTTTCTTTCATTCCCCTAGCGGTCATCATTTCTTTGACTTCCTTAGTCATTTTTGAAGTAACATAGTATTTCTTGACCTCTCCTACTCCAATATCTACGACATTAGTGGTATAAAACCATCCTCTCCAAAACCAATCTAAATCCATTGCTGAAGCATCTTCCATGGTACGGAAAAAATCTTCAGGTGAAGGATGTTTAAACATCCATCTTTGGGCATATGTTTTAAATGAATAATCAAATAATTCTCTACCCATTACAGTTTCTCTTAATATATTTAATCCCGTTCCTGGTTTAGAATAACCATTCGCACCAAAATTATAAGTATTTAAACCTTTTGTCATAATTGGAGCAATCGAACTTTGATCCCCTGACATATAGCTTACAATATTTTTTGCAGGCCCTCTTCTTGAAGGGTATTTTTTATTAGGAGCTATTGCTTCAGGATATTTTTCACCAAAATCTTGTTCTGCTATATATTGCACAAAAGTGTTAATTCCTTCATCCATCCATGTCCATTGACGTTCATCACTATTTATAATCATTGGAAAATAATTATGTCCTACTTCGTGTATTATCACTCCAAACATTCCATATTTTGTACGCTCACTATAGGATCCATCTTTATCTGGACGACCATAATTCCAACATATCATTGGATATTCCATTCCTTGATTTTTAGCGTGTACTGAAATTGCTTTAGGATAAGGATAATCAAATGTCATTCTTGAATATGATTTTAAAGTACTTGCAACTAATTTGGTTGACCAATCTTCCCATAAAGGATTTCCTTCTTTAGGATACATTGAAACTGCCATCACATCTCTTTCTCCAACTTTAACTGCCATCATATCCCATATAAATCTTCTTGAACTTGCAAATGCATAGTCCCGAACATTTTTTGCTTTGAATTTCCAAGTTTTTTTATTCGCATCAAAACTTGTTGAAGCTTCATCTGCTTCACCTTGTGTTACAATTATTACTGGCTCATCATATGACTTTTTGGCATTTTCATAACGGGTCATCATTTCTTTACTAAAAACTTCTTTTCTGTTTTGAAGTACTCCAGTTCCATCTAAAATATGATCTGCAGGTACCGTGATATTTACTTCATAATCTCCAAATACTAAAGCAAATTCATCTCTTCCCCAAAACTGACTATTTTGCCAACCTTCAACATCACTATATACTGCCATTCTTGGAAAAAACTGAGCAATTACATATGCGCGATTTCCATCTTCAAATTCTTCATAACCACTTCGACCACGACCGTTTACATGATTGTTAATGTTATACCACCAACGAATAGAAAAAACAAATTTATCTCCGTTATTCATACTTTTTGGTAATTCAATCCGCATCATCGTTCGATTTATTATATAGTCTAAATCATTTCCATGATCATCCTTAACAGATTCTATGTTAAATCCACCATCAAATCCTTCTCCCATATATTGGTTTACAAAATTTCCGGCCATATCTGCTGGAGCTGTACCACTAGATTCAATTAAAGGAGTTTTAGAATCTTTAGCACGCATGTTTTGATCTAACTGAACCCATATATAGTCCAAAACATCTGGAGAGTTATTGGTATAAGTAATCGTTTCATAACCCGTAAGTTTCTTGTTTTTATCATCAAGCTCTATATCCATCACATAATCTGCTTGTTGCTGATAATAAGCTGGCCCTGGGGCTCCACTTGCAGACCTGTATTGATTAGGAGTTGAAAACTCTTCATATAATTGTTTAAAAGGGTTATTATTATAATGCCCTGGTACACGTTCTTCCTTTTGATCTTCTTCTTGAGAGTAACTAAATCCTGTTGCTAGAAATAAAACAATTAAACTTGATATTTTAAATAGTTTCATATTTGAATGATTAATTTTTTATTAAGGCTTTAAAAATAGTATTCTTAGGGATATTTTGAGGTTTGTTTAATTAAAGTTTAACAGTCCATCAGGATGATCTTTATCTAAAATCATCTTTCTGTTAGTATCTGGGCTAATTATATGAATAATATTTTGTTGTTCTGGAAACATATCAAAAAGAATTTTATTTTTAATTTCAATGGATGTTAATTCTGAAATATTTTCAATTTCAAAATACATATTCACCATATCAATATCATATTCTTTTCCAATATAGATAAGCTCAACAGGTTTATTATTTATACTTATTTTAAGTTTTTGACTAACGTATTTTTTTAAATAATTAATATCAGCCTCTGTTTCCTTTTTAGGATTTAAAACTACTAAAGGGCTATACCTTTTTTGAAGCACTTGTTCTAAGTCTTCAATAAATATTTTTGAAATAATTTGAATTGTTTGTTTTTCTGGCACATATTCTAAATTCGTCATGCTTACATAAAACTTATGAGATACCGAGCTAACTAACATTGGAAATAAAAAAAGTAAAAGGGTAATTTTAAAAAATTTCATATTCATAAGACTCTTTACATAAAAATAGTTACACTATTGTTTTTCTATTAATTTTATTCTTGGAACATATACCTTGGATGTTTGATTAAATATTTCCAAAACTCCTGCAAAATTCTGTCTATTATAATCTGAATTTAATGTGGTGGTTTCGATACAGAATAACAGAAAATCATACAATCTATTATTTGGAATACTATAAGCGTCCTCAAAAAAACTAAACCCGTAATCATCTATAATATTAACAACTGTTGCATTTTCCTTAGTCCACTTTCGCTTAATTTTTAATTTTTTATAATAACCTCCAATATGCTTGTATAATGCTTCTATATTTACACTTAAAGGAAATGCCGCCGCCGCAAGAGGTACTATTTTTTCTTGAGGTATCCCCTTAAAACCAGGTATTCCCACATCATCAAAATTAAACGTTTCATCTACTTTTATATTTTTTAAATCTGTAGAGAGATTTCCAGTTAATGTATTTCCGATAAGCACCTCATCTAATTCATTAACTAGTTCCTTTAATTTAATATTGATTGATTTTTTATTATAAATACCATCAGTAATTATCAATTCTTTAATTTCATATTTTACCGACGAAAACATAATGGTATCTAGTACCTGTACTCTAATAGCGAATTCTCCAAACTCATTAGTAACGGTATTATATTTAGAAGTTTTATTTAATATATGGATTCCTTCAATATCAAAATCATTTATGACCTTACCGTGTAAATTTATTTGTTGACTACTTGCTATATTAAATACCAAAAGGAATAATAAATAAAGTAGTTGTTTGCCCATTGTTCAAAGTTAAAAAATCATTTCTTATAAAACTCTTAAAGATTATGTTATCGTTTGTTAAATTTACGTTTTAATTCTTATTTATGAAAAATTTAATTGTGGCAAGTACATCAACTATTCATGGAGGAACTTATTTATCTTATTTGTTCCCAGAAATAGCTCAACTCTTTTCTGAAACAGAAGAGGTTCTATTTATACCTTATGCAAGACCCAGTGGAATTTCACATAACAAATACACAGAAATTGCTCAAGAGGCCTTTTCAAAAATTGGAAAAAAAGTTATTGGTATCCATTCCATAGAAAACCCTGTGGAGGCAATTAATAACGCAAAAGGTATTTTTATTGGTGGGGGAAATACTTTTGTATTGGTTTCACAACTCTATAAAAAAAACATCTTAGAAGTATTACGAGAAGCTATATTTAATGGACTTCCTTACCTTGGAACAAGTGCTGGAAGTAATATTTGCGGCACAACAATGAACACAACTAACGACATGCCAATAGTGTATCTGCCATCATTTAAAACCTTAGGTGTTATTCCTTTTAATATAAATCCTCATTATTTAGAACCTAATCCCACAAGTAAACATATGGGTGAAACTAGAGAAACAAGAATTAATGAATTTCATACACAAAGTACTATTCCTGTAATTGGTATAAGGGAAGGAAGCTGGTTACAAGTAAAAGGTAATACTATTCTTTTAAAAGGATCTCATACTGCTCGGGTTTTTGAACAAAACAAAGCCCCTTATGAAATTGAAACAGAAACTATTATAAAATTCTAATAATCTATTTAATAACAATCATTTTTAAAGTGCTATAATTTTCATTTACAATAATAAGTTCCGCTATCTAAATTGAGTTCGTCTAAATTTATTGGATAAATATATTTTCTGTAGTCTTTTTGTTCATTATTTAGAACCGTGTAAACTTCTTTCCCTTGAGAGAAAGAATTTAAAGAGTACATAAATACATATACAATTAGTAAATATTTTTTCATAACCTTTATAGTATTATTCAGAGTTGTAATATTATAAATGTAAACCATTAAATTTTAACATACAAAGATCTTTCCAGAATTTTACTTAAAGCGGTTTTACAAAATGATAGCCTTTAGTTACAAAGCCCTGATTGTAATAAAATTTATGTGAAGGAAAGTTGGACACATAAGTATTTAGTTCAACCCAATTACAGGTTTTCTTTTCGGCGTAGTCATATACAAACTCCATCAGTTTATTTCCTATTCCTTGGTTTCGATATACTTCATCAATAACAACATAATCTACTTCAAGACTTCTCTCCGAATAGTGTCGTGTTTGAAACCACATACCGCAAATTCCCATGAGTTTTTTGCCATCATAAATACCAACACATTCATAATTTTGTTGTGCCATTTCCAGACTGCGTTCTATTAAGTCTTCTTCGGAAACATTCTCGCTATCAAGTTTCTTTAACAAGGGAATAATAATTAAAATATCCTCTTTAGGAATAATGCGAAATCTAATGTGGAAATCTTTCAAAATAATGGTATTTTTAAAACGTTACTAAAATATAAAATGAATCGAAATAAATTTATAAAAACTTGCAGTTTATCAGGATTGGGAATTGTCACAATTCCTCTAATGCCTTATAGTTTTAACCAAAATATTTTTTTACGCAACCAACTAATTGGAAAAGACGAATCTAACATCGTTGGAGACACTTATACTTCTAGATTGCATAAAGAAGCTAAGGTTGCTTTTGAAAAAATGAAAATTGCAGCCTTAAAAGATGGAATTAATATTGAAGTTGTTTCTGCTTATCGAAGTTTTCAAAAACAAAAAAGTATTTTCGAAAATAAATATAAAAAATTTACTAAGGAAGGACTTACACCTATTGAGGCTGTTGAAAAAATTATTGAATATTCCACAATTCCTGGAACCTCCAGACATCATTGGGGTACTGATATTGATATTATTGACGCCAATTATCCAACAGGAAAAAGTGTTTTGAAAGAAGGGAATTTTTATGGCAATGGTCCTTATTGTAAGCTAAAAGAATGGATGGATCGGCATTCCGAATCTTATGGTTTTTATGAAGTGTACACCAAAAATCCAAACCGAAAAGGTTTTAAATATGAGCCTTGGCATTTTAGTTATGCACCTGTATCAGTACCAATGCTAGAAGCTTATCAAAAATTAGACATAAAAGATATTCTTAAAGAAGAAAAGGTATTGGGGCATGAATATTTTACAGAAGAATTTATAGTTAAATATATAACTGAAAATATTTTAGACATCAACCCTCAATTATTTTAAATAATATATATAAGAAGAGGAAAGCGGGATGCTCTGGCTACAAAAATAGAATCGATGAAATAAAGGAATCCATTATTAAATATCATAGCCAAGAAAATAAATTTCTAAATAATAAATTTCTATTTTATAAACGATACCTCCACATTTATTGTTTCTATCTTTGCATTTTAATTAAATTATGAATAAAAAAGTACTTTTACTAATACTGGATGGTTGGGGTATTACTCAAGATCATAAAGTTTCTGCCATAACTCAAGCAAAAACGCCTTATATAGATTCACTTTATAAAAAATATTCCAACGCCCAAATTCGAACTGACGGGTTAAATGTTGGCCTACCTGAAGGTCAAATGGGAAATAGTGAAGTTGGACATATGAATTTAGGTGCCGGTCGAATTGTATATCAAGATTTGGTAAAAGTTAATTTAGCCATTAAAAACGATAGCCTCCAAAAAGAACCCGTATTACAACAAGCATTTAATTATGCTAAAAAATATGATAAAAAAATTCATTTTTTAGGCTTATTGTCTAATGGTGGTGTTCATTCACATATAGAACATTTAAAAGGTTTAGTGAGTGCCGCAAATGAAGAAGGACTTAAAAAAGTGTTTATTCATGCATTTACAGATGGACGTGATGTTGATCCTCATTCTGGTGCTGGATTTGTAAATGAATTACAGGATTACCTAGATAAAACCACTGGCAAAATTGCTTCTGTAATTGGAAGGTATTACGCAATGGACCGGGATAAACGTTGGGAAAGAGTTAAAATAGCTTATGATTTATTACTTTCAGGTATCGGAGAAAAGTCTACCAATGCAGCTGAAAGCATTCAAAAAAGTTATACTAAAGGAATTACAGATGAATTTATAAAACCAATTGTAATTACCGAAAACGATCAGCCCATAGGAATTATTGAAAAGGACGATGTAGTAATTTTCTTTAATTTTAGAACGGATAGAGGAAGACAATTAACGCAAGCATTAACTCAAGAATCTGTTAAGAATTTTAATTTGAATCCTATCCCGCTTTACTTTATAACACTTACCAATTACGATCATACTTTCAATAATATTAAAGTAATTTATAACAAAGAGGACCTAAAAGATACACTTGGTGAGGTATTAGAAAAAAACAATAAAAAGCAAATTCGAATAGCTGAAACTGAAAAGTATCCTCATGTAACTTTTTTCTTTTCTGGTGGAAGAGAATTGCCATTTAAAGGTGAAAGTCGAATTCTTTGTCCTTCGCCTAAAGTAGCTACTTATGACCTTCAACCAGAAATGAGTGCCTATCAAATTCGAGATAAAATAATACCTGAAATCAATTCACAATCTGCAGATTTTATTTGTTTAAATTTTGCGAATACAGATATGGTGGGTCATACCGGAATTATTGAAGCAGCAATAAAGGCCTGTGAAACTATTGACTCTTGTACTAAAAGTGTTGTTGAAGCTGCTTTAAAAAATGGATATACTACCATTTTATTAGCAGATCATGGAAACTGTGAAATGATGATGAATCCAGATGGCTCTCCAAATACTGCCCATACCACCAACCCCGTTCCAATAATACTAATTGGCGAAAATAACAGTTTAATAAATAATGGTATTTTAGGTGATATTGCTCCTACTATTCTTGATTTAATGGGAATAGAAAAGCCAGATATAATGACACAAAATTCAATTTTAATAAAATAATTATGAAAAATTTAAGCTATTTACTTCTTGTATTTATGATCATTTCTTGCAAACAATCTTCCGAAAAAAAACAAGATATTAAAGAAATTTCAGAAAATAATGAAATTAAATCAGAACTTAATTTAATGGTTCCTGATACTATTGATGAAAATATGATGCTAATTGGAGTAATCAATGAAGAAGGGTTAAAGAAGCAAGAGTTTATAGATTGGTATCAAGAAAACTATAACGATCATATCTTAGATACTGTTACCATTAAATTGATAAAACCAAAGCTAAATGAGCTTAGGATTAAAGTTTTTATGGGAACTTGGTGTAGTGATAGTCAAAGAGAAGTTGCTGCCCTTTACAAAGTATTAGAAAAAGCTGATTTTGATACTAATCAATTAGAAGTTATAGCGCTTTCTCAAGAAAAGGATACACCTAACCACTTAGAAAAAGGATTTAATATAGAATATGTACCTACCATCATTTTTTACAAGAACGAAAAAGAAATGGGTCGTTATGTAGAATTTGCACAAGATACTTTAGAGAAAGATATATTGGCCATTTTAAACGAAACTGGTTATAAACATTCTTATGAATAGGAAAAATCATATTTCATTTAGCACTTTTAATCTTTATTTTTTAAATAAATAGTAATAGTCTGTTTGCTATCCAAGCATGAGAACATTTACTACAAAAATAGTTGTTATTGAACATTATGGTTTACAATTCTTATATTTCTTAACCCTGATCAATGTATAAGGTTTGTTAATAATCTATTTTTGTTAAAGAAGCACAATTAAATAAACAGGTATTACTAACAAAATAAAAAAATATTATGAAAAAATTACTATTAATTTCGATTTTAGTTTTTACCACAAATTTAAATGCTCAACGCCAAGCTCAATTTATGGAGAACGAAATTTTGGTTCAACTAAAAGACAATGTAAAAACAACTGAAGGGTTAATTGAAATCAATACATTTTCTCTTATAAGTTCAAAACTAATTTCAGACCCTATGAATATATGGCTTTTACGTTTTGATACTTCTGAAAAATCAGAACTAGAGATCATACAAGAACTTTACAAAAACAAAAATATATTAGTTGCTCAAAAAAACCACAGAGTGACTAGCCGTGCTAACATTCCGGATGATCTTTTGTTTGACAATCAATGGCAGTATTACCAAACAAACGATAAGGATATTGATGCTGAGGAAGCTTGGGATATAACAACGGGAGGAACTACAATGAATGGCAATGTAATTGTAGCTTCTGTTTTAGATGATGGGATAGATTTGAATCATGACGATTTTGAAGACAATCTATGGACCAATGAAGCAGAAATTCCAAATAATGATATTGACGACGATAACAATGGTTATATAGATGATTATTTAGGTTGGAGCATAGTTAGCAATAGTGATAATATCACTGGAGGTGGTCATGGAACTCCTGTTGCCGGAATTGTAGGTGCTCAAGGAAATAATAATAATGGTGTTACTGGAGTAAATTGGGATATAAAGGTTATGATTATTAAGAATAATTTCAACACCAACGAAGCAGACGTAATTGAAGCATACAGTTATGCTTTAGAAGCTAGAATGCTTTATAACTCAACAGATGGTACTGAAGGAGCATTTGTTGTATCCACAAATGCATCTTGGGGTATAGATTTTGGTGATCCAGCAGACGCTCCATTATGGTGTGCATTATATGATACATTGGGGGAGAATGGAATATTGAGTTGTGGAGCAACTATTAATGGTAATCAAAATGTAGATATAATAGGAGACCTTCCAACCGCCTGTCCGAGTGAATATTTAATAACTGTAACGAATACAGATATTACAGACAATAAGGTAGTTAATGCTGGATATGGATTAGAAACAATCGATCTTGGTGCACCAGGACAAGGAGCTTATACAACTCAATCAGGAAATGGATATGGGGGCTTTGGTGGAACTTCAGGAGCGACCCCTCATGTTACAGGTGCCATTGCTTTATTATATTCTGCTCCCTGTCAAGAATTTGCTGATATAATTATGAGTGATCCTGCACTAGCGGCGAGGTTAGTTCGTGATTTTATTTTAGAAGGAGTAGATCCTAATCCTTCTTTAGAAGGTATTACTACAACGGGAGGAAGACTTAATTTGAATAATCCTATTCAGGCGCTTATGAATAATTGTGGGTTACTAGCGACTAATGACTTTGATACTAAATCAAATATTGTTACTTTACATCCAAATCCTTCAACTGGAACCATAAAAATATCTAATCAAAATGGTTTTCAATTAAATAAAGTCGCTATTTATTCTATTGATGGTAGACTACTTAAAGAAATAAAAAATATAAGAACTAACTCAATAAATATTGAGGAATTAGTAAATGGGGCATATGTTATTAAAATTTATTTTGAAGAATCAAATACCTTTTTAACTAAGATAGTATTAAAGAAATAAACACTACTTAGAGGTAGTGAAGTAAAATGGAAGCAACTAACTGTCTATTAGAGTTTTATGTTTTGCAAAAAATTAAGACTTTAATGACATTAATTTTCTTTTTAATATTACACTATAATTCAAAAATTATAGAAAAAAAGCTAGTTCAGTTTTAAAAACAACATATGATAATAGCAAAAACCAAAGAAGAAATAGAATTAATGCGTGAAGCTGCTCTCGTGGTTTCAAAAACATTAGGAATGCTTGCAGGTGAAGTTAAACCAGGAGTAACAACGTTATACCTTGATAAGCTTGCGGAAGATTTTATTAGAGAACAAGGTGCCATTCCAGGATTTTTGGGATTATATGACTTTCCAAATACACTTTGTATGAGTCCAAATGCTCAAGTAGTACATGGAATCCCGAACGATACTCCATTACAAGAAGGAGATATTATCTCTATAGATTGTGGTGCCATAAAAAATGAATTTTACGGTGATCACGCCTATACATTTGCAATAGGTGAAATAGCTCCAGAAGTTCAAAAATTACTTCGCATTACTAAGGAATCTTTATATGAAGGTATTCGTGAGTTGAAAATTGGAAAACGTACTGGCGATGTGGGTTATGCGATACAACAATATTGCGAAGCAGAAGGTTATGGAGTCGTAAGAGAATTAGTAGGTCACGGTTTAGGTAGAACTATGCATGAGGACCCTGAAATGCCAAACTATGGTCGACGTGGAAAAGGAAAGAAATTTATTGAAGGAATGACAGTTGCTATCGAACCTATGATCAATTTAGGAACCAAGCGTATTGAACAATTAGAAGATGGCTGGACCATTTTAACTAAAGATAGAAAACCCAGCGCACATTTTGAACATGATGTAGCAATTGTAGATGGAAAACCCAAGTTATTATCAACTTTTGATCACATCTATACAGCTTTAGGAATAGAAAGTAACGAAGAAGATGAATTTAGGTTTGACAGCTAAGTGAAAATTATATCTAAAGCATTAAATAGTATCCCAAGACCCATACTTATAAAATTAAGTTATTGGCTTAGACCTGTGATAGCTCTATTGTTAAAAGGCAGCAACTATACCGATCCCATAGACGGTAAATCCTATCGAAAATTTTTACCTTATGGATATGAAACCATACGTGAGAATGTTTTAGCACCCGGAACTTTATCTTTAGAAAGGCATCGTTTATTTTGGTTGTACTTAAAAAATGAAACCGATTTCTTCTCCAATGAAAAAAAAATAAAACTCCTTCATTTTGCTCCAGAACAAGCATTTTATAGTCGCTTCAAACAAATAAAATACCTAGAATATATTACGACTGATTTAAATTCACCATTAGCAGCTGTGAAAGCAGATATTTGTAAGCTACCATTTAAAGACAATGAATTTGATTATATTTTTTGCAATCATGTATTAGAACATATTCCTGACGACACTAAAGCAATGCAAGAATTATATCGTATTCTAGCACCTGGTGGGATCGGTATCTTTCAAATTCCACAAGAATTATCAAGAGAAATTACTTTTGAAGATAATAGCATAACAGACCCTAAAAAACGTGCTAAGATATTTGGACAATATGATCACGTAAGAATATATGGCCGTGATTATTTCAATAAACTTCGCAGCATTGGTTTTAAAGTTACAGAGGTAGATTATACCAAAACACTTTCAGAAAAAGACATCAATAAGTTTCGATTAGCAAAGGGAGAAATTATACCTATTTGTAAAAAAAATTAGTTCAACAACCTGTTTTTTAATCCTTCCGTAGCAAATACCTGCTCTTCATTATTTTGATCGTTGTACGTAAAATAAACATCAATCCCATTAAGGTTTTTTAATATTACTTTAGAATTTTCCAATCCTAAAGCCATAAATGCAGTTGCGTAGGCATCTGCTAACGCGCAAGTAGATGCCAAAACAGTAGCACTAGTAATATCACTTTTTTCAGCTGACCCTGTAATAGGATTTAAAGTATGTACGTATTTATTTCCTGTTAATGAATCAATTCTAAATTTACGATAGTTCCCTGAAGTCGCCATTGCTATATTTTCCAAAGCGATGATATTTGAATAACTTCTATCATTTAAATTAGAAGATACATTTTCAATTCCAACAAGCCAAGATTTATTTTTTTCAATATTTTTACCTTTAGCTAAAATCTCACCTCCTAATTCAATAAGGTAATTAGTAATGCCTTTAGATTCTAGGTACTTCCCAATAAGGTCAATACTATACCCTTTTGCCACCGCATTAAAGTCAATATATATTGCTGGATATTGTTTTTCTATTTTGTATTCTGAAGTAAGTTTTACTTTATTAAATCCTACAAATTTCAACATAGAATCCAAAGCTATACTATCAATCTCTTGTAGTGGATTTGTATCTCCAAAACCATACGCATTTCTTAAAACACCAATGGTAGGATCAAAAAAACCTCTAGTGGTTTTATATATTTCAGCTGAAATATTAAAATTATCGATAAAAATATCATCTACAATAATATCGGTATTCCCACGATTAATTTTTGAAATATCACTTTCTGGAAGATAGGTACTTACCGATTTATTTACTTTATAAAAAACAGAATCAATTCCTTTTTCAAAATCAATATCATTTATAGAATATACTTGAATTGAAAATGTGGTTCCAAAGGCCTGTCCTTTAAAAAAATATTTTTGAGGCCTATCATTTTTACAGGAAACCAATAAAAATAAAAATAAACTCCAAATTATATTTTTCATTGTCTATCTTAATTGATTAAATACGGTTCGAAATTACTCATTTACTCACAATTTATTTGTTTTATTATTAGATTTCGTTAATTTTCAATTTCCTTAGGTGTGAAATATTCTATATGTTCGTTTCATTTTATTTCAATTAATCCCTTATATACAAAAGAATAATCATCTCCGTTTATGACTGGCTGATTAATATCTAATCCATGCCCTAACAAAATACCAGCATAATATACTTTTGCTTTGTGTTTAATAGCGTGTTCTATAATTGGTTTTATGCTGATGTGATTATAATTATTCAATTTTTCAGAACTTGAGACGTCTCTTACCACTACAAAAGAAGTTTCTTTATTTTTTAACACTACAAATTGAGGGTTTTTTTTTAAATCTGAATTGATAGCTAAAAATTCATAACCTTCTTTTTCTAGCTCCTCTCCAACTAAATTCATTGCTAAATTACGTGATTCTTGTCTTGTAAGTTTTTGATTCATAAGCTTGACTATATTTTTGTGTTTCTTGGCGAAAATACAAATGATTACTATTGCTATTTCTATATAGTATAGTAATTATATCATCTAATAAATATTTACTAGATAATGATCATAAAAAAACACTTCTAAATAGAAGTGTTTTTTTATGATCTATTATAACATTAGTTTTCATTATCCTCCAAAATCATCAAATCGAATATTCTCATCTGGCATCCCAAAATCTTCACCCATTTTTTGCACAGCTTGGTTCATTAAAGGTGGACCACAGAAATACAATTCTATGTCTTCTGGATTTTCATGATGATCCAAGTAGTTGTCAATCACACAATTGTGAATAAACCCTACAAAACCGTCTCCTTCGACATCATTAATATCTTTTTTTACCTTCCAGTTATCAATATCTAACGGTTCAGATAATGCTAAGTAAAATTTAAAATTTGGAAAATCTCTTTCTAAAGCTTTAAAATGTTCTAAATAAAATAATTCTGCTTTAGAGCGTCCTCCGTACCAATACGTAACCTTTCTATTGGTCTTTAATGTTCTGAATAAATGATATAAATGGGATCTCATTGGAGCCATTCCAGCTCCACCACCAACATACAACATCTCTGAATCGGATTCGTTGATAAAAAACTCCCCATAAGGTCCTGAAATAATTACTTTATCGCCTTTTTTCTGATTAAAAATATACGAAGATGCAATACCAGGATTTACATCCATCCATCCACCTTTGACGCGATCAAATGGTGGACTTGCAATACGAACATTTAACATTATTTCTCGTCCTTCAGCAGGGAAAGAAGCCATAGAATAGGCTCTTTCTACGGTCTCCGTATTTTTCATTACTAAAGGCCATAATTTAAATTTTTCCCACTCAGCTTTAAATTTATCTGGAGTATCATGTTCTTCTGGATGAGCGGTAATGTCCATATCAGAAAACTTTACCTCACAGGCTGGAATTTCAATTTGAATATACCCACCAGCTTTATAACCCATATCTTCAGGGATTTCAACTACAAATTCTTTAATAAAAGAAGCTACGTTATAATTTCTAACTACGGTTGCTTCCCATTTTTTAATTCCAAAAACTTCTTCAGGAATCGTAATATTCATGTTTTGCTTCACTTTTACTTGACAAGCTAAACGAATTCCATCTTTTAATTCTTTTCTTGTAAAATGAGGCGTTTCAGTTGGTAGTGCTTCGCCTCCTCCTTCTATTACGTGACATTCACATTGAATACAAGTTCCTCCACCCCCACATGCAGATGGTAAAAATATTTTTTGATTCCCTAAAGTAGTCAATAAACTATCTCCTGAAGAAACTTCAATTTCCTTTTCTCCATTAATAGTTATTGAAACTGGTCCAGAAGGTGCCAATTTTTCTTTAGTAAACAATAATAATGATACCAATAATAATATCAAAACCAAAAAGGCAACAACTGTTGCTATGACTACCCCTATTGTACTTGCTGCTAAGATCATATTATTTCTACTTTATAGTTGAAACTTCAACAATTTGAGTTGATTCAATTTTTTCTTTGTTAATACCTTCAGCTTTTGAAACAGTTGTTTCAGAAGTTGCTTCTTCATTTTCACCACTCGTTGTCAACATACCCCCAAAACTCATAAATCCTATTGCCATTAATCCAGTTATAATAAATGTGATTCCTAAACCTCTTAATGGGCCAGGAACGTTAGAATACCTAATTTTTTCACGAATAGCTGCAATAGCAAGTATTGCTAAAAACCAACCAATTCCTGAACTAATTCCATAATTTAATGCCAAACCTAATGTTTCAATTTCGCGAGATTGCATAAATAAAGAACCTCCTAAAATCGCACAATTTACTGCAATAAGCGGTAAGAATATACCAAGTGAATTGTATAAAGATGGTGAAAATTTCTCTACTACAATTTCAACTAATTGTACCATTGTCGCTATGGTTGCAATAAATAATATAAACGAAAGAAAACTTAAATCGTATTGTGCATACTCAGGCCCTAACCAAACTAGGGCTCCATCTCTTAATATGTACTGATCTAATAACCAGTTTAATGGAACGGTGACAGCTAATACAAAAATTACTGCTGCACCTAAACCCACTGCGGTTTTCACTTTTTTAGAAACAGCAAGGTATGAACACATTCCAAGGAACGTGGCAAATACCATATTGTCAATAAAAATCGATTTAAAAAATAATTCTAATTGTTCCATTCTTTTTAATATTCTAAATTCAATATTTAATTCCTATCGAAAAATAATCTATTCGTCCTCTATTAAAGACGTATTTCTTGAACGTTGTACCCAAATAATTAAGCCAACAATAATTAAAGCCATTGGCGATAATAACATAAAACCATTATTTTCATAACCAAATGCATAAAGACCAGTTAATTCAATTGGATCGCCTAATACTTTATAACCTAGTAAAGTTCCTGAACCTAATAATTCTCTAAAAAATCCTACCAAAATAAGGATTAAACCATAACCTAAAGAGTTTCCAATTCCATCAAGGAATGAACGCCAAGGTCCATTTGCTAATGCAAACGCTTCAAAACGTCCCATTATAATACAGTTGGTAATAATTAAGCCAACAAATACAGAAAGCGTTTTACTTAACTCATAAGCAAATGCTTTTAGTACTAAATCTACAATAATTACTAAAGTAGCAACTACTATTAATTGAACGATGATTCTAATTTTAGAAGGGATTATATTTCTCATTAAAGAGATCACAACATTACCTACTCCTAAAACAAACATTACAGAAACTGCCATTACAATAGAAGCTTCAAGTTCAGCCGTAATAGCTAATGCGGAACAAATTCCTAATACCTGAATCGTAATTGGATTATCATCCGATAAAGGATCCGTTATTAATTTCGCGTCTTTTTTTGATAAAAGTCCCATAAATTAATTGTTTTTTAAAGATTTGAAATAAGGAATGTAGAGCTTCAATTCATCTTTAACCATAGAAGTTACTCCGTTACCTGTTATGGTAGATCCAGCAATTGCATCTACTTTATTATCTATTTTATTGTTGTTTCTTGGATCTCCATTTCCCTTTGTAACGACTACTCCAGTAAATTTTCCTGACGCATTATTTAAGTGTTCACCTGTAAAGTCATCCATAAAAAAACGCTTATTGATATTAGCTCCTAAACCAGGAGTTTCTCCTTTATGATCAAAGAACACACCTTTAATTACCATATTTTTATCTACAGCTATATAACCCCATATTGCATCCCATAAACCTTTTCCTAAAATAGGTATTACATAGTAAGTTCCAGATTTAGATTCACTTATAAACAAAGGTAACTTTCTAGCATAGGAAGGATCTTTGGCTAAAGCTTTTTGTTTTTTTACATCAATTAAATAGGCCTCATTATTTTCCGTTACATCAGTTCCTTGAATGACAAGTTGTTCCGTAATATTTTTTGAAAATAATTTAGCAACTTTGCTTTTTGAAACAAATGTTACACTTGATTCGTCATTTTCATTGATTCCCAAAGCGTATAAAATATTTTGTTGTTTCTCAATACGCTTATTTTCATCAATATCACCTTTTAAACCTTGAGAAGCAAAAGCTAATATTGATCCAACAACCACTACCATTATTATAGCAAAGATGATTGTGTAACTATTTTTATCAGTATTAATAGCCATAATTAATTAGTTTTAACTTTTAAACGATTCATCCTCTTTTTTACATTACCTTGAATGACATAATGGTCAATGGTTGGTGCAAATACATTCATAAGTAATATTGCCAAGAATACACCTTCTGGATATGCTGGATTAAATACTCTAATCATGATAGAAATAAGCCCTATTAAAAATCCATAAATCCATTTTCCTTTATTTGTTTGAGAAGCTGTCACAGGATCTGTAGCCATATATACAGCACCAAATAAAATACTACCAATGATTAAGTGTTGCCAAAATGGTACATTCATTAATCCATAAAATTTATTAGAATCTCCTATCCAACCTGCATCAACTACCCCGTTAAAAATTAAGCCCATCGTTAATGCTCCAATTAATGTTGAAATAATAATTCTCCAACTTCCTACTTTAGTAAAAATTAAAAATAAAGCACCTATGATGATTAAAAATTTGGAAGTTTCACCTACCGATCCTGGAATTAGTCCCCAAAACATGTCCCAATAATCATAGGCAATAGAGTTATTTTGCGCATATGCTCCTAAAATCGTCTCTCCTGAAATAGCATTAAGACTTTCACCAGTTGCAATCATTTGATCTCTTTCTACTGCTCCATGAACCCATACTTTATCACCTGACATCCAAGTAGGATAAGAAAAGAATAAGAAAGCTCTAATAGTTAATGCTGGGTTTAAGATGTTCATACCCGTACCTCCAAATATTTCCTTGCCGATAACTACTCCGAAAATAACTGCTACTGCCAACATCCATAAAGGAATATCAATAGGTACAATTAATGGAACAAGCATGCCTGTAACTAAATATCCCTCTTCAACTTCGTGGCCTTTTATAACAGCAAATAAAAATTCTACCATTAATCCAACTCCATAAGAAACAATTACTAATGGAAGTACTTGCCACATCCCTACTATTAAATTATCCCAGGTCCAAAATGTGGCAGCAAAAAAACCACTTGTAGCTTTAATTTCACCTAATGCTAAATAATGTTGATAACCAGCATTAAACATTCCGTAGACCAAACAAGGTAACAATGCTATAATTACCGTATTCATAGTACGTTTTAAATCATCCGCAGCTTTTATGTGTGTCCCATTATGAGTGGTCTCATTTGGTAAGTATAAAAAAGTATGTAATGCGTTAAACGCAGGAGCCATCTTAGACCCTTTAAACTTTTCTTTTAAACTATGTAAATTACTTTTTAAACCCATTATCCTATCTCTTTATACATTAAGTCTAAACCTTTTCTTATTATTTCTTGATGTGGTTGCTTAGAAACACAAACAAATTCTGTTAATGCAAAATCTTCAGGAGCGACTTCGTACATACCCAAAGCTTCCATTTCGTCTAAATCCTCATATTTACAAGCTTTCAATATTTGCATAGGGTAAATATCTAGAGGAAATACTTCTTCATAGGAACCCGTTATAACAAATGCACGGTACTCTCCATTGGTGTTAGTATTAAGGCTGTATTCCTTATTGGGTTGTAACCAAGAGAAAGTCAAAGCCCTTGAAGTAGATATTTTATCAAAGATCGGTTTATTCCAACCAAAAAATTCATAATCATCTCCTTCTGGTATCACAGTAACAGTATTAGAATAATACCCTAAATGGCCTTTAAGAGCGATTTTTTCACCGGACAAAACATTACCATTAATAACTCTTACATTCTTTTCATTTAATCCTGAATCATATATAAAAGTAGAAACCTCAGCTCCAATTTTAGTGGTATAGTATTTAGGGTTTTTTAATGACGAACCAGATAACGCAATAACACGTTTAGCATTAAATTTACCAGTTAAAAATAACGCTCCAATAATGACTAAATCTTGTGGAGTTAGGGTCCAAACAACTTCACCTTTATTAACAGGATCCACTTTATTAATTAGTGTTCCAACATTTCCTGCAGGATGAACTCCAGACACTTTATGTACTGTAATATCATTTAATCCCTCAAAAATACTTTTTGAATTTTTACCAACACTAACATTAACCTTACCATCGGTTAATTTGCTAAAAGCAGTTACTGCAGCTTGTAATTCCTTTTCTTTACCCAACAGGGTAAAATCATAATCAGCTGATAATGGTGCAGTTGTTAATGCTGAAATAAAAATAGCTTTTGGCTTCACATCTGGATTAGCAATTACATCGTAAGGTCTTTGTTTTATAAAAGCCCAACAACCCGTTGCTAATAAATGATTTTTAATTTCATCTGAATTCATGGAGCTTACATTGAAAACACCGTTATCTCTGTAGGTATCAAGTTGGTCTGCTTCAATAATTATTTCTGTAATTACACGTTTGGCTCCTCTTTTAATTGTTACGAGTGTACCACTAACTGGAGAAACAAACTTTATTGCTTCATTAGTTTTAGAGTAAAATATAACATCTCCGGCTTGTACCTTGGCTCCTTCTTTTACATTCAATTTTGGTGTAATAAGATGAAACTCTGAAGGTCTAATAACGTACGTTTTAGATCGAGGTGCATTTGAAAGAGTTTTGCTTGCTTCACCTTTTAAGCGGATGTTAATACCTTTTTTAATCTTAATGTCTTTAGACATAGAATACTTGTTTAAATTCTATTTAAAAATCCCTTTTTTGGGTATGCAAATTTAGAAAAAATATGTTGCTACACACACTATTTATTGCAATTTTCTTGTTAAAATAAAAAGCATATAAAAACCGTTTATTTTAGGTGCAATAATTGCTTATATTTAACATCTTAAAACCCATTAAAAATGTTAAAAAACGTTATCACTATACTTTTAACTGCTTGTTTTTCAAACTCTTTAATAGCTCAATATGCCGAACACATAGAACCTGATTTTATTAAAACCATTCAGTTTGCAGGTGACACCAAACAAAGTCAGCTACCAATTATAAACTTAAGCGAAGCACTTTTTCTTTCATTCGATGATTTAAATGGAAATGAAGCAGACTATTATTATCAAATAACGCATCACGATTTTGATTGGACATTAAGTGACCTAACAAAAGGTGAATATATGAGCGGGTTTGATGATGTTCGAATTTATAATTACGAAAACTCATTCAATACATTTCAAAGTTATTCGCATTACACTTTAAAAATTCCTAATAGAGATACTAGAAAACTCACAAAAAGTGGAAATTATATGATTTCAATTTTTGATAATAATGGAGAAATTGTTTTTTCTAGAAGGTTTATGATAGTTGAAAATATAGTTTCGGTACCTACTTATATTAAAAGAGCAAGAGATTTAAAAAGTATTGAAACTAAACAAGTAGTTCAATTTACTATTGATTCTCCAAGTTTACTAATAACCAATCCAGACGAAACAATTAAAACTTTAATATTACAAAACAGTAACCTAAACAATTCAATCACCAATTTAAAGCCTCAATATACTATTGGCTCCCAACTAATTTATAGGTACGACAAGGAGGCGTCTTTTTATGGAGGAAATGAGTTTTTATACTTTGACAATAAAGATATTAGGGCAGGTACCTCTACCATAAGACGTATCGACTTAACTGATATTTACAATCACTTTTTATACACAAATGGAGCTAGATTTAACAGACCATATACCTATAACCCAGACATTAATGGTAATTATCAAATAAGAGTATTAAACGCAAATACCAACATGGCAATTGAAGCAGATTATGCTCGTGTACATTTTGCTTTACAATATTTTGAGGATATAGCAGATAAAGAAATTCATGTGTACGGTAATTACAATAATTGGACTATAAATGAATCAACCTATATGGAATATGATGGCTTTTCAGATACCTATATAAATAGTCAATTATTTAAACAAGGGTTTTATAATTATAAGTTCGTATTGGTAAACAGAGACGGAACAGTTGACGAAGGAGCTATATCAGGGAATTTTTGGCAAACTGAAAATGAATATACTGTTTTAGTCTACTTTAGGGATCTAGGAGCTCGTTATGATCGAATTATTGGTATGGGTAAAGCAAACTCCATCACCATAAATAATCAATAAATTAAAAAATAGCAGGAGTATCGTAACTTAGATTTTTTGTTTTGTACTTCTTTAGTTTTTTACTATAATAATTACATTCCTTAATTGGATTTACGTAAACATGTAAACTCATTGCTCTTTTATTCTTAGAATTATGCAAACTATGCAACCCAATATCATCATTAATGAAATAAGTCCCTTTTTCTGCCATCAATTTACTCACTGTTAAAACTGGAATTTCAGCTTCATTATTTTTATATTGATTTTCAGTAATAGCGCCTTCAATTAAAAAAACCCAACAATCCTGATCGTTATGACAATGTATTGGAGTTTCATGTCCAGCTTGCCAGCACAATAAAAGAAGTTCGTAATCTTCAGTTCTTGCAATACAATTTCTGGTATAATGATTTTCATCCCAAGTACCAATATTTTCAAATTCACTAATAGGTATCTCTAAATTATTAATTATATTTTTAATACCTTGTTTTTTAGCGCTTGATATTTTTTTTACTAATTCTGAAATTGTATTTATTGGCATAAATTTAATTTTAATTATTGAACTCTGAACTATTAAACTATTTCGAATAATATAATGTTTATAAACCATTATCTTCGCACACTTCTTAATTAATTTATTTAAAAAAAACCTGTGAAAAGAGAGCTAGAATTATTTCAAAAATTAGCAACACAATTACTGCATAAAGAAATAGAGGAACCGGTAATCAAGCCCTTACAAGCAAATTTATTATGGGATAAAATAAATATTTCATTAAAAGAAGAAGCTATTTCGGAAGAAGAATTCGAAAAAGTATTAAGTAAAATTATATTTAATACGCCTAGAACAGCAACTAATAAATTTTTTAATCAACTTTTTGGAGGAAGAAACCCAAAAGCTACACTTGGGGATCTATTAGCTGTTATCTTAAACAATAGTATGTATACCTATAAGGTAGCGGGACCACAAGTAGGTATTGAAATTGAAATCATCAATCGTGTTTGTGACATTATTAAATATCCAAAACAAAGCGGAGGAACGATTACTTCTGGAGGTTCCGTTAGCAACATGATTGCAATGCTTATGGCTAGAGATAAAATTAATCCAGAGGTAAGGTATCAAAGTTATCAAGAACCAATATTCGCTTATACTTCTGAAGCATGTCATTATTCAATTAAAAAAAACGCTGCTATTATTGGAATTGGTACTGAGCAAGTAAGAAAAATAAAAACAAATGAAAAGGGTGAAATTATTCCTGAAGAATTAGAAAACGCCATTCAAGAAGACATCAAAAACAACAAAAAACCATTTTTCATAAATGCAACCGCAGGTACTACTGTATATGGAGCTTTTGATCCAATTGAAAAAATTTCCTCCATTGCTAAAAAGTATAATATCTGGCTACATGTGGATGGAGCTTATTGTGGTAGTGTAATTTTTAGTAAAAAATACAAGCATTTAGTAAAGGGATTGGAACTTGCAGATTCATTTGTCTTTAATGCTCACAAAATGATAGGTACCCCTTTAACCTGTTCTATTTTAGTAACTCAAGATAAAAAGTATTTATACGATTCTCTTTCCGTAGAAGCAGATTATTTATATCAAACCGATGGCGATGATTTTAATTTAGGAAAAACCTCATTGCAATGCGGAAGAAGAAATAATGCTTTAAAATTTTGGACACTCTGGAAATCTATTGGAACTAAAGGCCTAGAAACTATTGTCAACAATCAATTTATGCTAGCTGATGTTGCTATAAATTACGTGAAAGATCATTCAGATTACACATTTTATAGTTGCGATAATTCAATTTCTGTCTGCTTTAATTACAAAAACATTCCTGCAGATAAACTTTGTACCTTATTATATGAATATGCGGAATTGGTAATTGGTTTTGGAATTATAAAAGGGATTACATTCGTTCGATTAGTAACGATTAACCCATCCAATACTAAAAATGATATTTTAGACTTATTTAAAACTATTGAAGACTTTGTGAAAAACAATAAAAATTTATTTTAAAAGATAATTAATAATATGAGTTTTTTAAAAAACATTAGTAATGCAATAGCTTCCATAGGAAATAATAAAACAAAAAATAATTTAGACACCGAATCTACCGAAGAGAATAATATAGAAGAATTAGAAGGAGAAAAAATTGGAGCATCTAAAGATGGGCAATTAAATGTTGGAATACAGGAGTTATCTGGTTATTTATTTTTAGAAACATTTATACTAAGCAATGTAATTATTAAAACATTTAATGGTGCAAAACTTACTTTTATAGGTGGTAAAGATGAATTTATAGTAGTATCAGACACTCAAGAAATAAAATCTGATTTGGCGGGTAATTCTTTTAAATACATAACCCAAATTAGTTTTGATATTACCGAAGAAGGAGTTGAACGCATTAAAAATGGAGGTTTTTCAAAAATACAACTCGATTTTAAACGAAAATCTTTGCTTTTCAACAAAACGATTTAACCCTCTTAATCCATCCATTTTAATAAGAACACTAAAATGTATTATTCGTTTTTTATCACTTGCTTCAATCCAATTTCCTCCCGCTATTTCATCTTTCGAAAATAATAAGCTTGTATTATTTATATCCTAAATAAATGACAGAACGTAATTTCGACTAGGAGACTCATCGCTATTGCAACTAAGATAGGACAAAATCTTAATTTTTATTAAATGTAAAGTTAACCCTGCACATTAATATTTCACATCATTATTTAAAGTGGAAAATAGAAAAAAGATTCCTTTTGGTCTATTCCGTTTCATTATTGAAATTAGTACCTTTGTGAAACAAAATTTATAAAAAAAACATATCATGGGAAAAGGATTTTTTGAAGTACCCATTGCGGTAAACGAACCAGTAAAAGCATACGCACCAGGAAGTTCTGAGCGCACTGAACTATTAGCAGAATACAAAAGAATGTACAATGCTACTGTTGACATTCCTATGTATATTGGTGACAAACAAGTATTTACTAATGATAAAAGAAATCTGTCACCACCGCATGAGCATTCACACGTAATAGGAAACTCCAATTATGGAGGAGAACAAGAAGTACGCGACGCTATTGATGCGGCTATGGCTGCTCGTGAAAAATGGGCAAATATGAGCTGGGAACATAGAGCTTCTATATTTTTAAAGGCTGCTGATTTACTGGCAGGGCCATTCCGAGCAAAAATGAATGCAGCTACAATGATTGCACAAAGTAAAAATGTAATGCAAGCTGAAATTGATGCCGCTTGTGAGCTAATTGATTTCTTTAGATTCAACGTGAAGTACATGAGTCAGTTATATAAGGAACAACCAGAATCATTACCAGGAATGTGGAATCGTTTAGAACACAGACCTCTGGAAGGTTTTATTTTTGCGCTTACCCCGTTTAATTTCACTTCTATATGTGCTAACCTTTGTGCAGCGCCTGCTATGCTAGGTAATGTGGTGGTTTGGAAACCAGCTGAAACACAAATCTATTCTGCACAAGTAATCATGGAATTATTCCAAGCAGCAGGATTACCTAACGGAGTAATCAATATGGTAACGGTAAGTGGTAAAGAGATTTCAAAAGTTGTTTTTCAAGATAAAAATTTTGCAGGATTACATTTTACAGGAAGTACTGATGTATTTCGAAAGCTTTGGAAAGAAATAGGAAATAATATTGAAAAGTATAAATCCTACCCAAGAATAGTTGGTGAAACAGGAGGAAAAGATTTTATAATCGCTCACAAATCAGCAGTAGCTGCTGAAGTAGCAACAGCTATTACCAGAGGTGGTTTTGAATTCCAAGGACAGAAATGTTCAGCAGCCTCACGTGCTTACGTACCTTTAAATTTATGGGCAACTGTAAAAAAACAAATTGTTGCTGACACTAAAGATTTCAAAATGGGTTCTCCTGAGGACACTTCAAACTATATCAATGCCGTAATTTCTGAAAAGGCATTTGATCGTATTTCTACATATATTGATGATGCTAAAAAAGCGGATGACGCTGAGATTATTGCTGGAGGAAATTATGACAAATCAGTAGGCTATTTTATTGAGCCAACTATTATTGTAACGACAAATCCTAAGTTCAAAACTATGGTTGAGGAAGTATTCGGTCCAGTAATGACTATTTTCGTTTATGATACTGAGAAGTGGGAAGAAACACTAGAGCTAGTAGATAGCACTTCAGAATATGCGCTTACAGGGGCTATTTTATCAGTAGATAGATATGCCGCAGAATATGCTACTAAAGCTCTAGAAAATGCAGCAGGTAACTTCTATATTAATGACAAACCAACGGGTGCTGTTGTTGGACAACAACCCTTCGGTGGCGCTAGAGGTTCTGGCACAAACGATAAGGCTGGTTCAATCTTAAATTTGTTAAGATGGGTTTCTCCAAGAACCATTAAAGAAACATTTGTACCTGCAACTGACTACAAATACCCATTTTTAGGATAAGCCTTAAATTTCTAAAATAAAAAAAGCCTAAGCAATATATTGCTTAGGCTTTTTTTGCTTATTTTTATAAGGCTACCTATTATTCATAGGGTTTGTTCTCACCAACTTCAGCAAATTGTGCATTACGAGCAGAATTATCACTACTAACAACCATCGCAACAATACTTAAATTTTCATTATTATAATTTTCTGGAACCATCAAACTAAAAGTTCTTGTATACGTTTTTAATGCTTCAACTCCTGAAATCTCATCACCCGTTAAATTTGTAAGAGAGTTTCTTAATCCATCATTATGAACAAAACCTGGTATTGGATTTCCTAATTGATAGTATGGACTTGTTTGATCATTATTAAAATAATTAACTTGGTCTTGTACCACACCACTTTCTAAAAGGTAAACCACCAATTTATCACCAGGCATAGAACCATCTTTGTAAACAACATCAACTTCAACTACTAATTCATTAGCGTCAGATAACTCTGAGTTGACAGCAATAGCTAAATTTGTATCGGTACCTGCCATGAGCAATACATCTTCTGGATTATAAGGAGAAAGCCAGTTAGTTGTTCTGTTTATTTTTCCTGTAGGATAACTAGTTACTCCAAATGCATCTCTAAGTTCATCAACTTGAGGAAAATATAAAAGATCTGGATCACCACTACCAGTTTTATGAATAGCAATAACAGCAATATCTTCGGTTACCGCATGAACTTCCTCAATAGCAGCTGTTATTATTGGACAAAAACCACACCACGTACCTGTATAATCTTCAATTACAACTTTTCTTTTTGGTATAATTACCTTAAAGATTTCCGTATTGGTAGTTATAATTACACCATTTTCAGTGTAGACTCCATAAACTTGAAATTCTCCAACAGTTTCAGAAATAAATATATTTCCATTAATTGCTACACCATCTACATAAAAGGTAGCTTCTAAAGACAGATCAACACCTGCTTCGTTAATTATTTTAAAAGGAATCTCTTGATTTCTAAGTGAAGCTTCTCTTACTAATTCATCAACAATAATTTCTGCTGTTGGCGGATATAAGGGTACATTCTCTTCAGATCTACTACATGACACTATGGTTCCAAAAGCAATAATTAACATAAAACAATAAACATTTTTCATAGGTATGTTTTTTTTTAAATAGTTCAAGCAAAAGTAATAGAAATTACAAAAAGAAAGAATTTAATACTAAAAAAATAACAACTATTTTAAGGAGTAGTTATTTCTTTAGTATTTATTGAAATTTTTAATTTAT
>ERZ887851.926-NODE-926-length-27326-cov-14.006124_pt1 | contig 27326 bp, 20 predicted proteins | sample MGYA00521100_ERZ887851 | MGnify/ENA primary metagenome ERZ887851 (study PRJEB32303, sample SAMEA104408602) | aquatic metagenome | biome: Brackish water; feature: Pelagic; material: water | place: Baltic Sea | collected 2014-06-06T16:11:00 | depth 11,444 m ... | reverse complement strand
CGAACAAACAAGTCCACAGCCACAACAGAGTCACATCCGCTTGAACCAACAATTGTATCTTGATAAAAGCCGGTTGTATTGACTTGTAAGCCGTTGGCTAAGGTGTAGTTGTCATTGAAGCAAATAGTATCAAACTGCACAATTGCTGGGTTTAGAGGAGTAATTTGTAAGATAATACTATGAATACTATCACATCCATTAATGGAGCCACCGGCGATAGTATCATTATATGTTCCCGCTGTCATTGTAAATGATCCATCGGGCAATTGAAGACTGTCACCAAAACATATGACTTGATTAGAATTTGTTTGGACAATTGGATTAACGGTTATATCAATGCTGTCAGTAATTATACAAATAGGCGTAAAAAAGATATCATCAATTCCATAATCATTATTACCCGTTATCACATCACTTTCAATACAAATTTGAATATTTGTATTGGTTCCGGAATTGTAGCTTGCGGAAAATTGTTGCCAATCACAAGCAGTAAGAGAAGGAGAGAAAGATGAACCTACTTGCACCCCATCGATCAAAAAATTTAAGGTTGCTACATTGTTTAAATCGGTATTTTCCAAACTAATCACCCAAGCAGAGAAGTTATAATCCGTATTAGGGCTGACATTAATATTTTGGCACCAAACATTTGTATTTGGTATAATGGACCCATTAATGATCATTAAATTTCCGGCACCTGAAGTATGATCTATACAACTGAAGAAATTATTGTGAACATTTGAGGGACTCGTACTTATAGCGTAGGTACTTGGATTGCTAAGCAATCCAAAAGACCCACCCACTCCTAAACCATAATCTGAGAGAAATCCTGTGTTTCCAAGTTCAAAATCACCGTTAACTAATAAATTATTAGTAGAATCGTTGAAGGAAGCTGTACAAATATAAGTGCCTGTAGTTAATGCTGTGAAAGTTTGATTGGTACTGTTATCTTGCCATTGATAGCTATCGAACCCTGCTCCCGCATCTAAAAGAATATTTTCACCTTGGCAAAAGCTGGTATCGGGACCCAAGTCCATGGCGCAATTTTGGGAAAAAACGCTTGAGTTACTAAAACATATTAAAATAAACAAAAGGATGGATGCGGATTTTTTCATTTTTTATTGCTTGCTTGCTAAGATTAATTTTTTTGTGCTAAATCTAAACTTGGTAATTGGATATTGTAAAGATAGTTAAGTTCTGAGGTAAATCCTCGATTTTCAGAAAAACCAATTGATATTACTTACCTTCTCACTCCATTGCCAAAATTGCTCTTGAAGCTTCTCGTCCCTTGAAAGTTCTGAGCCTTTATAGGCAACACATTTGTCAAAATACATACCACTAATAGTTGCCACTTCTAATGAAGAAGCTAAGTAAATTGAAGTTGCAGCGCCTTTTTCAATAGACAAGCCAAAACTTGAAAACAGCGACCAAACAAATCCAAAAAATTTATTGCCCGCTTTGTTACCAATTTTGGTTTTAACAACTCCGGGATGAAGACAGTTAACCGTTACGCCTTTATCTTGTAATTTGTCCGCTAAGTATTTTGTGAAGAGTACATTTGCCAGTTTTGAATTTTCATATTGTTTAAATACAGAGTAGGCTTCTTTGGTATTGATTTTATCAAAGTCAATTTGTCCACCATAGTGCGCTTTTGAAGACACATTAACTATTCGAGCTCCTTTTTTTAATAAGGGTAAAAGGTGGTAAGTTGTTGCAAAATAACCGAAATGATTGACTGCCATCGTTTTTTCAATGCCGTTTTCACTTAGTTCAAAATTTGCAAATGTTGCCCCAGCATTATTAACAAGCACATCTAATTTCGAGTAGCTAGATTTAAATTCACTACAAGCATTTTCAATACTTTCTAAACTTGAGAAATCAACTAAAAAAATATCTACATTATCATTTTTAGTCAATTCAATTAGTTCTTGCTTAGCTAATTCGGCTTTATCCTTACTTCTACAGAACATGGAAATTTTGAAGCCTTTTTTTAAAAGCGCTTTGGCAGTTGCAAAGCCTATTCCAGCATTTGCGCCAGTTATTATAGCATGTTTCATCATATAATTTAGATTATTTATTCGTCTTTAAACAATTCATCCAAGTCAGTATGTTTATAAATATCTCTTCTTTCTTTTTTTGTAGGTCGACCTAAGCCCTTTTCTCTATGTGCATTAGGCAGTAGAAAGGCAGATTTCAATTTAGGTATAATTAAATCTTCTGGGGGTGTTAAATCTTCATAGCAAGTTTGAGCAATTGGCGCACTAGTTCTTTTTTCAATAAAGGATAAGACCTTAATAGTTCGAGTTAGATGATTAATTCTAATCTTTAGTACGTCATTAATGTTAATCTTCGATGAAGCTTTTAATTTATCATCTCCCCGTTTAATTCGACCAGCTTCACAAGCTTTTGTTGCAGCTGTTCTTGTTTTATAAGTGCGAATAGCCCATAGCCATTTGTCTACTCTCAATTTTTCCATACCTAATTCAAAAGTTCTCCGCAATTATAGCAATGTTTTGCACCGTTGTGATGATCTTCTCTTCTACAATTTTGACAAACTTGAGTAGATATATCCGCTTTAAGTTGAGCGCTAACTATTCCTGCTCCCACAATCCCCGTTGGTATCGCAATAATTGCATAACCAATAATCATCAGGCAAGAAGCAAAGAACTGTCCAAGCGGAGTTATTGGCGCAATATCTCCATAACCCACTGTAGTAACCGTAACAATTGCCCAATAAACACTAACTGGAATATTATCAAATCCACTCCCATTTTTACCCTCTATAACATACATCAGTGAGCCTACAATAAAAACTATAACTACAACCATAGTAAGGAACACTAATATTTTATCCTTGCTTTCCGAAAGCGACTTATTTAAACTTTCATAAGCACTTAAAAATTTAGCTAGTTTTAAAACTCTAAAAATTCTAAACAGACGTAAGGATCTGATTACCGCTAAGGACTTTGTGCTTGGGTTTAAAATTCCAAAGTAGGTTGGGATAATCGATATGAAGTCAACAAGACCGTAAAAACTTAAAATATACGACCAAGGTTTTTTCGAAATGTATATTCTCAATACATATTCAATCGTAAAAAATATAGTAACAATCCACTCAAAGGTTATTAATAGCGCCCCATATTCTTCTTCTATACTAGTAACTGTTTCTAGCATCGTGGCTATAACACTTAAAATAATTAGGACTAATAAGGCAACATCAAAGGCTTTCCCAGCAGGCGTGTCCGCTTCGAAAATAATTTCGTGTATTTTTGCTTGTAAGTTAGAATACGCCATGAGGAACAAATTTAAGCTACTTTTATTGTTTTGCCTAATATCTTTGACATTAGATGCTAGCATCTATACTAATCAAACAGAAAAAGCACTGCACATCTATACAGATCCGGAATTACCCGCATTGTTAAGTATCCCACTTACAGGTTTTGAGTTTGTTCAAATCAGTAATGTACACTATGATATAGAAGAAAAGTTAGGCTCTTATAAAGTTGAAGCTACTGCACTTCAAAAGAGTAAAAATTTTAAGATAACAAAAGTAAACTCAGATGAAAATGGGGTAAAACTACAATTCGAATTCGATTTCCGGAAAGAGAAATTGACAGGTAATATACTGATTGAACAAAATTTTCAAAGTGAGGATTTAGATCTTCATCAAATAAGCATAGATATTCACCTGCCAACTAATCTTCAATATAACCATATAAACTTTCATATCCCCAAGCGCTATTCCGCCATTTTTGGAGGAGGAATTCAGTTTTCAAATTGCAATTTAAAGGGGCAGTATTTCCCTTTAATTGTAGAAGAAAATGGAGTAGGAAGAGGAGATAAAGGACCCACTTTTTGGGCTAATTTATTAGGAGCAGCAGGCAATGAGCATACGAGTTATGCTCCACTGCCAAAATTTGTTACAAACGACCAGATGCATTACCAATGTTTTAGCCCTAATTCGAATAGTTTTTGGCAAGTAGATTTCACCAATAATGAATTCTTAAAGTTTGAGTTAAACCATCTTTCCGATGATTCGAAAACTGAAGCAAGTCTGGTGATTAGACAAAGAAAAAATAAAAAAGATGTCATTCTTAAAAACGCAAACAACACAGGATATCCCGTTTTCGAAGATTGGATGTATCAATACATTTTAGGCATTCAGGGAGGAAAGCAAAAAGTAGATTCAACATTGAATAGATTACAAGCTCAAGGCATCAAAATTGGGGCAATATGGATTCAAGATTGGGTGGGTAAACGACAAACTAGTATAGGTAGTCGATTGCAATGGGATTGGCACGCCAACGAAGAATTTTATCCAAACATTGAGCAATGGATAGATAGTCTTCAACAAAAAGACATTCGCGTACTTGGGTACATCAATCCTTACTTTGTAGAAGGAGGTAAACAAGCTGCTATTGGTTTAGAAAAAGACTACTTCGTGCAAACGGAGCAAGAAGAAGCCTATAAATTTAAAGCTGGAGGATTTAACGCCTACATGATTGATTTAAACAATCAAGATGCTCGTATTTGGATGAAAGAAATTATCCAAGAAAATATTATTAAAACCGGTTTTGACGGCTGGATGTGTGACTTTGGAGAATGGTTCCCTTTAGAAGGTTATAGCAAAAGAAACACCCTTCAATTTACACATAATTTGTTTCCTCAAGAATGGTTCCTACTTAATCGTAGCGCTACTGTTGATAGTCAAAAAGAGTTTTTCATTTTTAATCGATCTTGGTATAACAAAAGCAACTTCTACCCGCCTAACATGTGGCTAGGCGATCAGATGGGGAATTTTGGTAAAAACGATGGATTAGCTTCTGCTATCAATGCATATAACTCGGCATCACTTTCAGGATTCCCTTTAGTGCATAGTGATATCGGTGGTTATACTGCAATCAAGTTAGGACCAATTAAAGATTTGCGAAACGATGAAGTTTTACAGCGATGGATTGAAATGGAATGCTTCACTCCTATTTGGAGAAGTCATGAAGGCTTGAAACCTCATGACATGAGTCAGATTTACCAAGATAAAGAAATGATGCAATTTTTTGCTTATTTCGATAGCATACACCGTAGCTTAATTCCATATTTTAAGGACTTGAATCAGGCTATTATTAATCAAGAAATTAGCTCTTTTATTCACCATCCATTCTTACTCTACCCCGATGATGAAAACACTTATGATCTTCAATATCAATTTTTCGTTGGAGATGACTTATTAGTTTGTCCAGTTATAGAAGAAGGCGCAATAAAAGTACCTGCCTATTTACCAGCAGGGAAATGGCAACACTTTTTTACCAAAGAAATATACCAAGGAGGCTCTTGGCAAGAATTTGATGCTCCGATAGGTCTACCCGCAGCTTTTTGGAAAGTGAAAGAGTAAAAATTTGCATCTTTGCTCGCTGTTAAAAATACTTTATGTATAGAATTATAGCCAGCCAATTAAATCTCCCATCTCATCAAGTTAGAAATGTAGTCAATCTACTTGAAGCAGGCTCTACTATCCCTTTTATTGCTAGATATCGAAAAGAAGCCACAGGTAATTTAGACGAGCAAGTCATTGAAAAAATTCAAGGCGCTTTAAAAAGACAAATCGAATTTAAGAAGCGAAAAGCATACGTCATTGAGGTTATTAAAGAGCAAGATAAATTGACAAATGAGCTATTGTTAGCTATAGAAAAATGCACGGATCCTCAAGAGTTGGAAGACCTCTATCTACCCTACAAATATAAGAGAAAAACAAAGGCAGAAGCCGCCCGTCAAATGGGACTTGAGCCATTGGCTAACACCATTTTACTTCAAAAAGAGAAGCAACTAAACAATTTAGCCAAAACCTTTCTTACGGACAAAGTAAGAACAACTAATGATGCCTTAGAAGGTGCTCGTTATATCATAGCAGAGCGAATTAATGAAGACAGTAAAACGAGAAATCAACTCCGAAGATTATTTAAAGAAGAGGCCCTTATTACCAGTAAAGTAAAAAAGAAAACTAAGGAAGAAGCCAATAAATATAAAGACTATTTCGACTACTCCTCCAAGCTAGATAAAACTCCTGGGCACCGACTTCTAGCCATTTATCGCGCTGAAAATGAAAGCTTCCTGACTGTTGATTTAAAAGTTGATGAACTAAATGCCGTTAATTTACTAAAACCATTATGGCTATCTGGATACAATGATTGCAGTTATCAAGTCAAGTTAGCGATTGAAGATTGCTATAAACGATTATTAAAGCCAAGTATAAGCAATGAGTTTAGAAAGCATGTTAAGCAAATTGCTGATAAAGAGGCAATTGCTGTTTTTGCAGAAAATCTCAGACAACTATTACTAGAAGCCCCACTTGGACAGCGGAAAATATTAGGGCTTGATCCAGGTTTTAGAAGCGGCTGTAAAGTTATCTGCTTGGACCAACAAGGCAGTTTCAAAGAAAACGATACTATTTATCCTCACCAACCTCAGCAGCGACTCGACGAAGCCAAGAAAATTATTCTCGCATTAATTGAAAAACACAAAATAGAAGCTATTGCTATTGGAAATGGGACAGCTGGAAGAGAGACCGAATCATTTATAAAAGGAATCCTTCCAGATAATAATATTGAGGTATTCTTAATCAGTGAAGCAGGGGCCTCCATTTATTCCGCTTCACCAATAGCTCGCAAAGAGTTCCCCCAATTAGACCTTACAGTTAGAGGGGCTATATCTATAGGTAGACGCTTACAAGACCCATTGGCAGAATTAGTAAAAATTGATGCCAAATCTATAGGTGTTGGGCAATACCAACATGACGTTGATCAAGAAGAACTTAAAGAGAGTTTAGAAAACACGGTGGTAAGTGTTGTAAACACCGTTGGTGTTCAAGTAAACACAGCGAGTGAGCATTTACTAAAATTTGTTTCCGGAATTGGACCCAAGTTAGCTGAGAATATCATAGCCTACCGTAAGCAAAATGGGAATTTCAAGCGCAGAAATGAACTTAAAAAAGTGAAAGGATTAGGTGATAAAGCTTTTGAACAATGCGCTGGTTTTTTGCGCATAGCCGAATCTAAAAACATCTTAGATAATACAGCAGTGCATCCGGAACGATACAAGCTTGTTGAAGCTATGGCTAAGAAAATTCAAAGCAATGTTCAAGAATTGATCGACTCAGAAGCTGTGCGAGCCAGTTTGCCGCTGAGCGAATTTATTGAAGAAAACACTGGGCTACATACCTTGAAAGATATCGTAAAAGAATTAGCAAAGCCAGGCCTTGACCCACGTGGTGAAGCACAAACTTTCAACTTTGCTCCTATTCAATCTATGGCAGAGTTAAAGGAAGGTATGCTTATTCCTGGTATTATAAATAACATTGCCAAGTTTGGAGCTTTTGTGAATATTGGAATTAAAGAGAATGGATTGGTCCACATCTCGCAAGTTGCAGATAAATTCGTGGATGATATTCATTCCGTTCTTAAAGTAAACCAAAAAGTAAATGCCAAAGTACTTGGCTTAGACTTTGAACGAAAACGCATTCAATTGAGCTTAAAAAAGTAATTTGATATCGTATTTTTCAATTCTTAGTTAACCCTTCAAAAAGTTTTAATTATATTTGAAGTGTGAAATTTTTTGTTTTACTCTTTAGTGCATATCTACTCACGCTCAACGTTCTTCCTTGTAGCGATTTAGCTCAACATGGGGATAATCAGGAGATTGAACATCTAATTGTTGATCAAGAGTCCTCTTCACATCATCATAATCATGGAGACGAAGCAGATTCCTGTTCTCCATTTTGTATTTGTGCTTGTTGCGGTGTTATCACAGGGTTTGAACTTAGCCCAATCCAATTACCTTCAAGTAATTTAAACCTCGTAGAATACTTTGCATTGTATCAAGACGATACACACTCCAATGAATTACTTTTCATTTGGAAGCCGCCCAAAATCAGTTAATAAAATTTGCTTACTCCTTCGAGTAATTCTCTGTCCAGTCTTATCGACTGAGCTATTTTATTACATTTAAACTGATTTATCATGTTAGATAAGATCATTGCGTTTAGCATAAAGAATAAATTTGTAATCTTTATGATGACCCTAAGCTTAATTATATGGGGTGTTTGGAGTGCTACCCAATTACCCATTGATGCCGTACCAGACATCACCAATAATCAAGTACAAATTATTACCATTTGCCCTAGTTTAGCTGGACAAGAAGTTGAACAATTAGTAACCTACCCTATAGAACAAAGTGTAACAAATTTGCCCGACTTAGTTGAACTGAGAAGTATCTCACGCTTTGGCTTGTCCATTATTACAGTGGTCTTTGAAGAAAGCGTAGATGTATACTTTGCTAGGCAACTTATTCATGAGCGTTTGTTAGACGCTATTGACGAAATTCCCGAAGGCATTGGCAAGCCAACTTTAGCTCCTGTTAGTACAGGTTTAGGTGAAGTATATCAATACATTATTCACCCCAAACCTGGAAGTGAGGACAAGTACACCCCTAGTGAATTGCGAACCATGCAAGATTGGATCGTTGCTCGACAACTTATTGGCACACCGGGTATTGCTGAGGTCAATAGTTTTGGTGGGTCATTGAAGCAATATGAAGTAGCAGTAAACCCAAACAGACTCCTAGCCATGGATGTCAATTTAAGCGAAATATTTAGTGCTTTAGAGGAAAACAATGAGAACACAGGAGGTGCTTATATTGATAAAAAGCCAAACGCCTATTTCATTCGAAGTATTGGTTTGATAAGTTCATTTCAAGACATTGAAAACATTGTAGTAAGAACTAATCCAAACGGCATTCCTATTCTAATTAAAGATGTGGCTACCGTTCAGTTTGGAGAAGCGGTCAGATACGGCGCACTTACTTATAATGGAGAGATTGATGCGGTAGGTGGAATGGTTATGATGATCAAAGGGGGGAACAGTGCCGAAGTGGTTAAACGAGTTAAGGAAAAGATGGCAACCATTCAGCAATCCTTGCCCGATGATGTCATTATAGAAGCTTTTTTAGATAGAACCAACTTAGTTAATCGGGCGATGTATACGGTTGAAAAAAACCTTATAGAAGGAGCGCTTATTGTAATTTTCGTTTTAGTAATTTTCTTAGGAAATTTCCGTGCTGGTCTTATTGTTGCATCTGCAATTCCATTGTCTTTACTCTTTGCCTTAGGCATGATGAATGTGTTTGGCTTAAGTGCCAATTTAATGAGTTTGGGGGCTATTGATTTTGGACTTATCGTAGACGGTGCAGTTATCATTGTTGAAGCCACGTTGCATCATTTAGGGCTTAGAGCAGGCATGAAAGAACTGAGCCAAGATGAGATGGATGAAGAAGTCTATCAATCAGCTTCTAAAATTAGAAGTAGTGCTGCATTTGGGGAGATTATTATCCTAATTGTTTATTTACCCATATTAAGTCTTGTTGGGATTGAAGGTAAAATGTTTAGCCCAATGGCTATGACCGTTGGCTTTGCCATTTTTGGCGCATTGATTCTGTCTCTAACATACATTCCAATGATGTGTGCAATGTTTTTACCCAAAACGGCTACAGAAAAAAAGAGCTTTAGTGATAAACTAATCGCCTATTTCTATAAAGGATATAAACCCTTATTGGAAAAAGCCGTTCAAATGAAAAAAACAGTAATCACTGCAACTGTTGTCATTTTTGCTTTGAGTATTTTCTTGTTTTCCAGAATGGGTGGCGAATTCATTCCAAAACTAGAAGAAGGAGATTTTGCTTTTCACTGCATCTTACCACAAGGTACTTCCCTCTCTCAAAGTATAGAAACATCCATGCAAGCAGCAAGAATAATCAAGACTTTTGATGAAGTTAAAATGGTTGTTAATAAAACAGGTAGTGCAGAAGTCCCAACCGACCCTATGCCTCCTGAAGCAACAGATATGATGATTATCCTTAAGGATAAAAGTGATTGGGGTCGTCAAATATCCTATGATGAATTAGCGCATGAAATTTATGATGCACTGCAAATTATGCCAGGCGTATTCTTTGAAACCAATCAACCCATTCAAATGCGATTCAATGAATTGATGACGGGGATTAGACAAGATGTTGCCGTAAAAATATTCGGAGAGAATATGGACTCCTTGGTTCATTATGCCAAAGAAGTAAATGCAATCATTCAGAATGTTGAAGGGGCTAGTGAGCCGATGGTTGAACGTGTAGAAGGACTTCCACAAATTGCTATAAAGTACAATCGCTCACAACTGGCAAACTACGGATTAAACATAAAGGATATTAACACAGTTATCAGCACTTCATTTGCTGGAGGTGTTGCTGGTGTTGTATTTGAAAATGAACGGAGATTTGATCTAGTAGTTCGACTAGAAGAAGCTTATAGGAAAGACATCAGCAATGTGAATGGACTATTCATTCCTACAACTAATGGCAATCAGATTCCTTTGTCGCAAGTTGCTGAAGTGAAGATGGAATATGGACCTGCTCAGATTAGTAGAGAAGATGGGAAGCGAAGAATTGTTGTAGGGTTCAATGTCAATAATCGAGATGTAGAAAGCTTAGTAACGGAAATACAGGAGAAGCTTGCCACTCAAGTTAAACTGCCTTCAGGTTACTACTTTACTTTTGGAGGCACTTTCGAAAATTTACAAGCAGCTAGCAAAAGATTACTTTTTGCTGTTCCAGCTGCGCTTGCACTTATTTTCATTCTACTTTATTTCACATTCAATTCGGTTAAACAAGCCATGCTTATTTTCACCGCCATTCCGATGTCAGCAATTGGTGGAATCTTAGCCTTGTTGCTAAGAGGAATGCCATTTAGTATTTCTGCGGGCATTGGTTTCATCGCCTTATTTGGAGTAGCTGTTCTTAATGGAATAGTCCTCATTGGAACATTCAATAATTTGAAAAAAGAAGGCATGCTAAATCCATTAGATCGAGTATTTGAAGGAACTAAAATTAGGCTTCGACCGGTATTGATGACCGCAATAGTCGCCTCCTTGGGTTTTCTTCCAATGGCCCTCTCAAATAGTGCTGGTGCAGAGGTGCAAAAACCTTTAGCCACTGTGGTAATTGGAGGCTTAATCAGTGCTACATTCCTTACATTGTTTGTTTTACCCCTACTCTATTTAATATTTATAAAACCGATAAAAATGAGAAACTTTTTTGTTGTATTGAGCATAGTACTATTTACTATTCCATTTACTGCATTTGCGCAGGATGGGCCATATATAAGTCTGGAAGACGCTATAGAAATGGCTATGGAAAAGAATCCAAATGTGGCTGCAAAAAATCTGGAAATAGATGCAGCAAAAGCTAACAAAAAAGGAAGCTTTGATTTACCACAAACGGAATTTGTTTTTCAGTTTGGACAATACAATAGTATTGAAAGAGATAAAGCCTTTGCTGTTAACCAGCGCATTCCTTTTCCTACTAGTTTTAGCAGTCAAGCGAAACTAAACCAAGCCATGGTTGAGTACAAAGAATCGGCACTAGCTTTAAGTGCTCAAGACTTGGAATGGCAAGTTAGTTCTTGGTATTATCAAACCAACTTTCTTGAATCGCTTAATGGCAAGCTTTTAGAAGCTATTCAAATGCAGCAGAACTTTTTAGCCCTTGAAATTCAAAGAAACCAGGCTGGTGAAACAAGCGCTCTTGGTAAGATTATGGCGGAAACAAAACTAAAGGAAGTCGAAATCCGATATAAACAAAATCAGCAAGCAATTTTGGCTTCTTATGCCAAATTAAAAAGCTTGATAAATACGACGGAATCATTTCAAGTTAGCATCAACGGTAACTACAAGAATGTCCCTAAAGTCATTTCTTCTGAGAAAGAAAATTTGAATGATCACCCTCAAATTTCCCTTTTAGAAGAATCTGCTCTTATAGTGGATAAGAAGCGTAAGAATTCCAATGCGCAGTATTTACCAAACATATATGTGGGGTATTCTAACTCATCCTTTATTGGTGTTCAAAATGTAGATGGAGTAAATACTAATTTTGAAAGCTCCGATCGTTTTCAAAGTTTTCAAGTAGGCTTGGGAATCCCTTTAGCATTTGGAAGCCAAATAGCAAAGTCGAAAAGCTATCAATACGAAAAGGAAGCCTTATTAAAAAATAAAGAAAGTGCTCTTTTACAATTTGAGGCGGAACTGCAAAGCGTGCTTATGAAACATGAGCAGTTATCCGAGCAACTAGTTTATTACCAGGAATTCATGCTACCCAATGCACAACAACTCGTTCAATTGGCTATTGTGTCATATCGAGCCGGTGAAATCAGTTACTTGGAATATCTACAAACTTTAGAAACCAATTTAGATACGGAAATAGGCTACTTATCAACGATTAGTGCTGCAAAGCAAAACTTACTTCACTTTGAATATTTAACACAACATAAAAACTAGAACCATGAAAAATATCATGTATATCATAATAGGCATTAGTTTCCTAACCTTTTACGCTTGTCATAGTGGTCACGACCACGAGGGCGAGCATGCCCATGACGAAGAAGAGACTTCTGATGAGCACGTTCACGGCAGTGGAGCTCAAGAAGATGTGGACGAAGTTACCCTTACCAGAGAGCAAATGGATTTAATACAAGTTGACTTTGCTCATATTGAGAAAAAGGAACTCTCAAATACCTTGAAAGCCAATGGACTTTTAAAGGTGCCCAATCAAAATAAAGCAACCATTACCGCTCTTATGGGAGGAGTTGTTCAGGAAATACTAGTAACTCCGGGGCAGTATGTCCAGAAAGGAAAAGCTATTGTTTCTTTGAAGAACACTTCATACATCCAACTTCAAGAAAAATACCTTCAAATGGAATCTCAAGTTTCTTTAGCAAAATTAGAGCTAAATAGACAGATTGAGCTTAATACTAACCATGCAGGTATTTTAAAAAACTTACAATTAGCAGAAGCTAATCTCAGTGGCTTAGAAACACAAAAAGCAAGTTTAAGCATACAATTAGAGCTAATTGGTATCTCAAGCGCTAGCTTAACTAACTCATCTATACAATCGACCATTTACGTTCGTAGCCCAATAAGTGGCGCTGTTAGCCATATACGACCAAATATAGGCTCGTATGTAGATATCAACTCTCCTATTGCTGATGTGGTAGATAACAGCCAGCTACATCTGGACCTTTTCGTTTATGAAAAAGATTTACCAAAGTTGGAAATTGGTCAAACGATTCATTTTGCCTTGACGAATAATCCGATAAAAGAATATGATGCGAAGATTCATTCTATCAGTAACACCTTTGAAGAAAACATAAAGGCCATTTCTGTACATGCCGAAGTGTTTGGCAATAAGGATGGTTTAATAGATGGAATGAATATAACAGCGTCTGTTAGTTTAGATGAAGCCAAAATGAATGCGGTACCTACCGATGCTGTTATGAATCAAGAAGGGCAATACTACGTGTTGATTGAACAAGAAAGCTTCGAGGATGAAAGTAAATCATTTAGAAGAGTACCTGTAGTAAAGGGCGTAAGCGATGTAGGGCACACAGCCGTTATTTTAATTGAAGATTTACCGGAGGAAACCCGCATAGTGACTAAAGGATCATTTTTCATATTTGCTAAAATGACCAATCAAGGAGAAGGACATTCCCATTAAGTTTAAGTCGTTTAGCTTTCTACTCTAATGATTGCTGAGCAATTACTTGACTTACTATTAAAAGCTTCAGTATTGGCTAAAGAGCTAATAATGATGGCTTTACTTATGGTGTAAGATGGTATCCTGGTGCAAATGGCACATTAGCTTTAAAGGTGAATTTGCTTATTCCCCAATTTCATATGTTACTATTGGAGCTACTATCAAGATAGGTAAATAGTTCTTCAGGTTATTAGAGGATAATTACTGAAACTTTAAAAAAATACTTACTTTCGCAGTCCATTTTAAACCAATTCAAGAATGTCAGTACTTGTAAATAAAGATTCAAAAATTATCGTTCAAGGTTTCACTGGAAAAGAAGGAACTTTTCATGCCGAGCAAATGATTGAATACGGCACCAATGTAGTTGGTGGTGTAACTCCTGGTAAAGGAGGAACTACTCATCTAGATCGACCTGTATTTAATACTGTATCAGAGGCTGTTGAAAAAGCTAATGCTGATGTTTCTATCATTTTTGTTCCCCCAGCTTTTGCTGCAGATGCTATTATGGAAGCTGCTGCTGCTGGAATAAAAGTGATTATAACAATTACCGAAGGAATTCCTATTCAAGACATGGTTAAAGCAAAAGCTTTTATCGATGGGAAAGATGTAAGAATGATAGGACCTAATTGTCCTGGTGTAATTACTGCAGGTGAAGCTAAAGTAGGAATAATGCCTGGCTTTGTTTTCAAAAAAGGAAATATTGGTATTGTATCTAAATCAGGTACCTTAACATATGAAGCAGCTGACCAAGTGGTTAAAGCTGGATTAGGAATAACTACTGCTATTGGTATTGGTGGTGATCCAATTATTGGAACAACAACAAAAGATGCTGTAGAGTTATTGATGAATGATCCAGAAACACACGGTATTGTGATGATTGGAGAGATTGGCGGAAATTTAGAAGCTGATGCTGCAAAATGGATTAAAGCAAATGGAACTAAGCCAGTTGTTGGGTTCATTGCTGGACAAACAGCTCCTGAAGGTCGTACTATGGGTCATGCAGGTGCAATTGTTGGCGGTGCAGATGATACCGCTGAAGCAAAAATGAAAATTATGGCAGAGTGTGGAATTCACGTGGTTGAATCTCCTGCGAACATCGGTGAAATGATGGCCAAGGTATTAGCCTAACTCTAAATAGACATTAAATAAAAAAGACTCCGCTTGCGGGGTCTTTTTTATATATTTGAAGTGGTGGCACGACTTGGAGTCGTGCCACCACTTCCATGCTAAGAAACTCTTAATAAACGAAGCTTCATTTACATATTTTCTTAGTAATTTCACAGTAAATAAATGCCGATTATGAATTTGTTAGAAAATAAAACTGCACTTATTACTGGTGCATCTAGAGGGATTGGAAATGCTATTGCCATATTGTTCGCACAGAACGGATGTAATATTGCTTTTACCTATCGATCCTCAGCTGAGAAAGCAAAGGCTCTAGAAAGCGAATTAAGTGCTCTTGGTATTAAAGCCAAAGGATACCAATCCAACGCGGCCTCTTATGATGAGGCTCAAGAATTATGTAAGCAAGTTAAAGAAGACTTCGAGCGTATTGATGTGTTGGTTAATAATGCAGGTATTACAAGAGACAACCTCTTACTTCGTTTAGCTGAAAGTGACTGGGATGAGGTTATGGACAATAACTTAAAATCTATATTCAATTTAACAAAACCTGTTTCCTATGTAATGCTTAAGCAACGCAAAGGGAGTATCATCAATCTTACATCTATCGTTGGAATGAAGGGACAAGGTGGTCAATCAAATTATGCTGCTTCTAAAGCTGGTATAATTGGATTTACGAAATCTATTGCGGATGAGCTAGGTTCAAGAGATATTCGAAGCAATGCTATTGCCCCTGGATTTATTGAAACAGATATGACGGATGAACTACCTGAAGATGTCAAAAAATCTTATTTAACTGGAATCCCACTGAAACGAATGGGGACAGCAGAAGAGGTAGCGAAAACAGCACTATTTTTAGCTTCAGATTTGTCAAGCTACATAAACGGTCAGGTATTGAGTGTCTGTGGAGGATTAAATAGATAATGGAGCTTATTCTTTCCTACCCTTCATGGTTTATTCTTTTTTGCCTTGCACTTGGTGTGCTATATGCTGGCACCTTATATTTCAAGAGCAATCATTTTTCAGTTGACCAGAAGAACTCCAATTGGATTAAAAGAGGATTAGCACTCTTAAGATTCCTATCAGGATCTCTAATCGCTTTTTTGCTTTTATCTCCTTTCATCAAAAGTAAGCACATCGACAAAATTGACCCAGTCATTGTCTATATGCACGACAATAGTGAATCGATATTACTAGGACTCTCTAGCGAGGACTCTGCCGCATATATTGCAAGTACCAATGTCATGTTGACTCGACTAGGTGAAAAGTATCAAATCGACTACTTCACTTTTGATGAGAAGATTAAAGAAAATGACACACTTGATTTTAAAGGTAAAAGCAGTAACCTGAGTTATGCTTTAGAACAAGTTAATGGCTTATACTTCAATCAAAATGTAGGTGCAGTATTGTTTGCTTCCGATGGTATTTACAACCAAGGAACGAACCCTATCTATAGTGATTTTAGCTTTCCACTTTACACCATAGCTTTAGGAGACACCAATCAGCAAACAGATGTAAAAATTGTAGCTACTCGTCATAATAAGCTAGCCTATTTGGATGATGAAATACAAGTTGACATTGACCTTCAAGCCAATCATCTACAAGGCAATAACTATCAACTTTCTCTATTCTATAAAGGGAATAAAATTGGGAATAAAACAATTGCTATTCAAAAGGACTTTGATGAGCAAAGCACCAGTTTTAAAGTAAAAGCAGATGCCATAGGTATACACAATTACACCTTAAGTCTGCAAAGCCATGAGGGCGAAATTAGTACAACAAATAACAGCTTAAACTTCTACATTGAGGTCATCGATAACAGACAGCAAATACTGCTAGTTGCTAATGGGCCACATCCAGATATTGCCGCTATAAAAAGTGTTATAGAGCTTAATAAAAACTTTGAATTAGACATTCAATACGCGAATAAATTTCAAGGGGATTTAGACCCTTACAGCCTAGTAATTGTTCATCAATTGCCATCTACTAACCAAGGGGCGAAAACTGTTTTCAGCGCTTTAAAGGCCTCAAAAACACCAACTTGGTTCATTACTGGAAAGGCATCGGCATACCATTTATTCAACCAAGAACAAAGTATCATCAGCATTGAAGGTGATGACAAAAACACCAACGATGCTAGCCCCTATTTCAATATTAGATTTAGTAATTTTAGTCTATCAGAATCTACTATCAACCAAATGAAGAAACTACCGCCAGTAGTTACCCCATTTGGCAATTATTCACCTGGCGCAAATACGACTATTGCATTTAAACAAAAAATAGGAACTGTGCAAACAGATTTCCCTTTGTTGGCCTTCCAAGATAATTTTGGAACAAGGTCAGCAGTATTTATTGGTGATGGTTTATGGAGATGGAAGCTACACGATTATTTAGAAAGTGGTAGCAATGAAGCATTCAATGAAATCATAGAAAAAACACTCAACTACTTAGCCCTGAAAGGCGACAAACGCAAGTTTAGAGTGAACACGAATAAGAATGCTTTCTATGAAGGAGAAACTATTCAATTTGAAGCAGAGCTGTACAACGAAAATTATGAACTGGTTAATGAGCCAGAAGCAAACTTAATTGTCATTCATGAAGATGGCCAGGAGTTTCCTTTTACATTTAATAAAACCGCAAAGGCTTATCAATACGAGTCTAGCTCCTTACCTATCGGCAACTATAGTTATAAAGCAAAAACTAGTTTCAATAGTAAATCCTTAAGTGCTTCCGGAGCATTCAGTATTACCGCTATGCAACTGGAATCCTTACAGACAAAAGCCAATCATCATTTATTGAGAAAAATTGCGGGCAATACGAAGGGTAAATTTATATCTATAGATGGTTTAGAGAGCTTAAGTGAAAACTTAATCAATCAAGAAAACATTAAGCCAATTTTGTATGAAAGTTTCAAGACAAGACCTATCATCAATTTATTTGGTATATTCTTTGTCATAATGAGCTTGTTAAGTATCGAATGGTTTGCTAGAAAATGGTTTGGTGCTTATTAATTAGTAAACCCAATACAATGAAAAATATATTAAGCTGTCTTTTTATAATTCTAGCCTTGTTTACCCAGGCTAAAGTTGTTAACCATACCGCAATTATGGATAAAAAACATATAGAGCGTACTGGTGTAGCCGAAATGGAAATCATACCCAATGAAATTTATGTAAACATTACTTTACAAGAAGAGAAGGATGGAATGAAAAGAAGTGTAGAGGAACAAGAAGATATCTTGATTAAGAATTTAAAAAAATTAGACATCGACTTAAAAAAATTAAAACTATCTAACCTTGAAGCATTTACCTATCCGGATAAAAAAACGAAAGAAAGCTTTAAACAAAAATCGTTTGAGTTAAAGCTTAATGATGCAGGTAAAGCTTCTGAAGTAATGCATTCATTGAACAATCTAGAAATCTACCGAATGAATGTTGGTAAAACCGATCATAGTAAGATTGAAAAATATAGAAAACAAGTGAAAATTAATGCTGTGAATGAAGGTATTGAAGATGTTATATTTATCGTAGAGCAAGACAATAATAACTATGGTGGATATAGAACGATGTCAGTTTCAAATGTGCTTATGTCAGATGGTGCTTATAGTCCAAACCCTGAAGTTGAGTTTAGGCCCATCATTTTAAAGTATCAAATTCTAGCTCGTTTCGAAATCAAATAATATGAATTGGTTTTTGTTCAAACAGCAAGGGCAAGAGGCTTTAGACAAGCTTTATGATTCCAAAGAAGCTTCCAATCTTTTGCAAATATTAGCAGAAGAATTACTCCTCCATTACCATAAAATTAATTTTAGAGATAGCCTTTTTGAACTAAATGCCAAAGATTTAGTTATACTAGAGAAGGGAATAGGTCGATTAATGACTGGAGAGCCCATTCAATACATACTAGGCAAAGCTTGGTTTTATGATATGGAATTAACTATAAATAATTCAGTACTTATTCCTCGACCTGAAACGGAAGAGTTGGTTGATTGGATAATACAAGATTGGAAAGGAAAAGAAGTTTCGATGTTAGACATAGGGTCTGGCAGTGGATGTATTCCATTTTCACTTGCTAACAACATCCCAACTGCTCATATTGAAGCTATCGATGTTTCAGAAGAAGCTTTGCAGCTTTCTCAATTGATTTGTTGCGAACTGAGGCTCAATGTGCAATTTAAATGTGTAGATATTCTTGATGAAAAGCAATGGTCTCAGCTTTCCAATTTTGACGTCATTGTGTCAAACCCTCCATATATTCCTTTGAATGAAAAGGAAAAAATGAATGCCAATGTACTTGCTCACGAACCTCATTTAGCGTTATTCGTGGATGATGAAGATCCTTTACTTTTTTACAGAAAAATAGCTTCATTTGCCTTAAAGCATTTGAATCCAGAAGGTGCTCTTTATTTTGAATGTAATGAGTTTAATGCATTGGACCTAAAGGATTTAATGCAATCCTTAGGCTTTATAAACATTGTTATTCAAAAGGATTTACAAGGGAAAAATCGAATGCTCAAAGCAACACTTGATTTGGGAAATTAAACGTACTTTTGTAGTTAAACATCCCAATCCCAATGAGTTTAGAGAAAGATTTACAAGAAAGATGTAACAGGTCATGCGAACTTTGTACTTCTACAGATGATTTGAGTGCTTATGTTATCCCTCCAGGAACCGAAGGTATATTAAGTAAAAGTATTTACGCCTGTGAAACTTGTAAAGCACAAATTGAAGAACGTGCAGATATTGACCTCAATCATTGGCGGTGTTTAAATGATAGTATGTGGAGTACAGAACCTGCTGTTCAAGTAGTGGCCTATCGCATGCTTCACCGAATTAAAGCAGAAGGTTGGCCGCAGGATTTATTAGACATGATGTATTTGGATGAAGACACCAAACTTTGGGCTAAAGAAACCATCCATGAAGGTGATGAAGTTATTCATCGGGATGCGCATGGAAATATCTTAAGTAATGGAGATAAGGTAGTGGTTACAGAAACACTTAATGTGAAAGGAGCCAATATTTCAGCCAAGAAAGGAACAGTGGTACACAACATTCGTTTAGTGCACGACAATGCTGAACAGATAGAAGGTAAAGTAGATAATCAACTGATTGTTATTTTGACCAAATTTGTAAAGAAGAATTAGCAGTGCTTTTGGCTTTTTGCTACTAGCTATTCGCAAATAGATTTTGCTCGGTGTTATCACCGAACCAAGCATATCAACATTAAAAATGCGCTTGGTGATAACACCAAGCGCAAGGATCTCAAGCCTCTGTCATTGACTGAGGCTTTTTAATTCCCCTCCTTGGATGGGCATTGTGGGTTTCCGCTTACTCTTTCACTAATTTTATAATCGCTTGTTTATTCCCAGATAGAATAGATAAAATGTACACTCCATTAGCTCCATCTAATAATATTGGTGCATATTGTAATTCATTGAAGTCAAGCGATTGAATGACGCTACCACTTAAATCAGTGATAGTCACTTGCACCTCTTTGTAACTAGTTCCTAGATCAATAGAGAAATTACCTTTACTTGGGTTAGGATAAATAACAAGTTTGTTCCCAAAATCATTTTCAATTATACCAACAGATGAAATTGCCACACAAGCCGAAGTATCTGTACAATTACCCTGATCAACTATAACAGCATAAGTCCCGTTAGACGTTGCCGTAAAAGTTTGATTAGTTTCTCCATTAATGATAGCATCTCCATTGTCACAATTGATCCATTGGAAACTAGTTCCTAGTAAACTAGCTGAAATTATTGCTCCAGATAAAGAAGTAGCAATATCTACAGTTTCTATACTTAGATCCAAAGTAATTACTGAATCGCATCCCACTGCGTTATTAATGGTATGCGTAGCCGTGTTATTAGAAGCTATGTAGGTATTTCCATCAATCCAAGTATAAGACACGCATGCAGATTGCACATCCGTACTTGAGCTAGAGTTGTTGAGGGTTAAATCCAAGGTAACCACGGAATCACATCCTGCCGCATTATTAATGGTTTGTGTTGCCGTATTGTTAGAGGTCGTATAAGTATTGCCATCAATCCAAGTAAATGAATCACAGGCAGATTGTGTATCTGAAGTGGCACTAGGCGCACCAATTGTTAAATTCAAGGTTATTACTGAATCGCATCCTACTGAATTGTTAACGGTATGTGTAGCCGCATTATTAGAAGCGTTATAGGTATTGCTATCAATCCAAACAAATGGTCCGCAAGCAGATTGTACATCTGTACTAGTAGAAGAGTTATTAATAGTTAAGTTCAATGTTACCATAGAATCACATCCAGCGGCATTGACCAAAGTATCCATAGCTGTACTATTAGAAGCGGTGTAGGTATTACCATCAATCCACATATATGAATCACAAGCTGTTTGAATATCCGTGAATGAAGAAGTCGGACATGGAGTATAATTTATGGAAAGAATAGGCGCTACTCCTTGTTCTTTACTTCCAAATCTTCTAGCGCTACAAGTTGGGGATGCAGGTCCAATAATGATCATACCAAAATTATTAACAGGATTGTTTATCCAACCATTAATCAAGGATACAAAAATGGCCGAATTAGGAAACACATGTGCCCCCGTGCTTGCAGGTAAACCAAGGCTTGTAACGGGAAGAGGAGACAAATCGCCTCCTGGGCTAGTCCAAAGAGATGAACCAAACATGTTTGCATTCCAGGTAGCATCCGGGGCAACTGCTGCAGCTCCTTGTCCACCACCTCCGCTACCAATAGAGCTACCTTCACCGAAATTTTTCGATAAGCCATAAATAGTAAAAGTTTGACCAGGCAAAGCGCCGTTACTTACATTATCAGAAGTCAAAGTCAATGTTACAGAATTGACTGTTGCACCGCTTGGAACTGTACTTAAGTCAAATTTCAACAATGCTCTTCTTGCATTATCACTACAAGTTTGTCCAGCGAATAATTTCCCAGCACCGCTTGAATTATTTACACTTTCAGAAAAAATAGCATTGTCTTTAACTGGATTTAAATTTAAAGTTGTTTGCGCACAAACAGGATAAGAAAAGATCATTATCAATACGAGTAATAGGTAATTTTTTATCATTGATTTATTTTTAGAATAATTGAAATATTGCAGCCTGCTTACCTTTAGTATGTAATCAGTATTTAATGGTCCGCGACCAGATGTGTCTTAATAAAAGAATTGCTCTTTTACAATTTTACCGTTTTGAACTTCGAATACACACACTTCATCTAGTTTTTGACGTTCGCCTTTAATATCTGTGTAATCCGCACCCATAGCGCAAGAAAAATGATTTCCAGCAACTTGGGGTTCTTTGCAGTATCCACCATGTGTCTCTTTGATATTATTGGCCCATTGAATACCTTTTTGTTTAATAGCTTCTATACCTTGTACGGAAGTCATTTGAGAAACTTCTGCCTCAATAGACCAAGCGTCTTGGCTATATAATTCTTCTTGAATTTTTGCCCAGTTTCCTTGCTCTGCCCATTGATGATATTGCTTTGCTACTTCTTCGGTACTCATTTTGATTGTGTTTAGTCATCTTAAAGATAATAGAATATAGTTCTACTGCAAAATTAGCATAAGGTCTTATCTCAATCCCTTATATTCGTTTGAAGAAAAAAAGCAAGATGGAAGAAGCCGTTAATTTAATATTTGCCAGAGACCTAAAAGGCATCGCTGAGTTAGTTAAACAAGGTAAATATGAGGTCAATAGCTTCATCAGTATAGATAGAAGCGGTTTGGCTTTAGCTGCCGCTTGTGGCTATTTAGATGTAATGGAATGTTTGATTGAGCATGGAGCTGATGTGAATTTAAATAATGCTGGAGACTTGGGATACACCCCTATTGAGTCTGCAGCACGAGATGGGAAATTAGCAGCAGTAAAGTTATTGCTTAAGCATGGCGCTGAAATAGACAAAGGCAATGCCATAGCATCTAATGCATTAATTGGGGCGTGTATTTCAGCGCATAAGGATGTAATAGAATACTTACTATTGCAAGGTGCTAATGTTGACCATACGGACAATCAAGGTCAAACCGCGCTGCATTATCTTTGTCGCTCCGCCAAGCAATGGGGAAGCAGCAAAATTACCCAAACAGTTAATGGGGTGACTACAGAATTAGAGAACCCCCAGTTTCAAAAGCACAGTGAAATATTTAATATCTTGATTGTGGCAGGCGCTGATGTCAATTTATTAACGGCGTATGGATATACTCCACTTCATTTGGCAGCGGAAACAGGAACAACTAGTTTCATTATGCCCTTAATATTAATGGGAGCTAAAGTAAACGCACAAAACTCGAAAGGCTTCTCTCCTTTACACGCTGCTGCCGATAGAGGCCAAGTTAAAGCTTGTCAAGCACTAATAGAAAAAGGTGCTGATGTTAACCTTATTGATAGTGACGGATTCACTCCACTGTTAGGCGCTGTTTCTGCTCAAAATATAGAACTCGTCAAATTTTTCTTAGCTAATGGTGCAAAAAAAGATTCGAAAGCCAAAATCAATTATGGGAAAGTGGCTATTGGTGATGACGTGGTAAGCTTGGCGAATAAACTGGGAAACGAAGAATTAATTAGCGTAGTCATCAGTTCACTTTAGTCAACTGATGACTACAAATAAAAAGCCCGCAGTACATGCGCACTACGGACTCTTTTCCAAACCAAACTATCTTTACGTATACTAGGGGGATTACAACTTCAACCGGTTTGAATGCCTTGGTCTACTCTCCTAGTTCGTGCCATTACTTAAATTATCTACTTTGCCATCTCAAACTGATTCGATGTGTTTTTCGCACCACCAGCTTTTAAGGCCTTATCTCCAGCAAAAAATTCTTTGTGGTCATCTCCTACATCCGAACCAGACATACGTTGATGTTTAACACAAGAAACTCCTTTACGTATTTCTTGACGTTGAACGCCACCTACATAAGCTAACATCCCTTCTTCACCAAAATATCCTTCAGAAAGATCATTCATGTGTAAAGCGGTAGTGTGATATGTAGGTAAAGTAATCAAGTGATGGAATATGCCTGACACTTTAGCTGAGTCTGCTTGAAATGTTTTAATTTTTTGATCGGCTTCGATACCCAATTCAGTTGTATCGTATTTAGCAGCCATTAAATTATTAACATCATAATCAGAAAGATCTTTTCCTGCAGCTTCCCAACGAGTATAGGCTTGTTTACGGAAATTTAAAGTCCAGTTAAATGATGGAGAGTTATTGTAACATAATTTCGCATTAGGTGCTTGTTCTTTAATTCTATTAACCATTGTAGCAATTGCTTCTACGTCTGGAGTTGGAGTTTCAATCCAAAGTAAATCTGCACCATGATGTAAACTAGTTACACAATCCAATACCACTCTATCAATATTCGTACCTGCTCTAAAACGATATAAACCATTTGGCAAACGTACTGGACGAACTAATTTCCCATCTCTTTTTAAAAGAACATCATTATCATTTACTTCATCAAGGCTTACTTCTTCCGCATCCACGAAATCTAAATATTGAGAAGCTAAATCTCCAGGCTCCATAGATACTGGTAATTTTTGCGTTAAGCCTGCTCCTTCAGAATCTGTACGAGAAACAATAATTCCATCCTCTACTCCCAATTCTAAGAATGCATAACGAAGTGCATTTAATTTAGCAATAAAATCTTCATGTGGAACGGTTACTTTACCATCTTGGTGACCACATTGTTTTGCGTCAGACACTTGATTTTCAATTTGAAGGGCGCAAGCACCTGCTTCAATCATTTTTTTAGCCAACAAGTATGTTGCCTCTTCGTTCCCAAAACCAGCATCAATATCTGCAATAATTGGAACAACATGTGTTTCAAAATTGTCAATTAAAGCTTGTACATCTTCACCTGCCGCTTTTCTTCGGAATAAATCGTTTAATTCTGTTGCATCCGCTTGTTTTAAGAAATCATATATCTCCTCAATTAAAGAAGGTACAGAAGTTTTTTCGTGCATAGATTGATCAGGTAAAGGACCAAATTCAGAACGTAAAGCTGCAACCATCCAACCAGACAAATAGATATATCTGCCTTGGGTAGTTTTGTGATGTTTCTTAACAGCAATCATAGTTTGTTGAGCCACAAATCCGTGCCAAGCACCTAATGATTGCGTATACTTTGTATGGTCTGCATCATAAGCTGCCATATCTTCACGCATAATAGCTGCGGTATATTTTGCAATATCCAAACCCGTTTTAAAACGGTTTTGTGTTAACATACGAGCTGCGTGTTCTGGGTTTATTTCTCCCCAAGCATTTCCGTATTTCGCTTTAAGTTTTTGTACCGTTTCTAATGCAGAAACATAATTTGGTTGTAGATTTTTCATTTTTTAATGTTTAAGTTTTCTCCAGATAGCTATCTGGATTTTATATGGTTGTAGAAAATAAATTATTGGATTCTTTTTTAATCAATCATTTGATATGCTGGAAGCGTTAAAAATTCAACGAACTCTTCATTCTTAATCAACTTGTCAAACAAATCAATGGCTTTTTCAAACTTCCCATTGGCGTATGCTTCCTTACCGACATAAGCTTCAATTTTAGCTAACTCTTCAGGAAGTAATTCTTGGTATAGTTCATAAGAAATTGTACGTCCGTCATCTAGTTTAGCGCCATACTTCATCCATTGCCACACTTGTGTTCTAGATATTTCTGCAGTTGCCGCATCTTCCATTAGGTTGTATATTGCAGCAGCTCCAACTCCTCTTAACCAAGATTCGATATATAGAATCCCAACATTGATATTGACTCTTAAACCAGCCTCAGTTATAGTCCCTTGTGGAACAGTAATTAAATCTTCTTCAGAAATACTTAAGTCTTCTCTTAAATTATCTAGTTGATTAGCTTGTGGCATGAATTCATTGAAGATATCCATGGCAACTTTAACTAATCCAGGGTGAGCAACCCAAGTACCATCATGACCAGCTTTTACTTCACGTAATTTATCTTGGCTTACTTTATCAATAGCTTTAGCATTTGCCGCTTCGTCATTTTTAATTGGAATTTGTGCAGCCATTCCACCCATAGCATGAACACCACGCTTATGACAAGTTTGAATAACTAGTTCAGAATATGATTTCATAAAATGAACCCCCATTCCTACTTGACCTCTGTCAGGCAAAATGAACCCTTCTACATTTCTAAATCGTTTGATAAAAGAAAAGATGTAATCCCATCTTCCACAATTTAATCCTGCAGAATGCTCACGTAGTTCATAAAGAATTTCATTTAACTCAAATGAAGCTAAAATCGTTTCAACAAGAACTGTTGCTTTAATTGTCCCTTGAGGGATTTTTAGATAATCTTGTGCGAATACAAAAACATCATTCCATAAACGAGCTTCTAAATGACTTTCTAATTTTGGTAAGTAAAAGTATGGACCACTTCCATTAGCTAATAATGTTTTCACATTATGGAAAAAGTACAAACCGAAGTCGAACAAGGACCCACTTAATACTTCTCCTTTATAAGTCACCTGCTTTTCTTCTAAGTGCCATCCTCTCGGACGAACTAGAAGCGTAGCTACTTCATCATTCAATTGGTATTTCTTTCCGTTTTTTGGATTTTCAAAAGTGATGGTTCTGTTGTTCGCATCACGCATATTGATTTGACCTTCGATGTTGTTTGACCAGTTTGGAGAATTACTATCTTCAAAATCGGCCATGAACATTTTTGCGCCAGAATTTAATGCATTGATAACCATTTTACGATCTACAGGACCAGTAATTTCAACCCTTCTATCCAATAAATCTTTAGCTTGTGGAGCACATTTCCAATCGCCTTCGCGAATGGCTTTTGTTTCTGGTAAAAAGGTAGGCATTGTACCTGCATCGATATCAGCTTGACGCTTTTCTCTAAATGTTAGGAGTTCTTTTCGACGAGCATTGAATTTCTCTTGCAAAGCAGCTATAAATTGAAGCGCTTCGTCAGTCAATATTTCTCTATACTGTTTGTTCAGTTTGCCATGAATTTCTAAATCTTTAGTGGCAGTTGTTGACATAATAAATAGTTTTTGTTTGGAAGCACAAATATAATCAGCGAATTTTAATTTTTAGCGAATTTTCGCTAAAAAATTTATTAAAAATGGTAAGCTACTGATAATCAACAATATTAATTGTTTTTATGTAATTACCACAGCTCAAAAGTGCAGTAAAACCAATGTTTATTTGGTTTATAGCGCAAAAAGTCGTATATTATCCATTCAATATTTTTTTAATCAAAAACCAATATATGATTGTATTTTCAAAAAAATCGGATCGATTTTTTAATTATGTGAGTAGTCAGTTTAACAAAGAGTTTTCGAAGTCTAAAGACTTCATGCCAATTAAAGGTATAGTAGAAGCAAAATTGTATTTCGAAAAGCCTTCTGAAGAAGCGAAATTCGTAATTCAAAAAGATGAGTTAGATGAGAAAATTATCCAAGAGGATATTTTCAGACAGTTACCTGATACCATGTATTATTTGAAATAGTCAATAACTATTTATATAGAAGCCCCATCCGAATGCATTCGTGATTATCGACCACCGCGCTTTTCAGCCCGCGACCGTCTTCATCCTCAAGCTGGGTAAG
>ERZ887851.925-NODE-925-length-27326-cov-27.208720_pt1 | contig 27326 bp, 20 predicted proteins | sample MGYA00521100_ERZ887851 | MGnify/ENA primary metagenome ERZ887851 (study PRJEB32303, sample SAMEA104408602) | aquatic metagenome | biome: Brackish water; feature: Pelagic; material: water | place: Baltic Sea | collected 2014-06-06T16:11:00 | depth 11,444 m ... | reverse complement strand
TAGTTACATCGTGCTGCGACTGGGGTCTCCCGGCTGGCCGACTGACTACAACGACACGCATATCACGATTCTTTGGGGCGGGATTAATACGTTCGTCCTGATCGTATCCAGCTATTGCGTTGTGGTGGCTCACGAAGCGATGGCTCAGAAGAAGTTCGCAAAAGCCCGGCAGTTTTTAACTTACACGTTGCTGCTGGCCTGCCTGTTTTTGGGCATCAAGGGCATTGAATACTACGGCAAGATTTCCCACGACATTCTGCCAAGCCACATTCCGGAGACTCCCACACAGGCGATCGGCAAGGTCAATCGGCAGCTGGAGCAAGTAGTTCGCAAGCGGTTTGCTGCCTACACCGATGGTGGAATCGTTGAGGTGGCTGAAGCTAGAGACCTCGGCAGTGTAAGTGCGGCACTGGACATTCTGGCTAGTAATGCAGAAACACCTCCGGAGTTGAAATCCACAGTTGCTGCGGACGTTGAACTCTACCGGAAATGGCAGAACCTGCATCAGCACATCGTCGCGGATGTGTCGCTGAATGTGATTGAGGCTGCGGGACCGGGATACGCTGAGGCACGAAGCGAGCTTAAACCGGAGACGTCCCTGCCAGCGCTGGGTTTCGTCGAAGTGAAGCAGTATCTGGCTGGCCTGAAGGGGCAGGAGTACGTCGAAGACTCCGGTGAGTTACGCGATCTACCGGCGGAAACGGATCTTCCAGCTGAAGTCGCTGCCAGCAAAGCGGCCGTCGTCAGTGCCGTGCGAAGCGGTGTGTTCGATCCACATCCGGTTCTGTATGGAAACTTGTTCGCGTCGATCTACTTCCTGATGACAGGCTTTCATGCGATTCACGTCATTGTGGGGATGATTCTGTTTATCCGTCCACTGATGCAGGGATCTAACCTGGATGAACGCTGGACGGACTGGGTTGAAAACAGCGGACTCTACTGGCACTTTGTTGACCTGGTGTGGATCTTTCTGTTCCCGCTGCTGTACATCGCCTAAGCTCTGATTGATCGCGACAAACCCGTCGCTGCTGAACCACATTCTTCAATCCGGTCTCTGACCAGAAAAAAAATACGGAACATAACCATGGCACACGACGATCACAGTGCCCATCACGTCAACTACCTCTATGTGTTCTTCGCGCTTTGCGGATTCACGTTATTGTCGGTTGCCTTCGACATGCTGGGCGGCACCGTGCCTCACGCTGTGGTGATTGTCCTGGTGCTGGCAGTCGCCGTCGCAAAAGCGTTGAGCGTTATGATGTTCTTCATGCACCTGAAGTTTGAAGGCAATTGGAAGTACGTGCTGCTTGCTCCAACGACGATTTTAGCGATCGGCTTGCCGCTGGCTTTGTATCCGGATGTGGGCATTGCCTACTACACCCCAACCGCTCCTCAGATCCATCAGTGGGGCGACGAGTTCTCCGCGTACAAGACGGAGCACGCTCAACACGGCGAGCACGCAGAGCCTCCGGCAGGGGAAGAAACCGCTCCCGAAACCACACCGGCCCCTAAGTGAAACGCTGTTCACTTTCTGACAGGCCACCGAACACCTGTGGGCAACTGGAGATCTGAAATCTGATATTTCAGATCTCAGATCAACGCACAAAACGCCTCGCCCCTGTGAAATCAGTTAATCCGGCGGGCTCATCGTCGGACTGTCCAGTCGCACGGTTTCTGATTTCGGATTCCCTCGCGGCCATGACAGAATAAACCGTGTGCCCTCGTTTGGTTCACTTTCAATCCGGATTCGACCGCCGTGTTCACGGATGATCTTCCTCGCGACCGGAAGGCCAATGCCTGTTCCACGTTCGCCTTTGGACGATTCGAACACCTGAAACACACTGGCCCGCTGTTCTTCCGGAATGCCGGGGCCGTTGTCAGTCACAGCGACCAGCATCACGTCGTTCTGGCTGTCATAGCTGGTTTGCAGCACCACGTGGCCGTTGTCGCGTTCTGCTACCGCATCAATCGCATTCGCGACGATATTCAGTACCGCACGATGAATCGCCTCTTTGTCGAATTCTGCAATCGGCAGGGCTGCATCCGGGCGATACTCGAACTTCACTCCGTTTTCTTCAGATAATGACAGCGCGAGTTCAGCGACTTCTGCGCAGACATGATTTAGGTTGCCTGGTTCCAGTTTGGGGACTCGGTCTTTGCTAAAGGAAAGCATGTCCATCACCAAATCCAAAATGCGATTCTGGTTGCGTTCGACAATTCCCCAACCCTGTCGGATCAGTTTCTCCTGAGACTGATTCAGTCCCATTTCGATCAGGTAGCCGCCACCGCTGATGCCCTGCAGGATATTCTTGATGTGGTGACTCAGCACGGCCACGGTTTGTCCCATCGCCGCAAAACGTTCTGCCTTCAGCAGGGCGCTGTGAAACTGTCGCGATTCGACGGCCAAAGCCGTTTGGCGAGCGACCGCAAGGACAGACTTCAAGTGTTCATCACTCAATCCTCCGGTGGCTACTGTAGAAGCACCGGGCAAATCGTTGGTAGCGATATCGAGATAGAAGACTCCCAGCAGCTGTTCGTGTCCTTTCATCGGAGCACAAATGGCTTCGCGGATGCCCGACTGCACAATACTATGCCCGCCGAAGCGTGTGTCGCTCACGGCATCGGATGTCCGTACTGCCTGGCCGTGTTTCAACACATGCCCTGTGATCGAACGTGAGATGCACATCTGTTCCTGTTGAGCAGACGCCGACTCCTGGTTGCGATCGCGATGACAAAAAACGAATGGCGTCAGTTCGCCTCCCACCGCATCTCGCAACAGCACGCAGCCTCGATCCGCCCCGACAGCGGCGACCGTCAGGTAGAGTATTCGCTGCAACAAGGCTTCCTGAGTCTGGGCCGGGCGAACCAGTTCTTCGGCCACTTGGTATAGCAGTTCCAGTCCGGTTTTCTGTACAGGCCACACACTGGCGGATGACGCGGATTCGGCCTGCACAATGGCCGAATGCTGCGGCGAGTTTTCGTCATCGACGATCTGGATCAGATTCGACGGAGCTAGCGGTTGGTCCTGCACGCCCTGCTGAAACGTCAACGACGTCATTCCCAGACGAATTGAGTCGCCGTTTTGCAGAGGCGTCTCTGTGATGCGTTTTCCGTTGAGATACGCACCGTTGGCACTGTCGAGGTCGGTCAGTCGAAAACCCGTGCCGTCGTGATCCACGCGTACGTGCTTGCGAGAGACTTCGGTGTCGTCGACACGGATCTGCGAACCCACACTGCGTCCGATCGTCAGCGGGCAGTCTTCGGGGTAGAGGTCGAATCGAGTCCCGCCATTGGGACCACTGATGACAAGGAGTGTGGCGTTATTCATCGCGGGGGAAATTCAGGCGGAATGATTTGTGGAGACCAGACATGCTATCACCTCCTGCCAACAGACTGTAGCGCTAGGCGGAAAGTGGCTCTGGTTGGATGTAATAGATTGTTGCAAATCTTTCCCGGTGGCCGGAACTGCACAGAGCCGAGCGAAGGATGCCCGGGATTTCACTCGCCAGCTCGTTCCAACCCCAGATGGCCACCCCAATCGGCCGAATTCAAATTGCAACGACACCCCTCGTGATCAGTCCCACGGCGCCGAGAGAGGCGGAACGCGTTTTTCGGCAACAAATACGCCACATGAGCGGATAAGCGGTGCGGCGCTTGCGTATGCTTTTTGTTACTTGATCCTGTCTTTTCAGCATATTACGCTGACTTGTCACCGCGGGCACGCGTTTCGATCGAAGAATGCCTGCACTTGCGAGCGAGTACCGTTCACAACAAATCAGCAAACTGCTCTAGCTGCCATTTTACGAAACGTATTGCTGATCCGTGGACTACAAGAGCATCAACCGTCAGACCTGGAATCAACTTGCCGACACTGGCAGTCTGTTTGCGCGTGTGGCGACTGACGAAGAATGCCGGAAACCGCTTACAGTGCTGGACGGCCGCGGTTGGCTGCCACCGACTGTTGCCGGCCTGAACGTGTTGTGCCTGGCGTCAGGTGGTGGTTGGCAGTCTGTGCTGTATGCGGTCGCTGGTGCCAACGTAACTGTCGTGGACCTCAGCGAGTCGATGCTGGCGCTGGATCAACGGGAAGGCCAGCGCCGGGGGTTGAATATCCGCACGGTACAGGCATCGATGGATGACCTGCGAGAACTCAGCGACGAATCTTTCGACATTGTGCATCAGCCCGTCAGCACCTGCTACATCCCGGATCTGGTCCCAATGTATGCGGAGATCGCTCGGGTGTTGAAGGACAACGGCATCTACATCAGCCAGCACAAGCAGCCAGCGAGCGCGCAGATCAGTCATCGGAACGAGCGGCATCAGTTTGTGATTGGGGTCGAGTACTACCACACCGGTCCATTGCCGAAACAGATTGACGACGCCTATCGGGAGTCCGGTGCCACAGAGTATCTGCATCGACTTGACGAACTCATTGGCGGAATGTGTCGCAGCAACATGGCGTTGGAAGATCTGCGAGAGCCCATGCGTGCCGACTACAAAGCTGCGGTGACTCACTACGGCTATCGTGGCCGCTTCGTGCCGCCGTACGTGCGGATGAAGGCGCGTCGGGTGCCGCGGACAGACGCCGATCGCAGTACGCGGTCAGAAACGATCTGGACGCCGTGATCGACGAGAAAGTTCAACGGCTGCGCGAGCGGAATCCGTTGAATTCCACTACAGTTTGGCGAAGTGCGAATACCGACAGACGTTTCTGAAATGGCGGAGTCCGCTCATGTTTGTCTACAGCATCGTCAATGAGTTTCGGTGTGATCGCCATTCTGTTCTTCGAAGGATCCAAACGTGAAATCACACATCGAACGATCAATCGGATTTGTCCGGGCAACTGCGCTCGGGGGACTGTTGTTCATTCTGCCGCTGGCTGTTGTTTTGGGACTACTGGGATACGTTTACAGCTTCGTGGTTGTCGTATACGAGCCGCTGAAGGACTGGATTCCTGTGCGTTCTGCCGCCGGAATCGCGTTGTTGTTCGCTCTTGCGATCGGACTGCTGTTACTGGCGTGTTTCGTCGCCGGCTTGATGGCTCATCGCGCGATCGGCCGGCGAGTGTCGTCGTTTGTGGAAAAGTACCTGACCACCTTCTTTCCGAAATATGCGATCTACAAAGATATTCTGGCAGGCAACATTGGAGGTACCTGGAACGTCCCGACTCTGAAACCAATTTTTGTATCGACACCTGACTGTCAACGCATCGCGTTCGAATCAGATCGTATGGAAGATGGAACTGTGGTCGTGTTTTTTCCGGGAGCCCCCGACCCGTGGATTGGAACTGTGGGCACGGTTTCTTCAGAAAGCGTAGAACCGCTGAACCTGCCGTTCAACGATGTCGTTGGACTTTTGGAACAGCTTGGCCGCGGCACAAGCGAGCGACTGAAGGCGGCAAGTGACCGCGGAAGCAGTGCATGACAAAGGCCAATGGGTGTCCTTGCCAATTGTTCCAATTGAAGTGGGTGACCGCGGTGGGAACGAGCTTGCGAATGAAGCCCCGGGCCTGCGACATTCTGTCACCTACACGGCAGGAGAATCCACATGTCGTCCGAACATCGCCTTTCATTCCCGTTACGGCTAGAATATCAGCTGAGTAACGACTCCTTTCTACAGCGTCTTCCGCTGATTTGTGGCCGCGGGGAAGGTATTTCGAGTGAAGAAATCCTGCTCCCGCGAGCGCGTACCGTTCACGACCATAAGTAAACTGCTCTAAACCCCGGTTCTCCCATGCCCGATGACGACGTCGAACTTGTTCGCGAACTTCGCAGTGGCGATGAGTCTGCGCTGGGAAAACTGTTTAGCGCGTATCGGCCGAGACTTTTGCGGATGGTCAACTTTCGCATGGACAAACGGCTGAAGCGTCGACTTGACGTCGACGACATCCTGCAGGAAACATGGATGGGGATCGCCCAGCGGTTACCGCATTTTCTGAAGCAACCGGAAGCAGCGTCGTGTTATGTCTGGATGCGACTCGTGACGGCACAGGTGATGATGGACATCTATCGTCGGCATCTGGGCACGAAAGCTCGCGACGCAGGCCGAGACTTTTCGCTGGATCAGTTTCAGAATCGGCAGGCGACGTCAGAATCCATTGCCAACTTCTTTGTCGCCCGAAATACCTCGCCCACACAAGCGGCCGCCCGCACGGAGGCGACGGAACAAATCCGCCAGGTGGTGGCCGAAATGGATCCGACAGATCAGGAAGTTCTTGCGCTGCGGCACTTCGAAGAACTCAGCAACTCTGAAGTCGCACAGGTTCTCGAAATTTCAACGACGGCAGCCAGTACACGTTACATACGTGCGCTGAAAAAGCTGCAGGAAGTGATGCAGCGACATCCGGACCTTGCCTGATTCGGCTAACCCCTTCATGAACAAGCCCTTACCACAGCCTGACGACGCGTCGCCCACAGTTGACGAACTGGCGGAAGAATTTCTGAAACGCCGGAGGTCGGGGGAAGTTCCTGACATCGAAGTTTACGCCACGCAGTACCCGGATATGGCGGAGGATATTCGCGAAGTGTTTCCGGCATTGATGGCGATGGAATCACTGAAACGCGATTGGGAAAAGGCGGCTCATAACGCCGAAACAAATTCCAGTGTGCCGGTGGAGCGATTGGGAGACTATCGACTGCTGCACGAAATTGGCCGCGGTGGCATGGGGATCGTGTACGAAGCCGTTCAGGAATCTCTTGATCGACACGTCGCGCTAAAACTGCTTCCGCAACATGCCGTGACTGACGCCACCTATGTCCGTCGATTGCAGCGAGAAGCTCGAACAGCAGCAGCGCTGCATCATTCGAACATTGTGCCGGTTTTGGGCGTGGGTCAGGAGCAGGGGTATCACTACATCGTGATGCAGTTGATCCCCGGTGCACCACTGGACCGCGTGATTCGATTACTGCGAGAACCCGGCGGGGAATCATTGGCGCATTCCATCAGTTCGCAGCCAGACACTGCGATTGCCGAAGGCGCGTTGGGGATGTTGATCGAAAGTGCTCAGGCCACACCGATAACCGAACCTGCCGGGAGCGTGTTGAGTGGTCTGGTCAGTGCACCCGGCAATTCGTTGCGCACGACGTCCTGGCAAAACAAAGAAGCCGCTTCTGAGCATGTTGAAACGTCGGCTCTGCAAACGCCGACGTCCTCGGACCGGCCGGCTTCTGCGCCGGATAGTCCTGGTTACTGGCGATTGGTTGCCCGACTTGGTTCACAAATCGCCAGCGCTCTGGAGCATGCTCATGGACGCGGAACTTTGCACCGCGACATCAAGCCGGGCAACATTCTGTTAGATCTTCAGGGAGCCGTGTGGGTCACTGATTTCGGACTGGCTCATGCTACAGACGGCAGCAACGCGACACAGACCGGCAGCCTGGCGGGAACCCTGAGCTACATGGCGCCGGAACAGTTTGACGGGAAAAGCGACGAGCGTTCTGACGTATATTCACTGGGGCTGACGCTTTACGAACTCGCCACATTGCGTCCCGCAATTCCCTCAGGAACTCGCGCGGAAACGGTTGCCCGTGCGACAGAAGCGTCGCCGCCCAGGCCGCGATCGATAAATCCGAACATCCCTGCGGACCTGCAGACGATTATCCTGAAAGCGATTTCTCAGGATCCCGCGCATCGTTATCAATCGGCTGCCGCTCTGGCTGAAGATCTTTGCAACTTTGAGGAAGACCGCCCCATCAAAGCGAGGCGTGTGTCCGCATTCGAACGATTTCGTCGCTGGTGCCGCCGCAATCCCTGGTTGGCGATGTCCACATCCGGATGTGTGCTGCTGTTGGTGTTGGCGACGCTGGCCGCCGTTCTGGGCTACGCTCACGAATCGCAGCAGCGTCAGAAGATGCAGTCAATGTTGACCATTCTGGTCGATTCTCTGGAACACGTTTACGATCGCTTTATCCCGGAGCAGATTTCTGCACCATCGCTGTTGATTTCGAGTGAGGACGAGACGCAGCCATCCGTACTTTCGGGTAAGGCCGCCCTGTCTCCGGAAGCAGCAGCGATGCTGGAAGAACTGCTGCCCGCGTTCGACAAACTTGCGCAGCAGTTCAACGACGATGACAGCTTGAAGGCCAACGCAGCTCAGGCCAACAGACGGGTCGCGGACATTCATGTGCAGCTGGGAAATTATGACCGCGCGATTGCCGCGTATCGTGAAGCGATCCGCCGCTACACCGCGTTGCCAGATGCAAAACAGTGGCTGGTACAAATCGCTGTCGCTCATAACGAAATCGGCAACACGTTGCTGCAACAAGGCAACAAGACAGGATCGACTGCCGCGCACAGAGATGCGATCGAGCTGTTGCTGACTGATGTGCCAGTGGTGGAAGGACGGTCGGACACATCGAAGCTGCTACATGAGCAGCGATTCGAGTTGGCTCGGTCGTGGTTTCTGCTGGGAAAACGGGGCCGAAGAGATCAGTTGGGCCCACCTGTTCCGAACTCCGGGCCACCGGAGGGAGAGTTTTCTGATCGCCGAGGGCCTCAGCGCCTACCACCTGGACGACTGTCGGGGCCGGGGAGACCGGGGCGCATGCCAGCTGGAGGACCGGAAGGCCGTCCGCACATGGGCATGGGCCGCGCCGACGAGCACGAACGCCACAGATGGCTACAACTGGCGATCGACGAACTGAATCAACTGATTCAGCAACAGGATTTACCCGAGTATTCGTACCTGCTGGCGATGTGTCTTCGCGATCGGTCGCACACGCTGGATTCGGCAGATAGTGAAGCTGCGATTGCTGTTTTGTTGGAACTTACAGAAGCCCATCCCACGATTGCCCGGTATCGATATGAACTGAGTCGCACGTATGCGGCCGTGCGAGTCACCGGATTATCGGGGACAACGCAGGAATCTGCGATGAAGAGACTGCGGCAGTCAATCGAGCACATGAATATCCTGATGAAACAGCATCCGGATATCACGGCGTACGCCATTTCGGCCGCCCATACGAATCATCTGATGTCGATGTTGTTGATGGAATCCGTACACGCTGCGTCTGAATTCGAACGCGAGTTGCTGGCTTCGGAAGCGACCATTCACGCGGCGACTGCGTTAAGTCTGCAGCGGCAGGCAATGCGAAGTTCCAGCACGGGACCGACCGAAGCATTCTGGCTGATGCGGTTTGCTGAAGTCGGATCGGAAGCGTTTATGATGGATCACAAACCGATTTTGGCGGCGTCTGTTTTGCAGGAGGCGGAACGTCAGCTTGTCGAACGACGCTCCGGGGACCTGGCGGGTGACGATGCGGAACAGTATGATCGTGCCATCAGAGCACTGCGTCGGCGAATGCAGGAGAAGCGTCCCGGTCCGCCGCGCTAGGCCGCATGAATCTGATCCTATCCGATATTCCTGGACCAACCGACTTTAGAGCAGTTTACTTATTGTTGTGAACGGTACTCGCTCGCGGGAGCAGGCTGTCTTCGATCGAAACGCGTGCCCCGCGGCCACAAGGCAGCGTAATACGCTGTAGGCTGACACCAATGAAGCGAACATCTCTCCTGTGTCTTGTCGCCTTGTTGGCTCCTGCGATTGCTGAGGAACCTGACCGCGTGCTTACGAATCAGCAGATTACGGATTTCGCCAATCTCGCGATTAAAGGCATTCCGCAGGAATACCCCAACAAACCATCCAACGTTATGAATTCTGCAGACGATGTGCGGTCGCCACGCGAAATGCACCCTGCGTTTTTTGGCAACTTCGACTGGCACTCTGCAGTTCATGGACACTGGATGCTGGTCCGTCTGCTGCGGCTGTATCCTGGTGTCGCCGTCGCGACTGACATTCGCCAGACGTTGAATCAACAGTTGACGGAAACAAACATGCGGGCGGAAGCTCTATACTTCGAGCAGAAACACAACAACAGCTTCGAACGAATGTACGGCTGGGCGTGGCTGCTGCAGTTGGTGCGAGAGACGCACAGTTGGGACGACCCGGATGCGAAAACGTGGCGTGAAAATCTGAAACCGCTGGAAGCCGTCATTCGTGAGCGAGCGATGACGTACCTGCCGAAACTGACGTTTCCGATTCGCGTGGGAACCCATACCGATACAGCGTTCGCGCTCGGGATGCTGCTGGATTATTCTCGTGCTGTAGGCGACACGGAGTTAGAAACGTTGCTGACTCAGAAGGCTCGACAGTTTTACCTGAATGACCGCGACTATCCTGCCCACTACGAGCCGTCGGGGCACGACTTTTTTTCCTCAGGATTCAACGAAGCGGATTTGATGCGTCGCGTGTTGAAATCGGGGGAGTTTTCCCGCTGGCTGGATCAATTCCTGCCCCAACTGACGACAGGCACCATGGGATCAATGATGGAACCAGTGAAGGTACCGGACGTCACTGACGGCCATTTGGTGCATCTGGCTGGATTGGACCTGTCCAGAGCATGGACGATGCAGGGAATCCTCGCCAGCCTTCCTGTCAGTGACGTCCGCCGAAAAGCGTTGTCGACAGCAATCGCCGATCATGCCGCATTGGGGTTGTCGTATGTCACCAGCGGTCACTACGAAGGCGAGCACTGGCTGGCAACGTTCGCTGTCTATCACCTGACCGGCAGCGGCCTGGAAGTTCCGTTCGAGTGAATTCCGAACTGATGTTGTCATCCGCTTGTCGCATTCCGTTCGTGGACCACCGCCGTCGGAGCGTTGATACCTAATGCTGGAACAGGAACTCGTTCGAATTGATCAGGCTCCATAGCAGGTCTTCGTAGGCCTGTTCTGATGGACGGTCTTTTCGTTTGGCGACGAACTGTGCAAAGGTCGCGATCTCTGATTCTGTGGGCATGCGGGAATAGGCAGCGATGTAGCAGGCCTTGATGATGTCTGGCCGGGCTCTATTCGCTTTCAATAATTGCCGGAACCGATTGTTGCCGTGGACCAGCTTGCCGTGGACGAACGAGCCGTTCGCGACCTGCAGCGCCTGCGACAGGTTCAGATCTTCTGATCGCTCGCAGCGGCAAACGGATTTCCGTTCCGGCTGGCCGAAAACTTTCAGGAATGACTTGCCGAAATCGGGACTTGGCAACTGGGTAGCTCGCGTGCCCGCGGGAAGGTTGCCGAATGTTTCGGGAACTCCACTGACGTCACAGATGGCATCCAGTAGTTGTTCTGCCGACAACAGCCGCCGAAGATAGTGAGAAAAGTATAGGTCGTCCTCTTCGTTGGCCGGCGTCGATGCGGATGATCGCTGATAGGTTTCGCTGTTGAGGATCAACCGCAGTATGTGGCGGCGATCGAAGCCGGAATCGACGAATTCTTTGGCAAGGCGATCCAGCAGGTCAGAGTTCGACGGAGGATTCGAATCACGAAAATCGTCAATCGGTTCGACGATGCCTTTGCCCATCATCTGGCTCCACAGGCGATTCACTTCGACTCGCGCGAAGAACGGGTTTGAGGGCTCCGTCAGCCAATCGACCAGAATGCCGCGGCGATCCGGGGCGTCTGTTTCGATCGTGCCAGCCTGGGGAAGCCAGGGCTTCATGGTTTGGCCGGTTCGCGGTTGAGTAACGTCGCCCTGTGCAGCGACAGATACAAACAGCTCATCCGTGCGCTCAGTGGGCTCTCGCTGTATGCGATTGAAGAACGCTCCCAGGCCGTAGTAGTTATCCTGCGTCCAGCGTTCGTGGGGATGATTGTGGCACTTGGCACATTCCAGACGTGCCCCCAGGAAAATCTGAGCCGTTGATTCCGTACAGTCGTTCGTGTCTGTTGCAGTGCGAAAATAGTTTGCCGGCGGAGATTCGAACGTGCTGCCGGACGACGTGAGCAACTGTTCCGCGAATTCGTCGTAGGGCAGGTTTTGTTCAAAAGTGCGGACCAGCCAGCGGTGATACTTAAAGACACCGGCTGTTTTTACGCTGCTGGCTTTGATGCGCAGCAGGTCACCCCACTTCAACGCCATAAACTTCGCGTGTTCAGAAGTGCTCAACAATTCGTCGATCACTACTGATCGCTTGCCTGTGCTGGAGTCTGCAAGAAAGACCTGAGTCGCTTCGACCGTTGGCAACAGGCCCGTCACGTCCAGAGACACTCGCCGGATGAATTCGCTGTCGGAACATCGGTCGGACGGTGTGTAACGCAATTGCTTTAATCGCTGATGCACGAGTTTATCGATGAAGTTGGCTTCGGTTGGGGCTGGCCACTGGAAACCTTCGACTTCAGCAACCGAAACCAGATAGCTGGTTGCCATGTGCTCCAAATAACGGACGGTAATGGCAGTCTGCCCGCGTGCCCCTTCGGCTCGGGTAACCAACCCTGACTCGTCGACGTCCGCGACCGCTGTGTCGGAACTGGAAAAAACGGCAAGGTCAGTGACATCTTTAACGGTTTGGTCAGAGAACGTGGCGTACACGGCGTGCCGTTGCGCGGGATGACCAACAGTTAGTTCACGGCCTGAAGGAGGAAACAACTGGATACTCAGGCAATGCGCTGTGTCTTCGATATCCAGCCGTGTGCCCTCCGCGATCCACTGTCGCAGCAGTTGATGCGATGTCGATCCGGTGGTCAGCCGACGGCCCCCTGCATGTGGAACTTCCATCAGCGGTTTCTTCAGCAGCAGGCTGGTGTCAGGATCCAGTGAGTTGGTTCGTCGCGAAAAGAACTCGTTGCGCAGTGTGGATTCGTCGACGCTGGGATCGAACGCTCGCAGTGATAACCGGAATCCGCCTTTCCCTCTGGGCGAACCGTGGCATGCTCCCGAACTGCAGCCCTGCTTCGACAGGACTGCCAGAACTTCGTTTCGCAGTGAAACGGAGTCCGCTTCGGCGAGTGCAATCGTCAGCGGAACTTTGACCGACTGATCCCCAACAGACACGATGACTTCACACTGACCGTTGGCCAGCGGATAAACGCGGTTCGCTTCAATATTGACAAGTGTTGCAGCTGTGGAAGCGAAGGACGCCTGATCAGTGACATCGAATTCCGTGCCGGATTCGTCTGACGCTGTGACGATCAGCCGTACTGGTTGTCGACGGGAATATAGTGAGAAACTGTGCGGATAGACGTCGATTGTTTTGCTGGCCGGTGACGGCGACGCGGGATCATTCGCATTCGTGCTGGTTCGCGTTGCGGAGAGCACGGTAAGCAGCACCATGAAGAACTTGATGTGTTGATGGATCATTGCAGGACCTCCGGAGCAATTGACGAATTCACAATGATCTCACGCTCACCAACGACAGTCCGTGCCGTCACGATAATCTCACTCAGCGTTTTGAAATCAACGCCCGAATCAAGCTTAATGCTGACGGCCACGTCGTTCTTTCCGGCAGGGATCGTTGCCGAAGAGGGCAGCGACACGCCTTTTGGTACGGATGAGAACTCAACGTCGATCTGTTTTCTGTCGCCGCCGTCTCGAGCGACGAATCTTCGCGCCGCCAGCTTCAATGTGCCAGTTGTACCGGCCGTCAGCGGAGCATCCGGGTGAACGCTGATGATCAGCGGTTCGACAATCCGCAACGGACTGGTCGCCACGGTAACCTCCTTGGCCTGTCCTTTGAAAGTCGCTTCCGCAATGATTCGAATTGGTGCTTCGGTAAAACCCACTTCGGTCGGACCATTCAGCTGGAAGCGGTATTCACTGTTGTTGCTGCCACCCACGGGATTCTCGCCGCCGCTCGCACGAAAACCTTCCGGCAGCCCTTCCACCGTAATGTTGACCGGGTCTTTGAAGCCTTCCGCTCGATCAGCAACGCGCACTGTGAAGTAAACCTCCCCGATGAAACGTGGAAACAGCACGACGTTATCATCGACACTCAGCGAAAAGAAGTCCGGAAATTCGGGGCTGGCGACCGTGGCGATGGAACCATCCAGCGAAGGCGGCGGAAACGGAGTTCGCGGATTGGCTTTCCGCATCGCTGCGATGGTCGTTGCCGTGCGCTGGATCACTGTCTCGCCGACTGTCGCTGTGCCGACGATTTCGATCGTACGCGTCTGACCTGGCAGGTCGCTCGGCGGCGAGTAGATCTTTAGCCGCGTCTCCTTGGCTTTGTCTGCGATCACTTCGTTTTTGAGACGCACATCAGGCCCCAGCCCGTTGACTGCCAGATTGATCGGTCCGTCATAGCCTTTGCGGTCTGCCGTGACCTTTAGCAGGCTGTAGCCGTTCTGTGGTAGAATGACGCTGTCCTGTTCTACGGAAAGTGTAAACGTGTTTTCGTCCCGCTGAATTTCGACGTAGTAGTCGAAAGCGGAACCGCCGCGAGACGTCAGATCAGTCAGCACAAGCTGATACTCACCATCATTCGGTGGCGTCCACTTCAGCTCGCGGCCCGCCGCGTCGGCTTTCCGAATTTCGGCCAGCGTTTTGTGGTCATTGTCGCGGATGGACATGGTCATAATCGCGGAACCACCGTTCACTCGACCGACGTCTCGGAACAACAATCGTTGCCCTTTGGTGGCTGCAAAGCGGCAAGTGTGTACGTCTCCCGCTGCTGCGAGCACGCCGCTAATACCGCAAGGAATGGCAGCAACGTCGCCATCGCCTGACGCCTGAACGACGACTTGTGGCAACTGCGAAGTGCGCACTTCGGTATAGCCTGAACCGATTCGGTCAGCAAACGCGATGCTTACGAATTGCGAACTGGCAGCTCCGGCGGGCGGCAGATCAACCGCAGCCAAACCAGACACAGCCGGTCCACTGAAATGAACGGATGTTGGTTGCTGTTGCTGAACCACGGCTGGCAGTGTGGCTGACACCAACGGGAAATCGCCCACTCGTAATCGATACCAATGCCCGGATGCACCGCCCATTAACGCGTCTTCAATTTCGACGATGTAGTCACCGGCCGCTTCGAACCTGTATCTCAGGCAGCAGTCGCCCGCCAGGCCAGGGGAATCGTCAATGAACACGAGTTCCTTGCGGTCGGCTGACAGCAGGCGGATCAGGGGATCCAGCTTTGAACCCAGTCGCGTCGCGACCACTTCGAAAGACACTTCCTCCCCGGCTTCGACGTGAATCCGATAGCAATCAGCATGTCCCACGTCGCAGTAGCCTTCAATCGCAATCGGCAATTCAAACGCCTGAGCGTTCGCGCTGCCGGTCTGCTCACGGTTTTCCTTCACCGTCGGCAGATCATCCACCATGAACAATAACTGATTGGAAATACCTTCCGCGGTAGCGACCCGCAGGGCTCGAATGCCGACAGGGGTGCCTGGTGCAACAATCAATTCAAACGGGGCGACTCGATCCGTCGCAGTGACGGACGAAAATCCTGTCGCCGGTCGGTCAGTGGGTACCAGCGCCAGTTTGTCAAAGTGCGGCGTTCCACCGGGACGTTCCAGCCGAACGGTGTTCATTCCCTTCTTCAGCGACAAAACGCATTCCACCATCCACCTGGCATCGCTGTCGGCAAAGCCACCAGTCACACCGGCTGCCGCGTTCTCGGTCAGCAGATTTCCGTTCAATAACAGCTTAACCGGTCGCGATCCGCCAGACGCGTACTTGAGCTCCAGCACGTATTGTCCGTCGTTCGGAATGTCGAAATCCCATTCGGCATAATTGGGGGTGAAGTTGCCGTTGTTAATGACGGCGCCGCTCTTTTGGAACTGGCCACGGTTGAAGTCTTCGGCTTCCACGATGAGTGTGCCCACAGGGGCAACTTTGTCGTCGGCGCAAGCTGATTCAATCGGCAGGATTTCGGAATCATCTGCCTGCGGTTTCTGAATCACAGCGTCGAGATTCGTCCATAGCTCTGTGGCGTTATTTAGGTTCAGTCCGTTGACCGAAACGGTTGTGGTCTGGCCCGGTAAGATTGCGATGGGGGAGACGGTGATTGCTTTGGGCAATTCGGCATCGCATGATTTTGGCGCAAGTGTTGCCAGCAGAAGCAGCACTGGCAGAAGCAGTGGCACTCGTCGGGGCTGAACGGCAACGTTGCCCAACAGTGAACTGCAGGGGACGGCAGGTAACGTGAATCGTGCGGTCATCGTTAGAAGACTTCTTCGATGGGCGACCCGTTGTGCGCCAGAAAGACAGGGCGGTTGGCCGGTGTGTAGATCGGTTTTGAGCGATCGAGTCCCAGCTTCTCGTAGATAGTCGCCGCGTAGTCATCCGGCGTTGTCGGGCGACTCGTTACGTATCCGCCGTCCTTATCGGACGAACCAAGCACCTGACCACCGGGGACTCCCCCACCCGCCATCGCAATCGAGTACGCGTTCACCCAGTGGTCGCGGCCTTGAAACCGATTCAGCTTCGGCGTGCGGCCGAATTCCGTGACGAAGCACACCAGCGTTTCATCCAGCAGACCGCGTTCTTCCATATCGGTGATCAGCGCGGCAAGAGCCTGATCTGTCGATCCCATCATCACCCAATGAGCGATCCCGTATCGACCTTCGCCACCAGCTGCGTTGCGGACAGTGCCGCAGGAACCGTCGTTGTACATGTAGTCATGATGGTCCCAGTTCATGTTGAAACCACCCGGCGTCGCTTTGGTCTCCGGTTCGCGAACGTCAACCGTCACAAATCGCACGCCACGTTCGATGAGTCGTCTGCCCAGCAAATACGACTGTCCGCGATGACCCCGACCATAGGCGTCTCGAACGTTACCCGATTCGTCCGACAGATCAAAAGCCTGCTGCGTCTGCTTATTGGTCAGCAGTTCCGCGGCCTGGTTCGAAAGATCCGTAAACGTGCGCACAGCATCCTGCTTCGACGGTGCGACGCCTACGTTGAGGTTACTTAACAAATCGCGACGATCCAGAAAGCGATTGCGGTCGATGCCGGCCAGCAGTCCCAGATCGTTGACTTTCCAACTCGGATCCGACAGGTCACGTCCGCCGGTCTTGAACGTCTTGGCACTGGCTGGCAAAAAGCCGACGCGAGCTTCTTTCGCCTGTTCGCTGTTGCCAGGCACCATGATGTAAGGCGGCAAATAGTCGCACGACGTTCCCATGCGATGCGCGATGATCGAACCGATGTCCGGCATTTCGAGCGGCCCGCCTGGCATCTCGCCCGACAGCGCATACTGCGTTCCGGTAGGATGGCCGTTGGCGCCGGACTTAGTGTGGTGCATGCCGCGAATGACTGTCAGCCGATCAGCCACCTGAGCTGTCTTTGACAGCAGCGAGGTGAACTGCAGACCGGGGACGTTCGTGGAAATCGGCTTATAGGGACTGCGGTGCTCTACGACTGCTTCGGGTTTCGGGTCCCATGTATCCAGATGCGACAGGCCACCTTGTTCAAGGATCACCAGAACGTTCTTCGCCTGAGCTGGTCGCCCGTTGCTTTCAGCAGCAGCCATCATTGCAGTACGGATCGACAATCCGCCGGCAACACCGAGGCCAATAAAACTACGTCGTTGATATCGCATAACAAGATGCTCGTGATGCTGAGCGCCGGGGACAGCCGGTGGCCGAGAGCGCTGTGGGGTGGGCGATTTGGAGAGGGCATTATTGTAGCCTGCCAGGCAGACATCACCAACAGTTTCTCAGCGAACAACAACTCAGACGGGCAACAATGCCGAATCTGCGGGACAGGCAGCCTTCACACCTTCGAATACTAAAAATAAAATGGCGAAGTTGGTGGGACGATCATTCTTCCCAACTCACGATGGCATCAGCGAACGATTTTCCGATGCGTGCCAGAATCTTCGCTGAACCGAGGTAGTGGTACTCTGCATTTGAGGTCCCCGCTTTCAAAGTGGCAAGTGCCTCAGCCGTGAATAATTCGTTTGTGAACTCGTCGAGTTGCTGTTTACGCTGCTCAGGGTTCAGAGTTTTGTCGTTATTCAGGCTACGGTTCTTTCCCTGCACTTTTCCCCAGCGCGATGTGAGTTCCGTCAGTTGCAGATCCCAGGACTCTTCGGTCAGGACCGCCTTGACGTTTCCCTTGAACTCCGGCAGGCTGGCAGGTGCGGCCATCGCTTTACGAAACTCGGAGTGAATGGGAGCATATCGTTTTCTATCCGGGCCATACTTGTCGACCGGGCCACCAGCGCCCATGACGCCAATCACGAATGGAAGTTTTGGCGATGACAGGTCTTTGCGAACGTCTCGAATGAAGTGCGCGAGTGCGGAGCTATACGCATCGTAACCGCCCGGCATGTCGCGTTTGGGATAGACACCTTGATCAACCATATCATTCCAGCCCTGAAACCACACGAAGCCTGACAATTCATAGCCGGCCTTGCTGTCGTAATCGGGATAGACGCGTTCGATGTTTTTCAGGACGTCGTTCACGTGCTGCAGCATCAAACGATAGTACACGCCGGTGGCTGTGACTCGATCCTGCCGAATCTGTTCGATGTCCTTCCCCTGTTTCTTTAGTCCCTGCAGTTGTTGCTCGTTGAATTGATACGGCCCCGCGCTCGGTGATCGAAAATCCGTGTGCAGCGATTTGCCGCCCCATGCGGTCTTGATGATCAGGACGGGTTCCTGCAGGTGCTGTTGCATGTAGATTCCGAAAGTCAGTTCGGGGCCGATCTTCGGACCGCCACCTGCGGCTCCATAGCCAGTTGTCAACTTGCCATGAAGTTCCTCATCTGCAACACCAAGCGCTGAGATCCAGATGTTTTCAAAGACTCGGTCAGTCCCGTCAGTGTTCCGGATCTCTTTCAGAATGGGAGCCGTTGCGGGATCCATGCCGATGTGATCAATGGTTCGCACATGAGCATGCCCCTGCATGTTGGACTGCCCCGCCAGAATATAGACCTTGAGCGGTCCGGCTTCGGTGACATCGGAATTCAACAGGCAAAGAATAAGTGCCACTAAACTGAGAGAGATCTGCCGCGTCATGTCTTGTTCAATCCTGTTACCGAGGAAATGTTTTTGCGATGAACATGCTAGCGATGATCCGTTCGAATTTCAGGCAACAGCGGCAAACTGTCGTCAGGCAGGTGAATCCACGCCATCATGCTGAGGTTCACATGCCGACCCGCCAGAAACACCTAAACGAATTTCTATCAATGAATCGAACTCTCGGACTCATCGCAGGGATTACCGCTTCGTTACTCACAGGCGTTGAATCGTGGGCTGACAAACCCAAAATCATTGTCATCCTTGCAGATGATCTCTAGAACTGGATTGATGAATTCTGGCGTTGATCAGCGATGTCGCGCCCTTCGCGGTTGGCACGGCAAATCGACGATGTCGTCATTCTGACCACGAGTGCGACCACAACCGGCGATTCGTTTTGGTGTTTCGCCTCTGCCGCTGAGGTTTTGGACGCCGATTCCCAAGACCAACCTGTGACAACAAAATTGAGGAAGTCAGGCCGCCTCGCCAGAATTTTTGTTGTTCCAGGGCGACTCGTGGCCGGCAAGACTAAGAACGCCTAACGAAACCTCGCGGCTCTCGCAGGTTTTTTTAGGGGTTCTAAAAAACTTCGGCTACTTTGATCGCTCTTTGCAGTGGCTTACGCTTTGGTAATACAATCAATCTCCTGATCCGTTCTGAAACGGCGGGATTGCGCGGACAGACGTTTCCATTGCCAACCGGGGTCCCAACGGCGAATGACAGAACCCGACGAAAATTCTGATGACCTGCAATCGCTGCTCAATCGCGGCGTCGCAGGGGACAGGACTGCGCATGTTGAGGTGCTGGCCAGGGCATCAGGCCGTTTGTTGGCGCTTACACGCATGATGCTTCAGGACTATCCGCGAGTCCATCGGTGGGAACAGACTGACGATGTATTTCAGCAGGCCACATTGAGGTTGTACAGCTCGCTGGAAGACGTCAAACCGGAGCTCCACGTATCTTTTTGCGGCTCGCAGCAACCCAGATTCGACGGACGTTGAGTGACCTGGCACGGCATCACTTCGGACCGGAGGGACCACACGGACTCCATCACTCGGATATCGCAGGCAAAGCGGCCGATGATCCGGGCGGAGCAATCGATCTCGCGCAAGCGGAAAAGCACGAGCCTGATTCACTGGCTGCCTGGACTCATTTCCACGAATCGGTCGACAGGCTGCCGGACGAACAACGCGAAGTGTTTGAACTCATTTGGTACGACGAAATGTCTCAGCAACAGGTAGTAGAAGTTCTTAAGGTCTCGGAGCCAACGGTCAGGCGTCGATGGCGCCCGGCTCGGCTGATATTGGCTGATGTGATGGTCGGACAGACGCCGGGCTAGGCGAGAGAATCCATGATAAGAGAATACACAAACACGCCGCCCCCGACCTCGCGTCGGAGGTTCACAGCGCCTTTGCACAGCGTGAGGCGCTCGAACAAAAACATCATGTCGTTGCAGGTTGGGCAAAGGCCCTGCAAGCCCCTGAGGCAAACTCAGGGGGGCACGGAAATTCACAGTCCGCTCGCAGAACGATGCGCTCATTCTGAATGAGCATAGATCGTTTGCAGCTACCGGGAGAGTCGCATTTATGAATCACACATCGCAAATTGATGAGTTGCTTGACCAATTTGAAGTTCAGCGCGATCAGGGCCGCGAATTATCGGTCGAACAATTGTGTGCTGACTATCCGGAGTCATCAGCGAACGAATTCAGACACTCACTTCGATGGACTGGCTGCTTGGCGAGTCGCCGTCCAACACCGAACGGGTGCATTCCCGTTTTGCGGTTTGGTTTTGTGTGTTTATGCGGGTGTTTGTGAGGCTGTGCTGGCGTCTTCAGATTTTCGTGTCATGGATTGGGGAGTCCAGTGCCAGTCGCGGCGATGAGTGCGACGTTTGTGGGATCGCATCTGTGTGAGGCGATCATCCCAACGGTTGCTGATCACCAAGGCTCGCAACTGCAGCATCGATTCGTCGGCCGTTTCTTTCCAGAAGATGCCGTTGCCTTTCAGTCGCAGATTGACCACGCGGCGGATGCTGCTCTCGATCGCTCCGCTGCCCAGCGGAAGTCCGAGACCTCGGAAACTCGTGTACACCAGACGTCCGGCTTCGCCGTGACGACGAAGATAGGCGATCTCCGTCAACAGTTGCGTGTTCGTCGAGTCGTCGTTGGCCAGTTCCTGAAGATCGGCAACCACTGAACGCCATCGACCGTTGCGAAGCCGGGTGCGCATATCTCGGTACAGCGGCATGCGGATGTCCTGGTCGAGGCTCATGGTCGCCAGAGCCAGTGACACGTGATGTACCGCATGGCAGTTGTCGAGCACCTGATGAATCGACACGCTGCCCGGAATGCCGACCTGCTGAACGGTGCTGTCGAGGCGATCCCAGATCCAGACCGCTCCGTCACTGACGAACGTGATGCTCTTCGCTTTCGCGGCGCCCAGGCGATGCAGGTGCATGGCCACAAGTTCGGCCGTGGCGTCGGGGCCGGAGAACGTGCCATCGATGGTCGCCTGCGACTTCTTCTGCATGCGGCCCTTCTCGTCGTGAACAAAGATTGTCAGCAGTTTCGGTTCCCGCCAGTCGGCCGAAACAGATCGCTGCGGTCGAGACTTCGAACGACCAGGCGCGTCGCTGGCGTCCAGCCCGAATTCATTAAGATTCACCGGCACCGGCGTGGGTTCGGTCAGGTCGCCGCGAATCTTCGTGCGGCCGCCGTCGATCTGCACCGAAACGCGTTCACCGGCCAGCTCATTCGTGGAAGACAGCGTGCCTTCGCGCCATTGTTCCAACTGAGTGGTTCGCAGCTTGAGCAGTTCATCACCACACTGTCGGGCGATGCGACGAACCGCTTTGATGTCCAGGTTCAGGCCGTCGCGACACAGTTCCGCATGAGCCAGCCCGAATGACGGACACAACGCCGCCTGCCGCGCGACCTTCGATTCCAATGCGGGGGAAACCTGCTTTCCAAACCCGAACTGGACGAGCTCGGTAAGCAATCGCTTATATGTTTTCGCACATAACAACCTGCGAATTGCCGTTGCCTTACACACTGAGCGGAAATTGATATGTGCGATTATTTGTGGGCGGGTGCTTATAAACGCCGAAACCGGCCTGGTCTGTCCTTTCCGATGGCGATCGACGGGCCTGACAGTACAGCGACGTGACCCACATCACCACGCCGCCAAGGACGTTCACGCTGATGCGACGCTCCCGACCTTTCTCCAGCGGTTGACTGAAGTCCTGCCGCGTCTGTTCGGCGGCATCGAGTAGTTTCGGCGACTGGATCGTGACGGACACCAGTCCGGCGATCATCAGTCCCGCCCCCCGCAGAAACGCCTGCTGAACGTCACGTTCAACGATTTCAAGCTGACCGGGATCCTCAAGCAACTGCCGTTCCCACTCACCCAGTTGCGGCAACAGCTCTGCCGAAAAGCGACCAAACATAGCCCCGGTTGACTGAATCATTTCACCGTTCGGTCCGTCCACGCTCGCCGCTCCCATCAACCCGCCTCCCTGCGGTCTGTTCTGCGAAAAAATACTTACAACGCAAAACAGTCTAACCGATCAATGGCTCACCCAGTCACCGAAAAGCCCTCCGCAAAACGGGATCGCACCTGTGACGGCTTCGTTGATTGTGAGCGCAACTCCCCACTGCCTAGTGTGAGAATTTCCCCAGGGGGGTTCAAACGCAAATACGCTTTAAAGTGTATTCCGGAGGATCGCCATTGTCTCGCGCTGCAGTTGCTCGACGCGTTTTCGGGCGGCGTCTGCCAACGGCTTTGCTCCCTGTGCATCATTCGCCATTTTTAGAATCGCTGGAACGATCTCCCTGACCTCAGCGGCGCTATCCATGTTGAACAGCCACTCGCCCAGGCCGATATCTTCCCACATGTAACCTTTTGAAGTCTGTTCGCCCCAGCGACACACGATCGCCGGGACTCCATGCCCAATGCACATGATGGGCGAGTGCATTTCGTTGCCGAACAAACCGGCACTGCGGATGTAGGTACTGATCGCTTCGCCCGTCAGCCAGTAATCGGGGCGCCAGACAACGCGTTGACGGACTTCCGGTGAAAGTTTGTCCAGCAGCAGTTCTTTCCCGACCTGCATCTGCGTTTGGTCTTCGGGACACAGAAGCACTTTTAAATCGGTCGTCTTCACGATCTCGACAATGGCGGCTCGCAGTTGAGCGTGATCGTGTTCTTTCATCTGCTCATTGCGAGCGTGTTTGACTTCATCGAACGCGATACCCTTTTTGATCGTCCAATACGGCGTGTAGCGTAGCCTCGGAATACAGCACAGGAACTTACCCGTCTCCAGTGCATGTTGCTTTAGAAACGCATCTGCACGTTCGTCATCGCGGAGATCACAGGCAAATGCACCATCAGGTCCAAACTGCATGATCGGGGCACTGCAGCCCTTTTGCTTCGCCAGGGCCAGGGAGTGCGAGTCTCGGAAGAAGACGAATTTCGCTCCGCTAAGAACGCGAACTGTTTCAGCCATTGCTTCGATTGTCGTTGCCTGCGTGGAGCTCGACTTCTTCGGTGGCAATGTGATCCCGTAAATGCCGTACGGCTTGTTGGTTTCCCTTGCCCACCGATCCACGTCGCGCTGCGCGACCAAAGACGCCCCCGAACCGTGCAGCAGAAAATCGCAATCGGCAAACGCCGTCCTTAACTCCGCTGCGTTCTTCGCAATGTTCAGTCCGGGGAAACGTGATGTCAGCAACTCATCCACGCCGTTGTCGATTTTACCTGGCCACAAGGTGACTTTCACATCCGGAAGATGCGTCTCAAGAATCCGCAGCACGCCGGGGGTGTGGGCGATATCGCCAATATTGACGGTCTGCCACGAAGATCGCAGCAGGATATGTTTCGGCTTGGCGCTATCAGCGAAAGCCCGCGAACTGCCGATAGTGGCCGTTGCCATTGCCGCCAGCGCGTGTCGTCGGTTGATTCTTCGTTGTCGTTTCATTGATTCACTGATGGGAATTGGGAAGGACGAGATCCGCAGGCCGCGGTTGTTTCATGATGAAGTTTAGTCGACCGGCGGCTGCTAAGTTTGCTACGCAGCAAACACAGTCGCTTTCGGCAACTCAGTTCTTAAGATGAGACAATTCCGCAATACAGACTACTCGTGTGTTGTTGCGGATATCCTTGTGCATCGCGAACTCTCCACAGTTGTTGATCGGTGCGTCGTTAGTTCTCTTCTGTCAGCACGTCGATTAGGACGGCACCGTCTTCAGCCGCAGAAAAATTCGGAATCGTAAAGGCACTCCTGTCCAAATGCCTACCCATGGCGAGACTGGGCAACGTGTTTTCTTTGGATGCGAGACCGCAGAGTACGATCCTGTGAGCGAACCAGAAACCCTGCACGGATGTCCATGAGAATTCTGCCGAGGTGATTTTTGCCGCGACCGTTGCACATGCCCCAGAAGCAGTCGTTCCAGGTGTTGCCTTCTATTAGTTCGGCGTCGTTGGTCGCCAATAATCGGTTCCGCAGATCCTGGTGCACGGTGAATTTCTTTTCGACAAGCTGTCGCATGATTTCCACCTTCACGCTTTCCCAGTCTTTGCGGAGTTTGACCTGTCGACCGAGCCCCTTTGCTGCTCCGGGTGATCTGGAGCTGGCGATCCTCAGCCGTTCCGATCGTTCGTGCGTCTTTGCTGCCTGGAAAGCATGTTCAACCGCTGCGAACGTGATCCCTTCATAGCGAATCTGCGAAGGGTAGAAATTCGAAAGAAAACGGTACTCTCCTGTGAAGTTGTCAATCGTGGGATTCAGCATGTTCTCGTTCCATAACTGCCTTTGGCCGGGTGTGACAGTTGTAGACAACCCTGCCCATATGAGGTTCGCCGAAAACAGCAACGATTGCCGCGGGCGCAGTTACGATGACAAACAAGAGGACACGGGTTGCACACGAGACGCCATCAACTGCCGTTACAGCGTATTACGCTGATTTGTGGCCGCGGGGAACGTATTTCGAGTGAAGAAATCCTACTCAGTCAGGCCCCAAGTCGGTAATCGCCGTGAATCAACAGCGGTGGATCGTCAGCACCTGGCCGATGCGGACACTCGCGCGACGACGATCAAACTGGCTGTCAGTCATCAAGGCGTCCGGGATAGTTTCGCCGCCGCGGACCTCAAAGACAGGTTTCGGGTGCATGCTGTCTGCGTTTACGGCTGCCTTCCCGAGAAAGTGGCCGGTGCCGCAGATCCGCCGCCTGGTGATTTCAGCGACGAACACCGCAAAAGGGATACCGCCTTAGTACTTCAGTTCAATGGCAACGGATGGGCCACTGAGAGCCAGATTGGTGCCGATGCCGTAGTTATCGTCAGCCAGAGTGTCGTTCAGCCAGAACTGAGTTTCCCAGGCCGCTCGGACTTCCAGCTGAACTCCACCGTCAGAAACAGCAATCCAGGCGACACCGAGTTGGTTTTCGATCACATGCATGATCTCGTCCTCGACGGACCCATATGACAAGCCTGCTGTCGGTTGGCCGTTGTGCAGTTCTCCCAGCAGGAATGATCCTCTAACGTTGCCGAACAGTGACAAGCCAGTGTTGCCTAGTTTCCGCCGACCGTCAATCGACGCCGTGGCTCCAATACCTTCAAAAGTCAATTGCCCCGGCGCGATGACTACTCCATCGCCTGTGTAGCCGAGATAACCATAGCGAACCCCGCCGGAAACGCCGAGATCCCACTGCCTGAGCCGACTGCGAAAGGTGACTTCTGCGTCCACAACATCCAGTTTCAGGCCAAGGCTTCCTCCGCCGAACCGGCTGGCAAGATCGATACCGTGGTCGAGGGAAAAGTATTGTGCGCGAACTCCCAGACCACTATCACTTTCGTAGCCCAGTTTTAGTCTGGCGGCCGTCCCATATGTTGGGTCGACCCACTTACCACCAGTTGCTGTTGCACTGCTATTCGCTCCGCTCAGGTACGGACGCAGGAAACTGGCTTCTGCTGCGAAGAACAGCCCGCCGCATCCCACCTCTCGACATGACATTTGATATTCCACGTTTCGCAAAACGTTGTGGTTTTGCGTGGATTGGTTTTTCCGAAGCCACTCAATTTCGTTCTCCAATGAGGAGATTCGGGATTCGACAGTGTCGCTGTACACCGCGGCAGGCTGTTCGATGGGCTCGGTGTGAACCACCGGTGACTGGTCAATAGCTCCGAACACAAACTCATCCGCGCTGGATGTCGCCGCGCAGATAGAGGCAGCAAGGGCGATTGAGAAAATCGCATTGGGTCGAACTGACATGTCGCGTATCCTTACGGCGAAAAATAATGGCCCGCACTGTTTGCATCATTGCGCCGCTTCCTCCGCAGGAATGCGTGTGTTGTTCGCCCGCAACGATGGCAGTGATCTTGACTGCCCCAGGTTGAAATCGGGAACAGTTGTTACCTTGTGTTAGCATCGCCACTCAGTCGCCTTAACAATACATTTCTGCCGATGCACAGGTTTATCGTAATAATCGCGATGACGCAAACTTCCTGGACGGGGGAACTCCCTCACTCTTTTCTGTTTGCGACGGTCGTACGAATAGCCCGGATCCTCAGTCATTGTCCCTCCGAAAACAGATCCGTTTGTTGCGACTCTCCAACCCGGTACTCGGGATGGAGAATCTCAGCGAGCTGCAAGTGACGACTGGTTAGTTGTCGAACAGATCCTCCAGAAACTCATCACTTCCAAACAGCAGATGGATGTGAAGCTCTTTAGATTCGTCAGCATTGTGGTACTCTAACGCATCAGCGTGCGAGTGCTCGACGGGTTCAATTGCAGGCGTCATGATTTGATATTGGGAATCGTGGTCATGGCCGAGCAGATGTCCCAGTTCATGTGTGACGACGTCGTTTAGGCTGATTCGCCCTTCTTCATCGTCCTGTGTTGTCCAGCCGAAGCCCGCAGCGTCATGGTCGAGATAGATGCTGCCATTTGCTGCAAGCCCCAGAGTTCTGCCAGGCAGATCAGTGACAACAACATTAACATGACGAAGGGCGTCCAAGGCAGAATTGCTGGCACCCTGTGATGCCCAGAAGACGATCGCACTTTCGAGTGCCGTGTCGATCTCGTCCTGTTCGACCTTTGTCACTGAAGCATGTTTCGGAACGGACTGTTCTGCAGCCAGCAACGTGGTTGAAACCGATTCGATTCGCACAGCGTCTGCAATGACGTACTGATTGGCTGCATTCGTCAGCGTGACCCTCAACGTCGTGCCTGTGACGTCGACGGTTGCGATGTTCTCCCATGACGATCCAGCATCCGTTAAGTCGTTTGGAGCCAGTTCCTGATTCAGATCCGCCTGCCCAACAATCGTTGTTCCATCATAAACCGTGAATGGTGCATCCGTAGCCCGGTTGACGTGTGGCACCCACGTCGTTGCGACTTTGTAGCGACCTGGAGTGACAGTAAACGTCCATGTCGAAGCCGACGAACCACTTCCCGAAGCCGCGTAGCCGAGGTCGGATTTATGGCCAGCCGCAAAGGCAGTGAAGCCGTTGGCCGCATAAGTGGCGTCTCCGTTATCGACGATTTGCACTACTGCAGTCGTCGTCACTGGTGGTGCAGGTACAGGTGG
>ERZ887851.923-NODE-923-length-27360-cov-21.337228_pt1 | contig 27360 bp, 23 predicted proteins | sample MGYA00521100_ERZ887851 | MGnify/ENA primary metagenome ERZ887851 (study PRJEB32303, sample SAMEA104408602) | aquatic metagenome | biome: Brackish water; feature: Pelagic; material: water | place: Baltic Sea | collected 2014-06-06T16:11:00 | depth 11,444 m ... | reverse complement strand
TGCCTTAGGAAAGCGTCCCAATGTCAGTAATGCTGTTCTGTCCATTGTCCTGAGGTAATACCGCTAATGTGCTAATAGTTTTACTGTATTTGTGTTTAACAAGCTATACATAATAAGGAAAGAAACTGCAGATGGTCGCCATGAGTGGGGTCTTAGCTGTCCTCTGGCCAGGGGCCTTGGTTTGTCCGCACTCCATTAACCAAGCTGTGCGGCACAATTGACGCAGGTAAAACCGCATCAAACTACTGTTTTCACTCCTCCGGCTGCGCTATCTTGCGTCCTCTATGATGTTGCCACTGACAAAGAGTCTTTTTCATGAACGCCAAAGCTGATTTACCCGGACACGCGCAGTACCCCCACTTATTTTCTCCACTTGACCTCGGGCATACCCAACTTCGTAATCGCTGCATTATGGGGTCGATGCATACGGGGCTGGAGGAACTGCCCGACGGTTTTGAGCGCATGGCGGCTTTTTATGCCGAGCGAGCGGCGGGGGACGTCGGCATGATTATCACTGGCGGTATTTCGCCCAATGAAGAAGGGGGGATGGTGGTGGCCGATGAGCAGGGTAACCCACTGGCCTCGGCGTCTAAACTCAATACACAAGAGGAAGCAGCGGGTCACCGTATGGTGACCGACGCGGTGCATCACGCCGCACCTGACTGCAAGATCTGCCTACAGATACTCCATATGGGGGCGCTGGCGTACAACGAGGGTGCCGTCGCGCCCTCGCCGATTCGATCTCGTATTGGCGCTTTCTCGCCAGCCGAGCTGGATGAGGCAGGCATCGAAAAACAGATTGCCGACCATGCATACTGCGCGACGCTCGCAAAGCAGTCAGGTTATGACGGCGTTGAAATCATTGGCTCTGCTGGTTATCTCTTGTCGACTTTCTTGGTCGAAAAAACAAACCAACGGACGGATCAGTGGGGCGGCAGTTACGAAAATCGCATGCGCTTTTCGGTAGAGGTGATTCGTCGTGTTCGCGAGGCAGTGGGCAAAGACTTTATCGTCATTTTTCGGATTGCCGCTATGGACATGCTCGAAGGTGGCATGAGCTGGGAGGAAATCGCCTTGCTGGCAAAGGCGGTGGAGCAGGCCGGCGCCTCTATGATTTCGACACACTTTGTTTGGCACGAAGCGCAGGTACCGACCATTGCGACGATGGTGCCGCGACGGGCGTTTACTGGTGTGACCAAGCGAGTCCGAGGCGAGGTTTCGGTGCCAGTGATTACCTCAAACCGGATCAATATGCCTGATGTCGCTGAGGCGGTGCTTGCCGATGGCGACGCCGACTTAGTCTCGATGGCGCGCCCGATGTTGGCGGATGCTGAGTTAGTAAAGAAGGCTGCCGAGGGTCGCAGCGACGAAATCAATACCTGTATTGCCTGTAATCAAGCGTGTCTCGACCACGCTTTCGCAGGGAAGACGACTTCTTGTCTGGTGAATCCGCGAGCCTGTCATGAGACGGTGCTGAATTGGGGCCCCGCTGAACAACCGAAAAAAATTGCAGTGGTGGGGGCGGGCCCGGCAGGCCTCTCTTATGCAACGGTTGCTGCTGAACGTGGCCATGCTGTGACATTGTACGATGCTGCCGACGAGATCGGTGGGCAGTTCAACCTCGCGAAGCAGGTTCCCGGCAAAGAGGAATTCCACGAAACGATTCGCTATTACCGTACCATGATGGAGAAGCATCAGGTGACGGTTTGCCTTGGGCAGAAAATAGATGCGCAAGCACTTGTCGATGCCGGTTTTGATCACGTGGTGGTCGCGACAGGGATTAGTCCTCGCGCCCCCGATATTCCGGGGATCGATCATGAGAAGGTTGTCGGCTATATCGATGCGATTCGAGGTAACAAGCCGATTGGTCAAAAAGTGGCGGTGATTGGCGCTGGCGGGATTGGTTTTGACGTCACCGAACTGATCACGCACCAAGGGAAATCATCGGCATTAGATATCGAACTGTTCGCCCAAGAGTGGGGGGTTGATTTCGACAATCATCCTCGTGGCGGTGTCACCGGTGTAGAGCCCGTCGTCAACAAGTCCGATCGTGAGGTGTGGTTGATGCAACGCAAAGACACCCCCGTCGGTCGTGGGCTGGGTAAAACAACGGGGTGGACCAAACGTATTCTGCTCAGCCGTCGTGGCGTGAATATGGTCAATGCGGTCGAGTATGTGCGTATTGATGATATTGGGTTGCATGTGTTGATCGGGGGGCAGCCGAAAACCTTTGAGGTAGACACCGTTATTATCTGTGCCGGTCAAGTTCCTGAGCGCAGTTTATACGATGACTTGATGGCAAAAGGATTGTCGGCTGATCTGATTGGCGGCGCGTTTGAGGCAGTCGAATTGGATGCGAAAACAGCCATAAACCAAGCCACTTATCTCGCTGCAGCGGTTTGATGGCGATGGCGCGGTGCGCAGAAAGCGTCGTATCAGTGGTGTAACGACGGCAGCCGTGCACGGCGTTTTACCCGCCGGCACAGCACTAGTCGAATGATGACAAAAAAGGGAAACAGCACATGGCTCGATGGGAATGCATCGTCTGCGGACTAATTTACGATGAGAAAGAGGGGTGGCCGGATGACGGCATTGCCCCCGGCACAAAATGGCAAGACGTACCAGAGGACTGGAGCTGTCCTGATTGTGGTGTGGGTAAAGATGATTTTGAGCTGATTCCCGGCTCCGAAGATGGCGCATCAGAAAGCACCGATGCCACTGCCAATAGCGGGCGTGAAGCTCAGAGCCGTCACGTTGTCGTGATTGGTTCGGGGCTGGCGGGCTACGGTTTAGTGCGCGAGCTAAGGCGTAAAGATGACGCGATCGCAATCACGGTGCTCACTTCTGACGGTGGTGAGGGCTATTCCAAGCCGATGATCTCCACCGGCTACACGAAGGATCTTTCGGCGGATAAGCTTGCGACGCAAAGCGCTTTGGAGCTTGCTGAGCAATTGTCTGTGACGGTTCGCACGCGAACGCAGATCACCCAAATCGATACCGATGCTCAAACCATTCAGCTCGATAAGGGTGAATCACTGTCGTACTCGGAGCTCGTATTAGCGTTGGGCGCTGAATTAATTCGTCCGCCCATCGGGGGAGATGCGGCGGACGAAGTGCTGGGTGTCAATGACCTCGATGATTATCGTCGTTTTCAGGATTTACTCGAGGCTCGCGGTGCTAAAAAGATTGCCATCATTGGCGCTGGTTTGATTGGCTGTGAATTTGCTAATGACCTGCTCAATGGCGGATTTTCAGTGGAAGCAGTTGACCCAATGGGTTGGTGTTTGCCGACCCTGTTGCCCGAGCCATCGGGTCGGGCGGTGCAGGCCGCATTAGAGGAGAAGGGCGCCACATTTCATTTTGGACCACTGGCAACCGAGGTGAACCGTAGCGAGACAGGCTACGTCGTATCGCTCAACAATGGAGAGACGATCGAGGCGGATGCGGTGCTCTGTGCTGTTGGTGTGCGGCCCCGCACGGCATTGGCTACTGAGGCCGGCATTCAGACCCAGCGGGGTATCGTGACCGATCGTTTGTTACAGACGAGTGCGCCACATGTTTATGCCATGGGTGATTGCGCTGAGGTGGCGGGACACGTATTGGTTTACGTTGCACCGCTGATGGCGGCAGCGCGAGCACTCGCGGCCACGCTGGCTGGAGAGCCCACCGAGGTGAGTTATCCGGCTATGCCTGTCGCCATTAAAACGCCGGCGTGCCCGATTGTGGTGTCGCCGCCGGCGCGCGATGCCGAGGGGGAGTGGCTTTTTGAGGGCGACGCGCCCGACATCAAAGCGGTCTTTCGCTCTAGCGAAGGAGACCTGCTGGGTTTCGCGCTCACCGGCCAAGCGGTCAAACAACGAATGGCACTCGCAAAGGAATTACCCGCGATTCTGGGTTGACGCACCGCAGGGGGTTGATGCGGCCTCGTGAGGGGTCGCGCTAACCCGCGAGCAATGCCTCAAGTTGTTCTTGATCGGCGACAAAGCGTCGAATGCCATCGCTTAATTTGTCACATGCCATAGGGTCTTGGCTGTTGGCGAATAGAAACGCGTTGTGACTGAGGCGCTCTGATCGTGGCAAGTGTGCGCGGGTGTCCTGTAACTGGCGCGGCAGTGCACCGTTGTCAGCCGCTAGCTCGCTGAGTAGGTTAGGACTGATCGTCAGCCGATCACAGCCCGCTAAGGCCTCTATCTGACCCGTATTGCGGAAGCTGGCACCCATGACGACGGTGTCGTACTGGTGTGTTTTAAAATGAGTGTAGATGCGCGTGACCGATTGTACGCCAGGGTCCTGTAGGGGATCGGCAATGACTAGGTCGGTATGAGCGGTGTACCAATCGGTAATGCGCCCCACGAACGGTGAGATGAGAAAGACGCCCGCATCTGCGCAGGCGCAGGCCTGCTCGAAACTGAAAATGAGCGTGGCGTTACAGTGAATACCCCGTTGCTCCAGCGTTTCAGCGGCTCGGATGCCCTCCCACGTCGCAGCGACCTTGATCAACACCCGATCGGCGCTAATGCCCGCGTCGGCATAGAGTTCGATCAGTTTCTCGGCCTTGGCGATGGTGGCGTCTGTGTCGAAGGAGAGTCGCGCGTCTACCTCCGTACTGATCACGCCCGGTATCAGTCGGTTGATCTCTGAACCCACCGCTACCGCAAATTGATCGACACGATCATCGATCGGCAGAGAAGATGCTTGCAGTGTTCCGATTTGGTCACTGAACTGTGTCAACGCAGCGGCCTTTAACAGTAGCGAAGGATTAGTGGTGGCATCGGTCGGCTTGAGCTTAGCGATCGCATCAAGATCTCCCGTATCGGCAACGACGGTGGTCATGGTGCGCAGTTGTTCGAGTTTGGTCATGACGATTGTTCTCATCTAGAGGGCACCAGCAAATGGGCGCGTTGCGACATGGCCTAATAGTCGGTCATGTCTTGGTCGATGTGTGTATTTGGTGGTAGCTTAGCAGACACACGAGCCTTGGCCGCTGAATCAGTGAGGCGCGTATCGATTGCGGTAATCACCTGTTGCAGCGATGTGCATCATGCGGACGTAAAGGCTTGATGCTTATTTTTGACTGATAAGACGCAATAGGAGCGCTTATGCAAGCAATGCAGCTTTCTGCCCCGGGAGGGCTTGACCAACTCCAGCTCAATGAGATGACGCCACGAGCGCCTGGTCTCGGCGAAGTGCAAGTTGAGGTGAAGGCAAGCTCGTTGAATTTTCATGATTATGCGGTGGTGACGGGAATGATTCCCGCAGCGGATGGTCGTATTCCGATGTCCGATGGGGCGGGTGTCGTCACGGCGGTCGGAGACGGCGTCTCCGATTATGTGGTGGGCGATCGCGTGCTGAGTTACTTTTTTCCTCATTGGCCTTCGGGTCGTCCTAACTTGCCTAATTTGTTGGGTGTTCCGGGCGATCATGTTGATGGCTTCGCGGCGCAGAGCGTTACCATGCCGGCTTCTGCCTTTAGTCGAATGCCCGCGCATCTCGATTTTGCGGCAGCGGCAACCCTCACCTGCGCGGGATTAACCGCGTGGCGAGCACTCGTGGTCGAGACAGATCTCAAGCCCGGTGATTGGGTGTTAGTGCAAGGAAGTGGCGGTGTGTCGGTGGTGGCACTGCAATTTGCCCGGATGATGGGTTGCCGTGTCATTGCCACGTCGTCATCCGATGCCAAGCTTGAGCGGCTGAAGGCGTTGGGTGCCGAACACCTGATCAATTACCGAGAGCAGGCCAACTGGGGTGAACAGGCGTTTGAACTTACGGGCGGCTGTGGAGTGGATTTGGTCGTCGAAGTAGGGGGCCCAGGCAACTTGCCACAATCCATTAACGCCTTAGCGATCGATGGATGCATCAGTCTCATCGGTGTACTCACCGGTTGGGCGGGTGAGATGCCCACTGGCGAGTTAATGAGGAAAAATGGTCGTTTGAGTGGTATTACCGTCGGCAGTCGGGCGGACCATATCAACATGATTGCCGCTGTCGAGGCCAATAATCTGCAACCGGTCATTGATAAAACCTTTGCATTACCTGAGCTGGCAGAGGCCTTTCGCTATCAGGAGTCACAGCAGCACTTCGGCAAGATTTGCCTGAGGCTGTAGTGGGAGTGGACGTTTGTGACGACACTTATTTTACCCTAGGCTAATCGCTGCTTTGCATGGGTTGCCAACAGGTGAGTGCGCAACTGAGTGCAATGCGGACTCAAGAGGATGACTAACGGGAGCGTAATAGGATGAGAGAATTTATTATCAGGGCGTTTTTGGTGGGCCTTACGATGACGGCGCAGGCCGGTGAGCCGGCGGGACCACACGATGGCGCCGAATGGCAAATCTGGGCCTATTCTTCTGCTGCGCCGGCACCACTGGGCACGAATGCTACGGTGCTGGGACTGGATGGTACGGTATTGCGTGAGGGGTCCAATGGCTGGACCTGTATGGTGGGGAATCCGCGGCCAGCCCCTGAAGGGGGCTGGAGCAGTGCGCATCAAGCAATGCCCGTCTGTACCGACGACGTGGGGTTGAAATGGATGAGTGACTTCATGGCAGGCAGAGATCCTCAGCTTGAACGTGATGCGTTTATGTGGATGCTCCATGGTGATGTTGGTGAAGATAATACGACCGCTGGTGTGCTGGATCTGGCCGATGCCAAGGATCCCTCCCAGTGGATCGAGTCGGGCCCTCACCTCATGTTGTTACCCAAGGACCCCTCTTCCCTCGATGGTATGACGGACGATTTCAACAGCGGCGCGCCCTATGTCATGTTCCCTGGAACCCCTGGGGCACACGTGATGATCCCAACCGACGGCTATTACGAGTATCAGGACCCGCGGTAAGTCGGGTTTTGCGGCCAAGGATGCATTGTTAAAACTGAATAATGGAGAGATGTTATGAGATTGATTAAAACCGCGACACTACTGATGGCCACCTTGTGGATATCCGTTACTGCCACAGCCGGTCATCACGAAAAGGGTGATCACATGATGCTCGCCGCTCAGCCCGGTCAAATGATGATCGTCTACCACTGGCCGTGCGCAGATGCCGACGCGGGTCTGTCGCTTTTAAAAGCGCTGATCGCCTATGAGCGCGACGCCTCGCCTTACCCCTATTCTGCGGCGCCGGCTCTTCATGAAGACGGGGCGGTCGTTTCTGTGGATGTGCATGGCTCTGTCGCGTCAATGAATAACGCGACGGCATGGCAAGCTGCCGATGAGGAATGGCAGGCTCAGTTTGCTGTGATGGCAGCGGCCTGCGGTTCTGCAGAAGACCTCACCGCGCATGTATTGACCATGCAGTAACCGCGAGAAAGTGATCAGCGATATCCGGCTCAGGCCGGATTTTTTCTTGTGTTTTGGCGCGGGAGAGGGGTAGACGACAGTATGATGCGACTTGCTGTGATCAGGCCCTTGTAGATTTCATCGCCCCCTTTCATAGGCCAGCTGAAATAGCTCAAAAGCGATCCGTTTTTTCGTCGCGCTCTGTGCGCAACTGCTTGCGATGTTCCCAAAGGGCGTAGGTTGCCCCCACTAATACAAGGCCCATCAGAATCAGCACTTGCAGCGAGCTGAAGCCATACAGACCGCATTTTATAAGCCTTTCGAAAAAGGAGTAGGTGCTGACCGCACAGTCCATGAGATGCTCAGTGTCAGGAGAATTCTCGAGTGTAACCGATCAGCGGTAGACGACGGCACTCAGTCTGACGGTGTACCGATTTCCGCCTGCAGCGCATCCAATTCATCCGAAGTGCCCAGCATGCTTGCCTCAATGTGATGCCCAAGCGCATATTGTGGGGGAACGATCTCAGGGTGTTCACCCGGTTGACCCGGGGGGGTGAAGTAACCCAAGGCATATTGGCCCATCGAGTAACCGATTAATTCTTGAAGCGGTTGGGCGAGATCTTTAGCGATCTCTGGAGGACACGTCAGATATTAATTTTCCTCCTGCCGCAACCACCCTAACGTATAGGTAATGTTGATGCCGATACGGTCGTGTTTGCTGCGGTTTTCGCCACCACCATGAAACACTGATCCTGAGTAAAGGAGTACGGAGCCGGCTTTCATTTTTGCCGTCGCGATCTGATCCGGGCTAATGTGCACATCGTCAGACCATTGAGTGCTACCCGGCACAATCTGAGTCGCACCGTTCTCAGAGGTGAAATCGGTAATCGCCCAGATGGTATTGAACTGAGGTTCGACGTGCGCAAGGTGCTTACCCCACGCCCAGCGATCGCGATGGATCAGTTGCGCAGTTTTACCAGGGCTGATGCGAATGATCTGTGATCGTGGGCGACCCAGTTCGGTATCGGGCTTGGCATCGTCATCGTTGCGAGATCCAAGAATGTACGGTGTTAAAGTGGTTTATAACTTTTAGTCTACAGTTAAATAGCTGACTAGCACGGTCGCTTAATGAATGTGCCCAGCATATGGAGGTGTTGGGCACATTGATGGCTAGCAAGGGTTTGTTAGATGGCCTATTCAGTGTTATCTATGTTTATTCTTGGTGCTCAGTGAGAATCAGGAAGATTGTTTTTTCAATGGATTATACACACTCGCTAACAACTCATTCGTTCAGAGAAACAATGCGGATGAATTGACGGCAACACTCACGGAAGCAATATCTACAGCATGCTTTCTAGATGGTACCTTTCATTATGTTTACACTCGATCCCCGCCAAAGCTATGTTATGCCCGCCCATTTTGGCCCGCGCTACATTGGCGAAAAAACCAGTGGTTGGTACCGCGATGTAACGGTTATGGCTGTGACTTATTTGACCGACCCTGAGCGATTAAAACGTTATCTGCCAGCGCCCTTTGAGTTAGCTGAAGAAGCGTTGGTGACGGTTTATTATGCCTGTAACAAGCAAGTGGATTGGCTAGCGGGCCATGGCTATAACATGCTGGGGGTTAACGCGGCGGTATCTTATCAAGGTGAAAAGGAACAGCTACAAGGTAGTTATGCTTTAGTGATTTGGGAAAACCTAACCGACCCTATTTTATCAGGGCGAGAAATCCAAGGAATTCCGAAGGTCTATGCGGATATTCCAGAGCATGCGATTAGCCCAGCGGGGTGGAGTTGTCATGCGAGTCATTTTGGCCACAAGTTTATTGATTTATCCATCGGTGATTTAACTGAAGTGCCGCTGGTTGAAGCGCAGGCACAACAGCAGCAACAAAAGGATAAAGATCACCCCATGGCTTGGCGATATATGCCTGCACTGGGTGGGTTTGGCGAACCGGTGGTCAACGAGTTGGCTACCTATCCCTCTGAGAATATTTATACCAAGGTCATGTTAGGGCAGGGGCATATCGAGTGGCATGAATCGAGTTGGGAAAAAAATCCAACCCAAAACCATATCATCAACGCGTTGGCAGAACTTCCTGTACTCGAGTATCGGCAATCTACGGTAACAATGGGTAGTACAAACCTCGTGCTGCCAGAGCGTTGGACGAGAACTCTGGTTTAGGTTGGTATGATGAAGACGATTCATTCAGTATGTTTTGTTGGTGCTGGCACGATGGGTTGCTTTAATGCCCTGATGGCAGCATCGGCCGGCCATCGCGCGGTTCTTTATGATATTTCTGATCACGTGTTGCGGCAGGGGCCAGATGCACTGCAAGAGATGGCCGATTCACTGGTGGCGTTTGGTTTTTTTACGGCCGATATTATTCCGGATGCTTTACAGCGAATAGTGTTTGAAGCCGATTTAAAAAAAGCTATTAGTGGTGTTGATCTCATTAGTGAATCGGTGGCGGAGAATATCGATATCAAGCGTACCGTGCATCAGCAGTTAGATCAGCTGTGCGATGAAAAAACCATTTTGACAACGAATACCTCCGCCTTATTAGTCACTGATATTGAGGTAGCTGTGGGGCGAAGTGACGCTTTTGCTGCACTTCACTCACATTTAGGTTCTAGGCTTATTGATATCGTTGGCGGTGCCAATACCTCGCAGGAGATCATCGATACCTTATGTCGCTATGTTGAGAGTATTGAGGGTTATCCGCTGGTGTTAAAAAAGCCCTATCCGGGGTATGTGCTCAATGCCATGTTAGGCCCCGTACTGACATTGTCGATGATGTTAGTGATTGAGAATGTTTCTACTATCGAACAGATTGACTCTGCGTGGATGTTCCATTTCAAAGCGCCGATGGGGCCCTTTGGAATGATGGATTTATTTGGCCTGAATGTCGTGAATGATAGCTGGAAAAAAAATAATCTAGACGCTAGAGCTAAACAGTTAAAGCCTAAAATTATTCATTTCCTCTCCCCGTTTATTACGGGTGATGAATTAGGTATGAAAACCGGAAAGGGATTTTACCATTATCCTAACCCTAGTTATCAGCGTGATGGGTTTGTTGATACTGACTCGTCATCCGAGTTTATCTATCAAGCGTTATTGGTAACACTCATAGAAAATGCCATTGTGCTCGCTGATCGTGATGTGGCGAGCCCTGAGGGTATTGATATGGCTTGGAAGGTTGGAACCCACCTACAAGATGGGCCTTTTGAATTACTGAATGCGCTGGGCTTAGCGAATTTTTTATCACTGCATGCACAGTCTGTTGAATTGGGGTTATCTTCTAGTGGCTTGGCTGAAACCGTTGGCTCGTATCTTAAGCGTGTTGGTTAAGTGCGGGCGTTGATAAATTTGAGTGTGTTTCTATGACGTTATTTTGTTTGTGCGCATGCGGTAGCGTGTTGACCGTAGTGGAGGTGTTATGAAGCCGTTGTTAGATGAGTTGAATCTGGCCTAAGTATAGGAAGTATAAAGGCCCTGATGAGAGCGGACACCCTCGCTGATTCTGTTGACTGGGGTTGCTGATCTGGAGAAGTTCGCGCTGGTTGATCCCAAAACCCTGTTCACTGTGTTTGGCATGCCATTCGCGCCTATGTGGTGAAGCAGGCCTAGGACGCCGCAGCCCGAGGAGAGGCGACAGCCCCCGCAGCGCCCAGGGTGTCAGCTAACTGAGTCCAGCAAAACTAGGGCCGTTACTTCATGCCGGCCCCCCGTTTTTTTTCAGCGCGCGGCTATTTTCTGCCCTCTGGTCTTTAGGCCGCTATTCCCTCAGGCGCTACCGGCTGGCTTTCGGGTATAGCTCGGCTTCGTCTTCGGTGCCGCAGCAAAACGACAGGCTGGGGTCGACAATAAAACGTTTCTTCAGAGATTGCCGGCCAATGAGCATGCGCAATCCCATATCGTCCCGGTTAGTGAGGGTGACCTCGGTCAGAAAGGTGTGGCCTCCTAAGGCCAGCTGCATTTCCACAACCGGACGTTTTTCGGTTTCACCGTTGGAGCTGGTGACTTTGCGGTAGTCGATGCACCGGGCCGAGCATTGAATGGCCGGGCGTCGTCGTCGCCGCACGGGGTGTACTTTGAAATCGAGCCAGTCGTCGCCTTTATCGCTGGGACGTATGTCTACGGCATGCAGCGCCGAGGTTTTGGCCCCGGTATCAATTTTGGCCAGAATGCCGGGTAAATTAAGATCGGGAAGGGCACACCACTCCTGCCAGCCAATAATAACCTTGGGCGGTTTGGGGCCGCGCCGGGGTTTTCGAACCATGGGGTCACTCACTGCAAGACCCCTTGTTGGGGCAATAGTGCAATATGGCAGTTATTGGCTTGCGATTTCAATGGCATGCTCTAAAGTCTCGCTCCCGTTCTCAAAATCTGAGGTAGTGGCTGCGGCGAAGAACGGATTTTTAATTACCAACCCGGTTACTTGCTCATGAAACTTGCCATCCTTTCTCGTGCCCCCAGTGCGTATAGCACCGTCCGACTTCGCGAGGCGGCAGAGCAGCGCGGCCATGAGGTTAAGGTACTGAATACGCTGAATTTTTCGATTGATCTCGATCGGGGATCCCCAGATTTGTATTTCCGCACGCGCCAGCTCAGTGACTACGACGCGGTGCTACCCCGGGTGGGTGCCTCGGTCACATACTACGGTACGGCGGTGGTGCGGCAATTTCAGGAGATGGGCATCTTCTGCGCCAATACCGCCCACGGCATTCTGAACAGTCGGGACAAGCTGCGCAGCCTGCAAATTTTGAGTCGCCACAATATCGGGATTCCGCGAACTAGCTTTGTGCGGAATAAGAGAGACGTATTGCCGGCTATTGAGCGGGTGGGGGGCGCCCCGGTGGTGATTAAGCTCATTGAGGGTACCCAGGGCATTGGCGTGCTGTTGGCTGACACCGTCAAGCAGGCCGAGTCGATTATTGAGTTGCTGCAAAGCCAAAAACAAAACGTGCTGATTCAAAAGTTTGTTGCCGAGAGCAAGGGCCGGGATATTCGCGCCTTTGTCGTGGGTGACCGGGTGGTGGCTGCCATGCGCCGGGTAGCTCAGGGTCAGGAGTTTCGCAGCAACGTGCATCGGGGTGGTATTGCCGAGCCCGTTGAGCTCGACGACGAATACCGTGAGACCGCCGTGCGCTGTGCCCAGATTATGGGTCTCAACGTGGCGGGGGTCGACATGCTCGAAGGCAAAGACGGCCCCCAGGTCATGGAGGTCAATTCATCCCCGGGGCTCGAGGGCATTGAGAGCTGTACCGAGCTGGATATTGCTGGGGCAGTGGTCGACTACATTGCCGCCCAAGTCGACTTTCCCGAGATCGACGTGCGTCAGCGCCTGACGGTGAGTAAAGGCTACGGCGTGAGTGAAATTTATATTCCCGAGGGCTCGGAGTTTGTTGGCAAAACCGTTGCAGATTTTCAGCTCAACGACCGGGAGCTCAATGTGCTCACGGTGTATCGGAGCACCCGAGTTATCCCTAATCCCCGCCTCAGTCGTGAGTTGGAAGCCGAAGACAAATTGTTGTGTTTTGGCAAGCTCGAAGTCATGCGCGGCATGATTCCCGTGCGTACCCGCCGGCGCCGTCGTCCAGTACCTCAAGGCCTTCCCGAGCTGGACGACAGCGGCAGCGTCGCTGACTGACGCTTTCGCTAATCATCGCTGGCATTCTTGTATGGAAAGCTGTGAAAAAGTTCTACTGAGGGCTCAGCTAAAGCGTCATGCACGGTGACGGGATATAAGACGTCTGGTGGTTAGAAACCTTTTAATCGGTTCACCGAGTCGATTGCCACCGCGATCAAGAGCGAGAAAACCAGCAGCCACTGTTAATTTTCGGTGGTATCCATGGCGCGCTTTGGAATATGGATGTCCATCTGCGGGTAAGGAATTGACAGACCATGAGCGTCGAACTCAAGCTTTACTTTTTCGGTTGTGTCCCAGAGCACAGGCCAATAGTCGGCGCTTATATGAACATCGTGGGGGAGTACCAGGCGAGCATCAAGGCGTACCCCAATCCGCAGGGAGTTTCCCTGACGACTTTCCTCGCTGAGTAGCGACTGCCATTAAGATGAGGCAGTAATCTGGCGGCGACGGCTGTGATTATCGGGTCGGGCGCAGCCTCACGCCGCTTCTCGTTGCAGCGCTAATTGCATCGCAGTAAACCGTTTTCGAGTAATAGTAGGTACGGCACTACTCTGCTGCCCCAATATCTTGGGATCGAGGGCCAACCACCCTATCTCCCTGATCTTTTCTCGTTCCTCAGTGAGCGCCAGGATCGTGGCATCTTGTGATTCATAAATATGCCATGCCTCTGTTAGGGGGGCCTCCCGCTCAAAGAGCGCTCGGCTCCGCGCCTCGCGGTTATAACGGTGTGCCCGGATCAGATTCCGATTATTGACCGTGCCCGGTTTGTCTGCGGCGCGTTGCTGCAGCACTGACCAGGCCATGGATGTAATGCCCACAATCGGCCACCACCGAAAATGCCAGCGAGCGCTGCGCTGAAGAAACGCCTCGAGCGCGAGGGTTTGCGCACTCACTGCGGCGCCCATTTTTTTTCCGAGCGCAAACTGTGCTTCGTATACGGATTGAAAATAAGTCGCCTTATCCATTGCTATTCCTTGCGTAAAGCCTAACGAGAGGCTTTAAAAAAGCCCCGCAAAGCGGGGCAAAAAGGAGCATTACATGAAAAACATCAATGAACTGTGCGCCGTGCTGGCTCTGCAGAGCTCGTCAGCACGCTGCAATACATCGATGAATAGATTATGCGTGCTACTGTCGCCAGCGCCTTGTCGTGACGCGCCAAAGCCTTAACCTGACGCGCCAACGTGCCGATTCATTGGATGGCAGGACTGGCCGGGTAGTCAGGAGTCGGGGCGGGCTTTCCAGGCCATTGCGGCTCTTACCCTGCGCTCAACAGAGGGGTGGGTATAAAAAAGCCACTCCTCAAGGGTGCCGGGTCGCGGATTGCGATATTCAGCGGTTTTTACCAGTGCACTCGCCATACCGTCCGGCAGATTGACCATCTCGTAAGAATAGTGGTCGGCCTCGGTTTCGTTCATTCGTGACACCGCGTTGGAAGCGGGTTGCGCCAGCATGCCGATGAGGCTCACCAGAAATAGCACCACCGGCAGGCCGCTGGGGTCACTGATATCTTCTCGCGCACCGAATAGGCGCGCTGTGGGATTAAACGCTTTGTCGGCAATGAAAAAACTCGCCATGATCACGATCACGGTGAGCAAAATGCCGTCCCAGATATGTCCTAATACGTAGTGCCCAATTTCGTGACCGGTGACCGCTTTCACCTCGTCCAGCGTGGCTTCATCTAGGGCCACATCCGAGATCGCGATTCTCGCTGCCCCCCCGATTCCGGAGACATTAGCGGTGAAATTATTGGATTGGCGCGAGCCGTCGTACATAAAAACGCGCTCTGTCGGGATATTGGCCTCAATGGCCATTGCCTCGACGGCGTCTCGCACCTCGCCTGGCGGCACAGGCTGATAGTCGTTAAACAGTGGGGCGATGTAGGTGGGGCCAATAATGAGCAAACCGGCAACAAAAACACCCGTAAAACCGCCGCCCCACAGCCACCAACGCTTCTTGGTTTTTTGGATGAAGGCATAGATAGCCACAAAGAAAATGCCGGCCAAGAGTGCAGAGATAAGCAGCGCCAGCAAGCCTTGTCCGAGAAAATCCATCAGCGGTTGACTGGTTCGGCCGTATTGGGTTTCGCGCCACCACCCGGTAAAGATCGACCAGGGTAGTTCGAGTAAGGTCGACACCACGAGGTATATCGCAGAGACACAAAAAACTCTGACGACAAACCCCCGGTTGCGGAGTTTGTCGGCGACTTTCGTCAGGATGCCGGTGCGAATGATGATGAGCGTGACGATCGCAGTCACCAGCAGGCTCCCCAGCATCAGCCAATGATTGCCGGTGGTATAGGCGGCCGCCTGTGCGAGCGCCTCTTCTCCCAGTCCATCGATATAGGCGTCAGTCGCTGCTTCAATATCAAAAGACATGTGACGCCTCCGTCGTTATGAGGCTGTGCCGTCGATTTCCTGATAGTAAGCCATCAGAATCTCTGCTACTTCTGGTCGGGAGAACTCGGGGGGTGGGGCTATGCCTTGGCCCAACATCTCGCGCACCTTGGTACCCGAAAGTAATACGAAGTCCTCAGGACTGTGGTCAGGCGCATCACGCATCATCACAACGCGATCTAATTTCTTACTGAAAGCCGTGTGGTCAGCGCGGTAGATCTCCAGCGCCAATGCGTCTTCAGGTACAGCCTCGTCAAAGATGGTTTGCGCATCGAAGCCACCGTAATAGGCACCAACGCCTGCGTGGTCACGGCCCACAATCAGGTGCGTGCAGCCCGCGTTCTGCCTGAATACCGCGTGCAGCACCGCCTCGCGGGGCCCAGCATAAAGCATGTCAAAGCCATAGCCCGTGACCATCACGCTGTTGGGTGGGAAGTACAGGTCCACCATCTTGCGAATCGAGGCATCGCGAACATCTGCGGGGATGTCGCCGGGCTTTAGCTTGCCAAGCAACATATGAATTAGCACACCATCGGCGGAAAGATCCTCCATGGCCATTCGGCAAAGCTCTTCGTGCGCGCGGTGCATGGGGTTTCGGGTTTGGAAGGCGACCACACGCTCCCAGCCACGCTCGGCAATCTCGCTCCGAATCGCCATCGCGGTGCGGAAGGTATCGGGGAAGTCTTCCTCAAAGTACGAGTAGTTGATTACTTCAATCGGTCCTGAGATCAGAGTGCGGCCCTGCGCAGTGAAGGCCGCTACACCGGGGTGCTCGGGGTCATCGGTGCGGAAGACGTTGTCGAGAATGATCGTGACGTCATCATCTGAGAGGGTTTCGATGGCCTCGACTGTTATCACCGCCAGCAGAGGATGGCCTTCACGGTTGGGGTCGGTGAGTGCGAGACGCTGGCCGGCCTCTACCGGGCAGCTCTGAGCCAGATTGACCACCGGTACGGGCCAGAACAGGCCCTCAGCTGTGCGCATCGTCTCAGCAACTGATAACGCGTCGGCACGATTCATATAGCCGCTCAAGGGCGTGAAGTAGCCCGCACCCATCATGACCGCATTGGCCGCAGCGGCCGAGCTCATCATCAGGGAGGGGAGGGTCAGTGCCTCGGCTTCAAGTTCGGCGCGCCGGGCGTCATCGACAATCAGGGGGCGCAGCTCATTGGCGCCGTGGGGTGCAATCAATGCCATGGTGTCTCTCGTTTAGGGGCTGTGTCAGGCGGCTGCAGGAATCAGCCCTTGGGTCTCTAATAGGCCGAGCAGATGCTCAACTTCTTCTTCCAGCGACTGTTGGTCGGTATGCAAATGGACTTCTGGCGCTTCGGGGGCTTCGTAGGGGTCATCGATGCCGGTGAAATTCTTGATCTCGCCCGCACGCGCCTTTTTGTACAGCCCCTTCGGGTCGCGCTCTTCTGCCGCCTCGAGGCTGCAGTCGACAAACACTTCGATGAACGGCATGTTATCGGCCTCATGCAACTCGCGCACGATCTGCCGATCCACTCGATACGGGCTGATAAAGCTGCTCAGCACGATCACACCACCATCCACAAACAATTTGGAGACTTCGCCTACCCGGCGAATGTTCTCGGCGCGGTCTTCGGCACTGAAGCCCAGGTTTTTGTTGATGCCGAGACGAATATTGTCACCATCGAGGCGATACACCAGCACACCACGCTGGTAGAGCGCCTGCTCCAGGGCAACAGCAATTGTGCTCTTGCCCGAACCCGACAGACCGGTGAACCAGAGCGTCGCTCCGCTGTGTCCCAATAGCTGGGCGCGGTCAGGGCGGTTGATCTCACCGCCGTGCCAGTGCACGTTGGTGGCTTTTTGCTCGGTCATGGGGAGTGGTCCTTGTCGAAGAGGCGGCATTGTACGCGCTGATGCCCATCCTATAAAGGGCGCGATAGAAGGCTTTTGCCGATGGCCTTGTCGCGGCGACATCTCGAATGTCGGGGACGTTGGATCGAGTCAGTGCTGATGGACGTGGCTGACACGGCGTGCCGCTGATTGCGAATGCGAAAATAGTGATGACGGACTAGCCGCGGTCAGATAGCCGCAGACTCGCGCGGTGAGATAGCCATTTCGCGATTGACGTTGTTGTGTCGCCATGGCGATAACGTCAGGGAGGCAAATGGGCAGGTCGCGATTCTATAATGAGGTCGGCAACTTGGCCTGGTTCTTCTAGCCTGAGATCAGAGTGGCCAGACGATGAGGATCATTGGAATAGATGTCGCGACCACCAATAACTCAAGGGGCAGACCCATGCGCCAATAATCGCCAAATTGGTATCCGCCAGGCCCCATGATGAGGGTATTATTTTTATGGCCAATGGGAGTGAGGAACGCGCAGGAGGCCGCTACTGCAACAGCCATCAAGAAAGGGTCAGGGCTGACGCCTAGTTGCTGGGCAACATCTAGTGCGATCGGCGCGGCAATTAAAGCGGTTGCCACATTATTGAGTACATCAGACAACGTCATAGTGACTAACATCAAAGCGGCGAGGATGAACATGACGGGCCAGCCTGCTGTGCCAGCTAAAAAAAGATCCGCGAGCAACTGGGTGCCGCCACTGGCCTCAAGCGCGACGCTGATAGGAATCATGGCGCCGAGCAGAACGATCACTGGCCACTCGATAGACTCGTAGACTTGTGACAAGGGAACAATATCCAAAACCACGTAAAGCACAGCGACGCAGCCCAGAGCCATAGGCAAGTACATTAATTCGAGGCTGGCTAAACCAATGGCGCCTGCGAAAATGAGGATCGCCTGCCACGCTTTATCACGTTGGATGACGTCTAGACCGCGGGGCGCCAATGGCAAGCAGCCGAGCCACTCTATGACGTCGTCGAGGGTGTCCTCGGGACCCAGCAGGAGTAATAGATCGCCGGCTTCGATCTTCGTCTCACGCAGCCGGTCACGCAGTTTGCGACCATTGCGCGAAATACCGAGCAAGATGACGCCTCTACCGTATCGGAGGCGAAGGGCTGACGCGGATCGGCCTACCAGTCGAGCCGTCTGTGGCACCGCGACTTCGCGCATGACGGTCGTGCCCGATAACGCTTTGGATGGTCGATCGGAGTCGGCATAGCTTAGGCTCACCGCACCGGCAAACGTATCGATGGCGTCAGGGCCACCCTCGACCACAATCCGATCTTCTGCCAAGAGCATTTCGTGTGCGGCCATACCTGGCAGACGATTACCACCGCGGATGAGCCCCAAAATCTGGACGCCACACTCGTCAGCCTCTTTATCCAGATCTCGCAATCGTTGATCCACGACTTTGGCGTCACCCGGAACTCTGAGTTCCACCAGATAGCGTTCGAGTTCCTCGGCGGCTGAGGGTCGTTTGGTATGACTACGCTCATGGGGAATAAGTCGCCAACCGATCAGTGCCACATACGCGATGCCGACCAAGGCGACGACTAAACCGACAGGCGCAAAATCAAACATCGTATAGGGTTCGCCAAGCGCCTCCTGGCGAAAAGTGGCAATGACAATATTAGGGGGTGTGCCGATCAGGGTAATCATGCCACCCAAGATCGAAGCAAAAGACAGTGGCATGAGGGTTAGTCTTGGACTGCGCTCAGCTTTATCTGCAGCCTGCAGATCGATAGGCATGAGTAATGCGAGCGCGGCGACGTTGTTCATGATGGCTGAAAGAGCGGCTGAGACGCCAGCCATCACGGAAATATGCCGTCCAATACTCCGAGTGCTATCGAGCAGGGCACTGGCCATAAATTCAATGGCGCCTGACAGATACAGGCCCCGACTGATGATCAGCACGAGGGCAATGATAATGACCGCAGGATGGCCAAATCCCGAGAAGGCTTCGTCAACCGAAACAGCGCCGATAAGGTAGGCCACTAATAATGCGGCGAAGGCCACGAGGTCGTAACGATAGCGTCCCCATATTAAAAAAATAAAGAGCGTGCCAATCAGTGTGAACAAGAGTCCCTGTTGTAGCGTGATAGCCTGCATTGCTCTCGTCTAGTCTGCGGATTGATTGATCAGGGTATCAAGTTGCTCGTGGAAGTGACTCACCCGACATTCAAGCTCATTTAGCCGTGAGCCTTGAAAGCCGGCCGAGTGCATCCCTTTCTGAGCTTGAGCGAGTAGCGACAAATCTTGGTCAATGGTATCAGTCATCGTCGCCTGACCCGATATCACGTCGGAGTAATCGAAGGATTCCCGCTCAGGACGACCATTTTTACCTATGTTTCCGGTGGGCTGTCCCTCGAGATTATCGGCGTTCTCGGGCAAACGGTGCGCTGTGTTGCGGGGAAAGCGTTCAAAAGAAAGTTTGTCGAGGTAGCACTGGTCGGGATCAGTGGCATGAGGGCGCAGTCGCATGAGCCACAGCATCTCGGGTTGGTAGGTGAGGATAGCATTGGGGAAGACATTGGTTTGAATCACATCGGTGAGCTCTTCATCGGTGAAGTTACTGTAGTAAGACTCTTTGTCCTCCAGAGCCCGCTTGGCGACCCGAATCGCCGCCTGTATTTCGTCGACCTTGCCCTCGTATTGCGCCGGGTCCAGTCCAAAGGCCTCAAGTTGCATGGTGAGCAGATCAGTGGGTTTGTCGGGGGTCGAAAACAGGGAGTCGGTCTTGGCGCCGGGCACCCACACCCGGGTGTGGCCGCCCTCATAGCACTCGCTCAATGATTCGGTGCAGTCGACAAAGCGTCGGTGCTGGGGGTGCAGGTAGTGCACGTGGTAGAGCTCACTGAAGTTATCAACTACAGCCTTCCAGTTGCAGTTGATCGATACGGTCTGATCTTGCACCAGCGTCAGGTTTTCAAACTCGTAGTGCGCCATGATCGGAATCATGTCTTTTAAAAAATCATCGAGCGGCTCGGCCTCGTGGTCGAGGTTAATCCAATAGAAACCGAGCGCCTCTTCGCAGCGCACCTTGGGCAGGCAAATGCTCCCTATGGGTAATCCCTCCTGAAACCCTTCCTGATGCGGGGCATAGATCAGGTCGCCATCAGTGCCGTAGCGCCAGCTGTGGTAGGGACAGCGGAAATGCTCGGTATTGCCTGCATGATCATCGACCAGGCGCACCCCGCGGTGCTGGCAGACGTTGTAAAAGGCTTGCACCGCGCCCTCGCCGTTACAGGTGAGCAACAGACTCTCCGGGCCTATATCGAACACCACATAGTCCCCGGGTCCGGCGAGGTCAGACACATGCACAGCGGCAATCCAGCTTTTGGCCCAAATGGCGTGCCACTCACGAGCATGCCAATCTGTGCTGATGTAACGCGCTTTCGAGAAATTCTTGATGCTGCCGCTATAGGCGTCTCTGCCTTGCTGGTTGAGTGGCTGCTTCGTGTTCATATCCTGTACTCCGACCACACCCCTAAATCTGGCCTCTAGTCTACTTTTTTCGCGCCGCATTTGCGCGGCACTGACTCTGCGAGTAGGCTCTAGTATCGCGCTTCCAGTTTTGTAACGCCCGCGTCAATCATTGATGCTAGGTCACGTTTGGCTGGAAGCCGCTATGCTGCAGCGCGCAGTGAGGCTCGGCCCATAAACTGGTGCGTGGGGCGGCCTATGCAGTGTGGAGATCTGGACCACTCGGGTCCTTGTTAGCGGAGCGACCGGAAATGACGCTTAATCTTCATCCACCTCATCTTTTATTTTTGGGGGATATCAAGAATCCTTTGGACGCCAAAACAGCGATGGGCGTTTTGGCGTGGCGTCCGGAGCACTGTATAGGGCAGTTCCGACTGCCCGGCTGCCAAGTCGATCTGGGACTGCCAGATCTCAACCCCGCGGAAGCCTTTAATGCGGGCGCGAGAAGCCTCCTGATTGGCGTCGCTCCGGTTGGTGGTGAGATCGCGCCTAAGTGGCTGGAGTCGATTCGCCTCTCATTAAACAGTGGTCTGTCTGTCGTGAGTGGGTTGCATCAAACATTGGCCGCTGCACCGGGGTTGCAATCGCTTGCTGACGAAAAGCGGTTGGCCTTGGTCGACGTCAGGGTGCCCCCTGATTTCCAACAAGTTGCCTCGGGCCGGAAACGAACAGGCAAAAGGTTGCTGACTGTTGGCACAGATTGCTGCGTGGGTAAAAAGTACACGGCATTAGCGGTGTGGAAAGCGCTTGCCAACCACGGGGTGGACACCACGTTTCGTGCAACCGGTCAGACTGGCATTATGATCGCGGGCGCGGGCGTTCCAGTGGATGCGGTCGTATCAGATTTTTTAGCAGGCGTGTGTGAGCACTTGACACCAGATGCCCATGAAGATCATTGGGATATTATCGAGGGTCAGGGGTCTTTATTTCATCCCGCATACGCACCCGTTACGCTGGGCCTGCTGCATGGCAGCCAGCCCGATTTACTGCTGCTTTGTCATGATCCGGAGCGGCTGGCCATCGACGACTTTGAGGGTTATCCGATACCTGCACTTAGCGACAGTATTCGCCGTTACGAAGAGGCTGCGAGGCTCACTAACCCCGCAGCTAAGGTGGCGGGGATCAGTCTGATCACTGCCAGAATTGATGCAAACAGAGCCGATGATATCTGTGCTCAAATCACCGAGTCGACAGGCTTGCCCTGCTTCGATCCGCTTAAAAATGCGATTGACGCGATAGTGTTGGATCTCATTGCTTAGGCGTCTGCTATGAATCTGAAACTAGCATTGGACCTGGAACTGAAACTGGAACCAAAGGAATGGCGTCTAAAGGCGCCGTTTATTACGGCTGCGGAGGTGGTTCACGCTATCCAAGTGCTCCATGTGACCTTATCTCAGGCGGGTTTTTGCGGCCGTTCTGAAACGATGGGTGTTGACTATTTGGGCGAGACAATCGAGAGCATGCAGGCCGAAGTCGCAGCGCTGGGCGCCGCGGCAATTGCGAGCCTCGATGTCGAGATGCTTCAGCACTTACTGCCACCAGGCGGTAGCCGAAATGGGCTTGACTGCGCGCTGTGGGACCTGCAATCGAAGCAAGCGGGGAGCGGGATCGGCACCTTAACCGGTATCTCGTTGGCGCCCGTTCATACCTTATTCACGCTGTCGCTGGATGATCCCGACGCGATGGCGCGGCGGGCCAGTGAACTGCCTCAGCTCCAGCGACTTAAGCTCAAGCTCGACGCACAGGAGCCATTGGATTGTCTTGAGGCGATCCGAGCGGCGCGGCCCGACGCGCAGCTGGTGATCGACGCCAATGGTAGCTGGCAACCTGCATTAATGACGAAATTGGGGGATCATTTGGCGCGTCTTGAGGTGGCCTTACTCGAGCAGCCGCTGCCGATCGATGCGGACCATGCGCTGGAGAATCTCAATTACCCGGTGCCGCTCTGCGCCGACGAGTCGTGCCAGAGTAGTGCAGACCTCGAGCGTAATGCCGAGCGCTACGATGCCATCAACATCAAACTCGATAAATGCGGGGGACTCACGGATGCGTTGGTCATTCGCGATTGGTGCCAGCGCCATGGCAAAAAGGTCATGGTGGGCAACATGTTGGGATCGTCTTTGGCGATGGCCCCTGCCTTAGTGGTGGCTCAAGGCGCTGATTTTATCGATTTAGACGGACCGCTTTGGCAGCAAGCCGATGCTGAGCCGCCGCTGTGTATTCGGAGCGGATGCATCGATCCGCCCCCCTCGGCATTGTGGGGCTGATTAACTCCCCTGTTTTGCTGCCTAGCTTTTGACTATCATGCACGCTTTTTTTCGGGGCATAGTGGTGCGAGAGCGATCCAAATTGTGCGAGGTGTGTACCGCCGAGACTCCCACGCTTTATCGTTGCCGGGCAAATCGGCTGAAAAATTGGCAGTTTTTGTGCAACCGGTGTGTCGAGCGTTTGAAGATGCAGCGCCCCGATAGTTACCAATATGGCGGCACCTGGAAGCGCTTTAGGAAATAGTGCTGTCCTAACATAGCCCGCGCACTCCTGAAACTTGGTTACACTCCGGATATGGATTTAATCGTTATGGCACTGCCGGTGTTTCTTTTGCTCATGGTGGCAGAGGCAACCCTGACCAGCTTGCGCGGGCATAACGTTTACGCCCTCAAAGACTTCGGCGGCTCAATGTCGCAGTTGGCTATTAATATTGTAGTGCGGCTCGCGATTGGTGGAATACTGATTGCGCTGCACTTTTGGCTATACCAGTTTCGAGTGTTGGAAGTGCCGGCGGGCCCTTGGGGATGGCTCCTCACGTTTTTAGTGATTGATTTTGTTTTCTACTGGTATCACCGGGGACAGCATCGGGTGCGGTTTTTGTGGTGTGCCCACGTGGTCCACCATTCCAGTGAACACATGAACCTCGGCACGGCGCTAAGGCAGTCGCCAACGGGGCCTTTTACCAAGGCCTTGTTCTACTGGCCGCTGCCGTTACTGGGTTTTGATCCATTGGTCATTGTGAGCGCTGGCACTATCGCAACCATCTATGGTTTTTGGACCCATACCGAAGTCGTCAAAAAACTGTGGGCACCACTAGAGTGGGTATTGGTCACCCCTTCACACCACCGCGCGCATCACGGCTCGAACCCCGAGTACATCGATAGGAACTACGGCAATTTTTTGATTATCTGGGATCGATTATTTGGCACTTTTGAGCCCGAGGTGGCACGGGTACGCTACGGCCTGCTTACCAATATTCATACTTACAACCCGCTGCGTATTGCCTTCGGTGAATGGTTGCAGTTGTTCCGCGATTCTGTGGCCGCCCGCTCCGTCACCCGTTTAGGGCAGCTGTGGTTGCGGCCGCCTCGAGAACAGTCAGAGGCGCCGTCGATGGCAGGACATCCGAGCCGTTAAACGCGAGTCTACTGGCCCGTGCCTTGCCCAGTTATCCAGTCGGTGACGGACTCTTCCAGCATGGGTAGCGTGACGCTGCCCATGCCGATTAGCCGGTCATGAAAACCCCGCAGATCAAAGTCCTCGCCTAACCTAGATTCTGCCAATGTGCGCAGTCGGCGCAGCTCGAGCATGCCGAGCATGTAGGAAGTAGCCTGACCCGGCCAAGAGATGTAGCGGTCGATTTCGTTCTGGATATCCACCGCCGCCCAGCCCGAGTTGGCCATCATGTAGTCGACCGTCTGCTGGCGAGTCCAGCCCATTGTATGCAGGCCGCTGTCCATCACTAGCCGCGAAGCACGGGCGATTTGGTCCGAGTACAGGCCAATGCGGTCGAGTGGAGTGGGGTAGAGGCCCAATTCGTCGGCCAAGCGTTCCGAGTAAAGAGCCCAGCCCTCGCCGTATCCCGAGTTCCACAAATATCGCGCCAGAGCGTGCTGCGTGTCACCCAGCTCGAGTGCAATGGCACCTTGTAAATGGTGTCCGGGGTAGGTCTCGTGGTGCAGGGTGGCGAGCTGGTTCGATTTGGAACGACCAGCGGGGTCGGTAACCGCGATATAAAATATTCCGGGGCGAGTGCCGTCTTCTGACGAAGAGTGGTACTCGCCAGAGCCGCTCTCGGCAAATTCGGGATAAGGTTTAACCAGTACGTCGGCTTTGGGGAGTGTGCCGAACGCTCTGGGCATAGCCGCTTTGACGGCATCGAGCGCGTCGGTGGAGTATTTGAGCACGGCGTCTTCTGACTCAAAGGTAAAGGCGGGATCTTCGTTAACCCGGCGCAGAAACGCCGAGACATCACCTCCGCCAAAGTGCTCATCTAGGGTGACCTGGATTTCCTCCCGAATCTTGGCCACTTGCTCAAGGCCCACCTTATGGATTTCTTCAGCCGGTACGGTTTTGGTCACAAATGAGCGTATCAGGGCGGGGTAGCAGGCTTCACCGCTGGGATTGGCTGAGACGGCCAACGCCTCGCGGGCCTGAGCAAGATACTCGTTCTCGATAAAGTCAGCGTAACGATTGAGCGCCGGCACAATTTCGTCGGCGTAAATGGCCTCAACCGATGCCTTGAAGGCGGCATCGTCGGTGCGCTGACCGGGTCCAAGAAAGATGCTGTCATTACCAATCAGTGAGCGCACCTGCTGGGGCACCGCTTCTACGGTGACCCGCGGCGCGCTGTAACCCAACTCCAGACCCTCTCGGAGGTTTGTGATTTCGTTGTCGATAAAGGCTGGCATGGCAGCGAGACGCACCAGCGCTTGCGCTCTCAGTTCTGGTGTCTCGATCGGCTGCAGGTCAAAGACAAAGGGCACCCAGGTGTGCCAGCTGGTGGTGGTGCTCGCTTGCCATAGCTCTTCGCGGCAAACTCGCAGGGCCAGTGAGCTCTCCAGTTGTTCTTTGAGCAGGCCATAGGTCACCCAGTCGCGGCTGCCTACCTCGGTGGGTTTCTCAATCAATTTAAAACGCGCCAGCCAGTCATCTTCCTTTTGCTGCCATGCGCTTAATCCTGCTAGGGAGTTGTCGGGTAGCTGATCATGCCGTGTGCCCTCTATAGAGAAGTAGGTACCCATGAGTGAGTCCTGCTCCATCCATGCTGCGAGATACTCGTCGGCCAGGATTTCGATCGGGCGGTTTTCCGGTGAGTCCGGAGGCGGATCGTTGCAGGCAACAAGTGTCAGCGATAATCCAAGTGCGAGTAGAAGTCGTGCGGGGCGCATTTTTCTCTCCATTAGAGCCGGACAATGTTGGCGCATTATGAGACCTATGGCGCGCAGAAGGAAATGACGCCCAGGCTGAACCAATTCGTAGAGCGAACTAACCCGGTGCTGGTGACGGTAAAACGAGATCGTTCGGCTCAGTTAGGCGGGCTTTTACCGCTTTGGTGGCAAAACTGATGAAAGTGCGCTGACGCGGCCTGGCTTGCGCAATCGCTGTTCAGGGCGGAATCGATCACGACAATGGTGTCAACCTGTCGACACGCCGTGCGAGTAAAACGGTATCTACCCCAATCGTGCAGGCTCCATTCGTGAACGGCGCAAAGGGACCGGCTTATCGTAAGCAGCGAGTGTCCCTGCGGCGTGTCTTATCCGGTCCAGCCAAAATGCTGATAGATCGCGTCACGAAGCGCGCTCGGCGTGCCCCCATGGCTGACAGGCCATTGGTCAGGTGCGCGCATCGCTTCATTGAGCGTGAGGTTAGGGAAGTGATGATCCCTCAGTAAATGAATGATCTTGAGTAGTCTGAACCCATCGAACCAAGTGTGGGTATGGTGCTGACGTGCGGCGTCAGATTTACCCGCGTTGTGAATGTGTCGTATCGCCTTTCGGTAATCCCATTGGTTGAGTAGCCGGTCTAAATCTGTGCCGATGGCATTACCGAGGTGGTCGACTAACTGCCTTTGCGTATCCGCCTCGAGTACATTGCTCCACTGTCGAAACAGTTGCAGCAGCTGCTCCAGTACCGCAAAACAGTTAGCGTGATAAAAGAGCGGCACATCGCAAGGGTCAGTCGCAGCCATTAACTTCTCCACCGCGGGGCCCGTGCCAAAGGGCACTCGGTTCGATTGTCGTGAAGTAATGCTCACACCAGCGCCGCTCGCGCAGTGAACCGATCCCACTTTGGCCAGTTTATTAAGCAGGTAAAAATCTTCGGCTGCATTGCGAAGCGGCATGCCGCGAACTGCAGCATAGGCATGACTGTTTATGACACAGCTGCTGCCCAAGGTGTGGAATGCATAGGGTGAGCCGATCGCCTGTAGGTGCAGAACGTAGTGATGCATTGTGAGCTCATAAATGAGCGTTGCGTGAGAGATTGCCGGATCATCCGTTGCGCGATGGGTGAAGGGTAGCGAGACCGCGCTCGCCTCACTCGGCCATGTGCGGGTGAGCAGGCTTGCATCCCACTCGGTGTCGGCATCGGTGGAATAAATCCAAGGTGAGCTCACGGTGTGACGATCAATCAAGGTGAGTGCCACATCGCAGCCGACTCGGCGGGCACGTCCCACACCTTGATCATTGGGCGTCGCGCCCTCGAGCGCCTCGAGATCAATGCTCAGTAGAGAAAAAGAGCGGCTTGCCTCGTGTAGATCGTAACCGAGTTGCAGGGGACGGGTAGGCAGGGTAGCGAGCGCCTCTTTCAGCGATTGATTGACCTCTGGCACACTGGAAGCGGGACGATTGATGACCACGATAAGCAGTACAGAGGCCGTTTCGAAGGCCTGTACAAAGCGGTGGATGAA
>ERZ887851.918-NODE-918-length-27421-cov-5.925491_pt1 | contig 27421 bp, 23 predicted proteins | sample MGYA00521100_ERZ887851 | MGnify/ENA primary metagenome ERZ887851 (study PRJEB32303, sample SAMEA104408602) | aquatic metagenome | biome: Brackish water; feature: Pelagic; material: water | place: Baltic Sea | collected 2014-06-06T16:11:00 | depth 11,444 m ... | reverse complement strand
CCACTGACGCAGGGAGGGAAAGCAGTTGGGCGGCGCCTGCTCGGCTTCCGCTTCAGCCGGCAGCCAGTGATCGCTGCTGATACAGCCCTGCTTAATGAGTTTTGGCATACACGCGCTCCTTGAACGGCTCGATTCCGACCCTGTTATACGTTTCCAGGAAAGTTTCTTCCCCCTGGCGCAAGCTAACGAACGTCTCCAGCAAATTGTCCACCACGTCCGGGATAGCATCCTGGCTGAATGAGGGCCCTAGAATCTTGCCGATGGCAGCGGCTTTTGACTGGCTGCCGCCCAAGCTGACCTGGTAGAACTCAGCCCCTTTCTTGTCCACGCCAAGAATGCCGATATGGCCAATGTGGTGGTGGCCGCAGGCATTCATGCAGCCGCTGATGTTGAGTTCGATAGGGCCCAAGTCGTACAAGTAGTCGAGGTCATCAAAGCGTGCTTGAATAGCCTCTGCCACGGGGATGGACTTGGCATTAGCCAGGGAGCAGTAGTCGCCGCCCGGGCAGCAGATGACATCGGTGATGTAGCCAATATTCGCAGTGGCCAGCCCGGCTTTCTGCAGGCTTTGCCACAGGACGTAGAGTGACGCTTCTTCAACATCTGCCAGCACCATATTTTGCTGGTGCGTGGTGCGAATCTCGCCAAAGCTGTAGCGATCAGCGAGATCGGCCAGCAGTTCAAGTTGACGGTCGGTGATGTCGCCGGGCGCGATCCCGGTCGCTTTCAGGGAAATACTTACGGCACGGTAGCCAGGCACTTGATGGGCGCTGGTGTTGCGCGTCAGCCAGTTGCCAAAAATCGGCTCCGCCGTCGCACGCGTTTGCACAGCGGCTGCTGATGCAGCGGCGTCAATCACCGCGTAGGGTGGAGTGGTAAAGAAGGATTTAGCGCGCAGAATTTCCTCGGCGGTGAGAGTGCTAGGGCCGTCTTTGAGTAGAGCCCACTCCGCCTCTACGGCGTCACGAAAGGCATCAACCCCCATTGCTTTAACCAGAATCTTGATTCTCGCCTTGTATTTGTTGTCGCGACGACCGTGCTGATTATAAACCCGCAGTATCGCCTCCAGGTAGGTGAGCAGATGCTCCGTTTCCAGCCATTCACAAATCACCGAACCAATAACGGGCGTGCGGCCAAGGCCGCCTCCGGCAAGCACCTTGAAACCGAGCTTGCCTGCGGCGTTGGGGAGCAATTCCACGCCAATATCATGGGCATGAATGGCGGCCCGGTCCTGTTCGCTGGCGCAAACGGCAATCTTGAACTTGCGGGGCAGGAACGCGAATTCGGGGTGCAGAGTGGACCACTGTCGAATAATCTCGCACCAGGGGCGGGGGTCTTCGCGCTCGTCAGCGGCTACACCGGCAAATTGGTCGGTCGTGGTATTGCGGATACAGTTGCCGCTGGTCTGAATGGCGTGCATCTGCACGCTGGCCAGTTCGGCAAGAATATCGGGGACTTCTTCCAGCAACGGCCAGTTCAACTGGATATTCTGGCGCGTACTGACGTGTGCATAGCCTTTGTCGTAGTGACGGGTGATGTGGGCGAGCTTGCGCACTTGGGTGCTGCTCAGTAAGCCGTAGGGGACTGCAATGCGCAACATGGGAGCCAGCCGCTGCACATATAAGCCGTTTTGCAGGCGCAGCGGGAGGAATTCGCCGTCACTGAGCTCTCCCGCGAGGTAGCGTCGGGTTTGGTCTCGAAACTGCGCGACCCTCTCGTCGACAATGCGCTGATCGTATTGGTCGTAAATGTACATTGTTCAGTCCTGTAAGCTGACAGAAATTTTACGAGGCGCTAGGTTAGCAGAAAGTCGCTGCTCGAATTATGCTGATTAGTCATAAGTTTAGAACGGGAGGGCGGCTTTTTCTGCGAACGCAACACGGCAACAGGGTGCTTAATCGGAGCCGTTGGAACAGCCCCATTTCCTGCTATAATCCCGCGCCAATGCCCAGTCGGGCCGGTATCCATCACTGAACAGGAGCGCACTATGTCCGGATCCACTAAGCAAGACGACGGAATGGCCGATGCCATTGCCGCTACCGCCATTATCACCCTGGTGGTTTTTACACTGTACCTCTGGCTCGGCGCAATGCCCACCTAGGCGGCACTATTCACCACCATCTGCACAATCCCTACCACCAGTGCGATAAATAGCAGGGTGAATATCGCCCCCGCTAAAATGAACACGCCAAACCGGCCCTGGGTGAAGTCTCTTTCACGGTTCCGGCTGCTTTGCACGCCCAAGCCCGCCGCAAAAACGCTGCTGATGACCTGCCACAATCCCAGGCGAGATGTGTGGTGGGGCTTCGTTTCGGCATCTCCAGCGGGTGTGGGCTGCCCTTCAGTTTGATCAGACATAGACATTCTCCAAAGTAGCTCTCAATAATCCAGCACGGGTGCCAGCCAGCGTTCGACTTCGTCGATACTCATACTCTTGCGGCCTGCGAGGCTGCTCACCTGGTCACGGCTGATTTTGCCCACGGCAAAATAGCGTGCATCGGGGTGAGAAAAGTAGAAGCCGCTAACTGCCGACGCAGGGGACATCGCATAGTTATCCGACAGCGTAACCCCGCAAGTATCTGCCGCCTGTAATAGCTCAAACAAAGTGGCTTTTTCGGTGTGATCCGGGCAGGCCGGGTAACCCGGTGCCGGCCGAATCCCTTGATAGCGTTCGCGGACCAGTTCTTCCGTGCTCAGGGCTTCGTCGGGCGCGTAGCCCCACAATTCCGTGCGTACCCAGCGATGCAAATACTCGGCAAAGGACTCGGCAAGCCGGTCCGCCAGGGACTTGAGCAAAATGCTGTTGTAGTCGTCATGCTCGGCCAGGTACTGGTCTGACAAGGCGTCGACGCCATGGCCGGTGGTCACACAAAACGCGCCCACATAGTCGGCCGCGGCACCCGCGGGCGCAATATAGTCTGACAGGCACTGGTTAGGCTCGCCGTTGGGCTTGTCCATTTGTTGGCGCAGGTGGTGCAGGGTGGCAACAACATCGCTGCGGCTGTCGTCGGCATACAGGTCGATGTCGTCACTGCCATTGCGGTTGGCGGGCCAAAACCCGAGTGTGGCGCTGGCGCTGATCAGTTTTTCACTGATGATTTTATCCAACATCTTCTGTGCGTCAGCAAACAGGTTGCGCGCTTGCTCACCGACCACTTCGTCTTCCAGGATCCGCGGGTATTTGCCCGCCAGCTCCCACGAGATAAAGAAGGGCGTCCAGTCGATCGTGTCCACCAGCTTTTCCAGCGGGAAATCTTCCAGCACCCGCGTACCCAAAAAGCTCGGGCGGGGAGGGGTGTAAGTATCCCAATCCAGCGCAGGTGCCCGGGCTAATGCTTCTTCGTAGCTGAGCTGCCGCGTGCGAGGCTGTCGATTCGCTACCCGTTCACGCACCACCGCATACTCTTCCCGGCGCTCTGTGACAAACGCCGCTTTGCCGCGGCCCAGCAAGGCACTGGCAACCGACACGCTGCGCGAAGCATCTGGCACGTAGACCACGGCATCATTGCTATAGCGCGGTTCTATTTTGACGGCTGTGTGTGCCTTGGAGGTGGTCGCACCACCAATCATCAGCGGGATCTGGAAGCCCTCACGCTGCATTTCGCTGGCCACGTACATCATCTCGTCCAAGGAGGGTGTAATGAGGCCCGAAAGCCCGATAATGTCGACCTTTTCTTCCCGGGCCACGCGCAGGATCTTCTCGCAATGCACCATGACACCCAGGTCAATAACCTCGTAGTTGTTGCACTGCAGCACCACCCCGACGATATTTTTACCAATATCGTGAACGTCACCTTTGACGGTTGCCATGAGGATCTTGCCATTCTTCTGCGTGGCTTCAGTTTTTTCCTCTTCAATAAAGGGCTGTAGATAGGCCACGGCCTGTTTCATCACACGAGCACTTTTGACCACCTGCGGCAGGAACATTTTGCCATCGCCGAACAGGTCGCCCACCACGTTCATGCCGTCCATCAGCGGCCCTTCAATAACCTCAATTGGGCGTGCGAACGTGTGCCGGGCTTCCTCAGCGTCCTCGACAATCCAGGTGTTGATGCCCTTTACCAGGGCATATTCGATGCGCTTGGCAACCGGCGCTTCGCGCCAGCTCAAGTCTTCTACCCGCGCGACGGCTCCTCCACTGTCGCGGAAGGTTTCGGCCAATTCGAGTAGCCTTTCGGTGCCGGTATCACAGCGGTTAAGAATCACATCTTCTACGGCATCGCGCAGCTCTTTGGGCAGTTCGTCGTAGACTGCCAGCTGCCCCGCGTTGACAATGCCGATGTTCATTCCGGCACGGATGGCGTGGTAGAGGAACACGGAGTGAATGGCCTCGCGTACCACGTTATTGCCACGAAACGAAAACGACACGTTGGACACACCACCGGACACCAGTGCCCCGGGGAACTGCTGGCGAATGTAGCGCGCGGCTTCAATGAACTCCACCGCGTAGTTGTTGTGTTCCTCAATACCGGTGGCAACGGCAAATATATTCGGGTCAAAAATGATGTCATTGGGGTTGAAGCCCACTTTGTCGACCAGTAGGTCCCAAGAGCGTTGGCAAATTTCCTTGCGCCGCGCAAGGCTGTCGGCCTGGCCATCCTCATCAAAGGCCATCACCACCACGGCGGCACCATACCGCATGCACAACGTGGCCTGTTCCAGGAACTCCGCCTCCCCGGATTTCAAGCTGATCGAGTTAACGACTGGTTTGCCCTGAATACACTTCAGGCCCGCTTCAATCGCCGACCACTTGGAAGAGTCGACCATGATGGGTACGCGAGAAATGTCCGGCTCCGATGCGACCAGGTCAAGGAAGGTCACCATGGCGCGTTCGGCATCGAGCATGCCCTCGTCCATGTTGATATCGATGATCTGCGCACCATCCTCCACCTGCGTGCGCGCCACCGCCAGCGCCGCTTCGTAGTCTTCGGAAAGAATCAGGCGTTTGAATGCAGCCGATCCAGTGACGTTACAGCGCTCCCCAACGTTAACAAACAGGCTGTTGGCGTCGATGTTGAACGGCTCCAGGCCAGATAAACGGCAGGCGGGCGGCCGCTCTGGCAGTTGGCGTGGAGCGACATCCTGTACGGCGCGGGCTATCGCCTGAATATGGTGTGGCGTGGTACCGCAGCAGCCGCCGGCAAGGTTTAGGAAGCCGCGCTGGGCGAAGCCGCGGAAGTCTTCGTACATGTCCTCAGGGCTTTCGTCGTACTCGCCAAAGGCGTTTGGCAGGCCGGCATTGAGGTGGGCACTGAAGTAGCACTCGGCGACAGAGGCCAGCTCCTCAAGGAAGGGACGGATTTCTTTGAAGCGGCGCCCGCAGTTGCTGCCGACGATGAGTGGGCGAGCGTGTGCAATGGCATTCCAGAAGGCTTCCGGGCTTTGGCCTGACAGCACGCGGCCGCTGGTGTCGGGGAAGGTGACGGAAATCATCAGCGGCAGGCTCTTGCCCAATTCGGCAAACACAGTCTGCACGGCAAAGATCGCCGCTTTGGCGTTGAGTGTATCGAAAATAGTCTCGATCATGATCAGATCGACACCGCCCTCAATCAGCGCTCGCGTGGCCTCACTGTAGTCTGTGACCAGCTCGTCAAAACGGATATTGCGTGCACCGGGGTTGTTGACGTCGGGCGAAATGGACGCCGTGCGCGGCGTTGGCCCCAGGATGCCAGCTACGAAGCGCGGGCGTGATGGGTCGCGAGCGGTCATTTCGTCCGCAACCTGACGTGCTATTTTGGCCCCGGCCACGTTGAGCTCCGCAGCCAGGTCACTCAGGTCGTAGTCGCCCTGCGCAACGCGGGTGCTATTAAAGGTGTTCGTACCGATAATGTCAGCGCCTGCCTCCAGGTAGCGTTTTTGGATGCGCGCGATGATATCCGGCTGAGTCAAGCAGAGAAGATCATTATTACCCTTCAAATCTCCCGTATGGTTTGCAAAGCGCTCCCCGCGATAATCGGCCTCTTCCAGCCCCTCTGCCTGCAACATGGTCCCCATAGCGCCGTCCAGAATGAGAATGCGCTCGCGCAGGGCCTGCGCCAGTGGATGGTTGGAGTGGGTGTGCTGAGCCATGTCTCTACCTGTGAGTTAGGGTGCCGGATGCGCATGCCGGGCCTGAAAAAGCGAGCAATTCTAACAGATTATGTGGCCGCCGTGGGCGGCAGGATTTGCGCTCGCACTGCACCCGCGATCTTTGCTAGAATACTTGACCAATTTACTCGGAATGGAAGGGGTCCATGGTCACCATCACGGAATCGGCGCAAGGGTATCTGGCAGAACTGCTAACCAAGCAAGAAGATGCACTGGGCGTGCGTGTATTTATTAACCAGCCCGGTACGCCGAAGGCAGAGACTTGCATTGCCTATTGTCGTGAGAGCGACATCCTTGAAGGGGACGAAAAGCGTGACTTTGGCGCCATCACCGCGTGGTTCGATGTGCGCAGCTTGCCCTTTCTGGAAGATGCCCTGGTGGATTACTCGAAGGACCGCATGGGTGGACAGCTCACCATCAAGGCCCCCAATGCAAAACTGCCACGGGTAGATGAAGACAGCCCCCTTGAAGACCGCATCAACTACATTTTGTACAACGAGGTTAACCCGTCTCTGGCCGCACACGGCGGAGAGGTAAGCCTGGTTGAGCTGACCACAGATGCTTACGCCATTCTCAAGTTTGGCGGGGGATGCCAGGGCTGCGGCATGGTTGACCAAACCTTGAAGGGCGGAGTGGAAAAAACGCTGCTGGAACAGTTGCCTGAATTGGTGGGCGTGCGTGACACCACCGATCATACCGACCGCAGCAACGCCTACTACTAAGCCCGGCACTAAGCCCGGCTTTGCCGGCCCTGCCGACACCGGTCGTTAGCGGCCGCTAAGGCGCTCAACCAGAGCGCCTTTCAAGGCCCCGTGCAACTTGCGCAAACATTGCTCGGTTTCTTCCCAGCCAATGCAGCCGTCAGTAATCGACACACCGTATTGCAGGTCTGCAAGTTTGGCGGGGATAGACTGGCTACCGGGGTTCAAGTGGCTCTCTATCATCAAACCCACGATAGAGTGGTTACCCTCGATAATCTGATTGCCGACGTTTTCAACGACCAGAGGCTGTAATTCGGGCTTTTTGCTGGAGTTGGCATGGCTGCAGTCGACCATAATATTCACCGGCACGTCAGCTTTTTGCAGCGCGTCCTCACACAGCTTGATGTGCACAGAGTCGTAGTTGGGGCCGTGGCTGCCGCCGCGCAGTACGATGTGGCCATAGCGATTGCCGCGCGTGGTGATGACCGCAACTTCGCCGTCGCTGTTGATGCCTAGGAACCGGTGTGGCTTGGACACGGAGTTCAGCGCATTGCTGGCGACGGTCAGCCCACCATCTGTACCATTTTTGAAACCTACAGCAGACGACAGGCCGCTCGCCATCTCGCGATGCGTCTGGGATTCCGTAGTACGGGCCCCAATTGCCGACCAGCTGATCAGGTCCTGCAGGTATTGCGGTGAAATGGGGTCCAGTGCTTCGGTAGCGGTGGGTAGGCCCAGCTCTAGAATATACAGCAAGAGCTGGCGGCCAATGTGCAGCCCCTCTTCAATTTTGAAGGAGTCGTCAAGGTGTGGGTCGTTAATCAGGCCCTTCCAGCCAACGGTGGTGCGCGGCTTTTCAAAGTAAACCCGCATGACAATATACAGCGTGTCCTGGAGTTCATTGGCCAGCGCTTTAAGCCGCCCAGCGTATTCCATGGCAGCGTCGACATCGTGTATGGAGCACGGGCCCACCACCACAAAAAGGCGGTGATCTTTACGATCCAGGATATTTTCGATGGCCTCGCGGCTTGCAGCAACCTGTGCGTGTGCCGCCGCGCTGATCGGCAGCGCCTGTTTCAACTTTGCAGGTGTCACGAGCACATCTTGGGAGGCGACATTAACGTTGTAGACTTCTGTATGGCTCATGGCACGTTTTACCTGATAGCGGGCGTCTGGCGGGCGCTCAGGCAACCCGCTGCGGCGAGGCATTCTATAGGACAGGGGAGGGTTTGAACAGAAACCGCCCTGGATGATCAGGCCATAGGTGCGATGACGTCGTCGGCGAACCGCTTGATGCCATCGATTTTTAGCTGCACATCATCGGTTTCACCGTGATAGAACATCCATGGCATGGTCAGGATGTGGGTGACACCTTCATCCTCCAGGCGCCGATACCCATCAGCATCCCAAGCGTCATTGGGTGTAGCCATGACCTCGAAGGGTTCATCGCTGCGGCCAAATTCCTTGCGCCAATCGCGGATGCGCTGGATGCTCTCGATAATTTCGCTGGAGGGCTGCAGGTCGGTAACCCAACCGTCTGCCAAACGCGCGGCGCGGCGCATTGCGGGCGCAGAAATACCGCCAATCCAGAACGGGATGCGTTCAGTGGGAGCAGGGTTCATTTCAAGCCGGTCAAACTGGTAGTACTCGCCGTGGTATTCGACCATTTCTCCGGTCCACAATAAGCGCATGATTTCCAGCATTTCGTCGGTGCGTTTCCCCCGGGTTTTGAAATCCTGCTGCATGAGTGCGAATTCGTCTGCCGACCAACCTACACCGAAAGCGGGTGTCACCCGGTTGTTGGAGATGATGGCCGCGGTGCTGATTGCCTTGGCCACAAAAAAAGGGTTCCTCATGGGTAACACGAAAATATTGGTAGTGAAACGCAGCCGCTTGGTAATGGCGGCCAGGGCGCCGATTACCACCCAGGGGTCTGGCCAGTCGGTGAAAGCGCCCCAACGTCGACTACCGTCTTCCGTGTAGGGGTAAGCATGGCTGATGGTTTCCGGGTGCACTACATGGTCTGAGAAGGACATTGCCTCCCAACCGTGGTCGTCTGCGACCGGGGCAATGCTGGTGAGATGTGACACCGTGCTAAAGGACGTGGAAAGGACAAACTTCACAGCGCAACTCCTGCTAATTTTTGTTGTGGGTAAACAGTAGCAAGATGCACGGCCATGCGCAGCGTAGCGCGAGGGTCGGCAGCAACAAGCCGCGCTTTGTCCAATTAGTCATACCCCGCTAACGCCGGGCGATATAGATCCGGAACTTGGCGTTTTCAGCAAGTACCCGCCACTGGCGGAAAGCGTGTTTAAAGCTGTTGCGATAGTCCAGATGACGATTGGCTACGAGGCACAGAACGCCCCCCGGTAACAGAGCCTCAGCTGCTTGTTGAATCAACCGTCGTCCGACGAACTCATCAACCACATGCTGCGAATGAAAAGGCGGGTTGCACAGTATCAGTTTGGGTGCAGGCCCGGCCCAGTTGAGCAGGCCGTCACCGTGGTGGAAATACGCTTGCGTGTCAGGTGCTGGCAATAACTGCTGCGCGTTGATGCGCGCCGAGGCGACCGCCTGCGCAGATTCATCACAGAACCCGATGGTTTCGGCAAGCCCGGCCTTAAACGCAGCCAGCCCGATAACGCCGTTGCCGCAGGCAAGATCGATGGCGCAGCTTACAGGGTCAAGCTGGTGTAGCTGGCTCAGCAAAAACCGTGTGCCAATGTCCAGCCCGTCACGGCTGAATACATTAGGCAGTGAGTACACCGTGGCACCGAGCGCTTCGCAGGTATAGCGGGTGCCCGGTTCATGGGGCGCGGCTGCGGCCTGCTCTGCGCGCTGTGTGTGCCAAAGATGTGCCTTGTGGCGCCCGCGCTCGCGTCGGGTGGGCCCGATCCACAGGGCGAGCTGCTCCTCAAGGCCTGCAGGTGTGTGTTTGTCCATCGCTGCCGCGAGTACTCGTGTGCCCGGCGCAAGGTTGGCCGCCAGTGACTCCAATTGCTGCCGCAGCAAGGCCATTTGCTTGGGGACGCGTATCAGCACCAGTTCTGCCGCGAGTGGTGGCGGCTCGGTACTCCATACTACCCGCACCTCTGGCGCGCCATTGCGGGCAGTGTTGAGCGCAGCGGCATGAGCCGACAGCGCGGAATCGCTCCAGAGGGTTGTGGCGATACCGCGGGAAGAGAGTGCCGTACTGAGCGCACCATGCTCATCGTTCACGACAATCGCCGAAGTGGGCAGTGGGTGATCCGCCAGCGCCTCCAGTAACAGAAGGTCTGCTCCGCACCAGGCGCGCAACATTTCCTTGCGCCGAGCGGGGTACCGCTGTAGCTGAAAATCGCCCAGTGCGCAGTGGCAAACGGGCCAGGTTTTCGACGCGTCGGGGTCAGCCGCCCCGGACATAGAGTGTCAGTTGCTGCCCGGGGAAGATGGGGGAGCGAGCATTTAACGCATTCCAGGCAATAATATCCTCCACGCGCACCTTAAAGCGGCCTGCGATACGGTAGAGGGAGTCGCCGGGGCGTACCTTGTAATCTTTTGCTTTGGGCCCTGGGGCACTTTCACGGCTGGCGAGGCTTGTTTCCCAGTCGCCGCCTCGGGGAATCATCAAGGTGGCACCTTCCCGAATGAAGTTACTCTGTAGCTTGTTCGCTTCGCGTAGCAGTTCGACGCGCGTGGAGAAAACCCGCGCAATTTTGCTCAGGGTGTCGCCACGGCGCACTTCATAATGCTCCCAGCGCACGCGGTGGTCATCATCAAGTACCGCCAACTGCTGGGTAAAAGCGTGTGCGCGCTCGGGTGGCAGCAGCAATTCAGAAGCCTGGGGAGCCGTCGCCCAGCGCAAGTGCCCGGGATTGAGTGCGTGCAAGTTAGCTTTACTCATGCCCGCCAGTTGCGCCGCACGGGCCAGCTCCAGCTGGCCGCCCGTGGGTACGGCGACAAAAGCGGGGTGGTTACGCAGCGGCGGCAGGTCCATGTCGAACCGCTCAGGCTCTGCAATCAAGCTGCTGAGAGCCAGCAAGCGAGGCACGTAGTTACGCGTTTCCTTGGGCAGGGGTAGCGACCAGAAATCCGTTGGCCGACCCTTTGCGTCATTGCTGGCCATCGCGCGGCTGACTCTGCCGACGCCCCCGTTATAGGCTGCAATCGCATTGAGCCAGTCGCCCCCCAGGGTAGCGTGCAGGTATTCCAGATAATCCAGTGCCGCCCGCGTTGAATCGCGCAGGTCACGCCGACCGTCAAACCACCAGTTATTGGTGACACCCAGTGTTTCCCCAGTAGTGGGTATGATTTGCCAAACGCCTACTGCCTGTTGTGAGGACACAGCGAAAGGGTTCAGCTGGCTCTCTACCAGTGGCAGCAGGGCCAACTCCAGCGGCAGTTCGCGACGCTCAACTTCTTCAACGATGTAATGTAAGTAAAGGCTACCGCGTTCTGCCAGTACGCCCTTGAGGCTTCCTTTTTGACGTAAATAGTAGTCTCTGGCGTCGTCTACTTGAGCATTCTCGGGCAGTTGCCATTGCATGCCGTGTTGAATGCGGCCCCACAGGTCGTCGGGGTTGGCGTGCGGCAGTCTAACGGAGCGGTTTTCAAGTCCCTCCCGCTTGCCGGGCACAGGGGTGCTGATGACTGCGACGGGGCGGGCGTTCTCAGCGGTGTCCTCGGGTGCCATAGTTTGGCATCCTGAAATGAATATAATGCCAGAAATAACTATAAGTAATTTTCTTAATTTATTGATTTTAATCGATAATATCAAAACGAATCCTTCCAAGATCGGAGCGCGGCAAACACCGCTGCAGGCGCATCACCTTGCCATTTACCTTCGCGCTTGAGCGCGGCAATGAGTGCTGGTTCCGCGCACCGCAAAAAGGGATTGGTGGCGCGCTCCACGGCGATGGAGGATGGGACAGTCGGTTCAGATCGTTCGCGCTGCCCGGCTACCGTGTGTATGCGTTTATCGAGTGCGCTGTTATCGGGCTCTACGATTTGCGCAAAGCGCAGGTTGGACTGCGTGTACTCGTGCGCGCAGTACACGCGCGTCGCAGAAGGCAAGTTGGCCAGTTGGCTTAAAGATGCGAGCATTACCGGTGCTGTACCTTCGAACATTCGCCCGCAGCCACCGGCGAACAGCGTGTCACCACAGAACAGCGTTGGCCCCGCAGGGGTAGCGTCTCCGGCATGGTAAAAAGCGATGTGGTCCAAGGTGTGCCCTGGCACAGTGAATACGCTAAATTCGGCACCCAAAACATCGACCTTGGCACCGGCTACCACTCTGCACGTGATACTCTCAATGGCAGGATTTTCTGGGCCATAGACGACGGGCTGATAGTGCTCAATGAGTGCGGGTAAGCCACCGACATGGTCAAAATGGTGGTGTGTAATCAGCACGGTGGTCAGGGTTAGCCCGCGTTGTTGTAGTACCGCAAGCACGGGAGTGGCGTCGCCAGGGTCAACCACAGCACACTGGCTGCCGTTCTGCAGCAGCCAAATGTAGTTGTCATTGAAGGCCGGTATCGGTTCAATTGTCAGCATGGATGACGTTCCAAACCCCTTCAAATGCATTAATATGGCCGCTGATTAAAACCAGCGCCGGTCACCGGCCACAGGAATTGATGCGCGAGTGTAGCGATATTTTGGTCGAACTGGAATCCTGGTATGACAGGGAATCGACTCGGCACCTGCACGCGGCGTTAAGTGGCGTCATTGAACCGCTGCTGGAGACCGCGTTCGGCTATCATCTACTGCAGATTGGCCATACCCGTAATCAGGCGTTGTATGCCAACAGCCGGATTCGGCATTGCGCCTATTTGGCCCCGTCCGCCGGTGGTGCAGTTTCGTTGGTTGCGCAGCATGATGAACTGCCGGTTGAAACCGACAGCGTTGATGTGGTCATTGCACATCACGCGCTCGACTTTACCCGCCGTCCACACGAAGTGTTGCGCGAACTTCAGCGTGTGTTAACACCTCACGGTCAATTGCTGGTGGTGGGGTTTAATCCGCTTAGCCCAAGCGCTGGCGTGCGCCGTTTGCGCGGCCTTGCGGGCCACCCATTATGGCAGGAGCTTTCGCCGGTGGGCAGCCGCAGGCTACTTGATTGGTTGCGACTTCTGGGTTTGGAAACCCAGTCGCTGCGTTATCTGCAGCCAGTGCCGGTCTTGGGACAAGGGCGCCTGGCACGCTACGCACAGCACGCTAACAGGTGGAGCCAAAAGCTGTCTCTGCCTCTTGGAGAACTCTACATGGTGCATGCGGTCAAGCAGGTGGGTGGTCGCGTTTTACCGGTGCGCCGTGTGCGGCGCAGCGCGCGCCTGATTGGCCTCACTGTGCCCAACCCGGCCGCGGCACCGCAGAGGGATCACGCGGTGTGAAACAGGTGGAGATTTTCACCGATGGGGCCTGCCGTGGTAACCCGGGGCCGGGCGGCTGGGGGGCATTGATGCGCTTCGCTGGCCGTGAACGCCATTTGTATGGTGGTGCGGCGAACACCACCAATAATCGTATGGAGCTACAGGCGGCGATAGAATCCCTGCGCGCGTTGAAGGAATCCTGTGAGGTCAACCTCACCACAGATTCAGTGTATGTTCGCGATGGCATCACCAAGTGGCTGCCTAACTGGAAGTTAAAAGGGTGGAAAACAGCATCGCGGCAGCCGGTTAAAAACGTGGATCTTTGGCAGGCTCTGGATGAACAAAATCAGCGCCACCGGATCCATTGGCACTGGGTTAAAGGGCACAGTGGGCACCGTGAGAATGAGATTGCCGACCAGCTTGCCAACCGCGGCATCGACGAATTGCAATAGGAAAAAGCTGTGAGACTGATTGTACTGGATACGGAAACTACGGGCCTCGAGGTCAGCCAGGGGCATCGAATCATCGAAATCGGTTGTGTTGAGCTGATCAACAGGCGCCTGACGGGCAACCACTTTCATCGCTATATCAACCCTGAGCGTGATATCGATCAGGGCGCCATTGAAGTGCACGGGATAACCCGCGAGTTTCTCGCAGACAAACCGTTGTTTGCTCAGGTTGCGGCGGACTTCATGGAATTTGTGCGCGGCGCAGAGTTGGTGATTCACAATGCGCCGTTTGATGTCGGTTTTTTGAATGCGGAACTGCGCCGGCTCGGCGAGCAGCATGCGGCTCTGGACGATATTTGCACGGTGACCGACACACTGGTAATGGCGCGGCGTCGCCATCCGGGCCAGCGCAACAATCTTGACGCCCTGTGCAACCGCTATACCGTAGATAACTCACAGCGAGACTTACACGGGGCCTTGCTGGACGCCGAAATTCTTGCCGATGTTTACCTGGCGATGACCGGCGGCCAAACCACGTTTCAGTTGGCAGATAACGGGCCTGGCGAGGAGGAGGGCGGTGTCCGCAGTGAGGGTATCCGCCGCTTGCCGGCCGAGCGTCAGCCTTTGCCCGTCATTACCCCCTGCGCCGCTGAACTTGCCGCACACGAGGCGCAGCTGGAGGCCATCGAGCGCAGCAGCGGCGGCATCGTCGTCTGGCGCGAGGTGTTTCCCGCATGAGCGTACAATTTGACAATCGTCCCCCTGTCTCCGTGGAGGAGTCGCTGCATTTAGTCTTTCAGCAGGGTCAACTGGTCACGGATATGCGGGCTGAGCCGCTGCTAGGCCGTGAAGAGTTAAAGCTCTTGGGTTGGACGGTCGTGCGCGAGCAGTTTCTGGGTTACTGGCAGGGGCAGCCCTGTTTCGCGGTGGAGATTGATGCAACCATTGAGCCCGACCCAATGCGCTTTGTTCGCGGTAGTCTGTATCAGCTGTTGGGCCGGGTAGAGGGCGGTTTGTTTGCGCTCGCCGGTCGTGCCGCACAGCTGCTGGCTTGGGAACGTGATCATCAGTTCTGCGGGCGCTGTGGTATGGTGATGACAGTCGATGTCGCCGAGCGAGCCATGCGTTGCGAGCCCTGTGCAACGGTGAATTACCCGCGCATCAACCCGTGTGTCATTACTTTGGTTACACGCGGGGAAGAATTGCTGCTGGCGCGAAACGCTAATTTCCCCAGTAACCTCTACAGTACCTTGGCCGGGTTTATTGAAGCCGGTGAGAGCGCGGAAGATACCTTGCATCGAGAGGTGCGCGAAGAAGTGGGGGTAGAAGTGGCCCGCTTGCGCTACTTCGGCTCACAGTCATGGCCATTCCCCAGTCAACTTATGCTGGGATACTTCGCAGACTACGCCGGTGGCGACATTGTCTGTGAGCCAGGTGAAATTGCCGATGCCGCCTGGTTTCATTACCGCGAGTTGCCCCAGGTGCCCCCTGCCAGTTCTATCGCAGGCCAGCTCATCCGTCATTACATCAGCGAATTAACCCAGGAGTAACATTTTGGAGTATCTCTACCAATACGGACTATTTTTGGCTCAGGCCGTCACGTTTGTGGTTGCAGCATTATTGCTGGTCACGGGTGTGGTTGCCTTGGGGCAGCGGCATAAGTCGCGGCCAGACGGCTACATTGAAATCCGTAAAATTAACGACCGTTATGTCGGTATCGCGGACGCCATGCGTGCCGCCATGACCGACCCGGCGCAGCACAAGGCGGAAGAAAAGGCAAAGCAGAAAACCAAAAAAGCCGAAGCCAAGGCGGCAAAAAAACGCGCCAAGAAAGTAGATTCCACAGGAGAAAAATCTCGTAACAAATTGTTTATATTGGATTTTGATGGTGACATTCGAGCCAGTGCCTGCGACCAGCTTCGTGAGGAGGTCTCCGCTGTACTGCCGCACGTAGAGGCCGGTGATGAAATTCTCCTGCGCTTGGAAAGCCCCGGTGGACTCGTGCATGGCTATGGCCTGGCCGCCAGTCAGTTGCAGCGTATTGTTGAAGCCGGGGCGCAGCTTACGGTGTCGGTGGATAAGGTGGCTGCCAGCGGCGGTTACATGATGGCGTGTGTCGCGCAACGCATCATTGCTGCTCCTTTTGCGGTACTCGGTTCCATCGGGGTATTGGCGCAGCTACCCAACTTCCACCGCTTGCTGAAAAAGCATGACATTGACTTTGAGCTACTCACAGCCGGCGAATATAAACGTACTTTGACCTTGTTCGGGGAGAATACGGACAAAGGCCGGGACAAGTTTGTCGAAGACCTCGAAAGAACCCACGCATTGTTCAAGGCTTTTGTGGTGGAGAACCGCCCTTCGCTGGATATCGAACAGGTCGCCACGGGCGAGGTTTGGTATGGCCGTGAAGCCGTGGCTGTTGGCCTCGTTGATGCGGTACAAACCAGTGATGCGTACGTGCAGGGCCAGCTAGCCGAGCGTGATGTGTACGAAGTCGAGTATATCGAGCGTAAAACCTGGCAGGATAAGTTGGGTGTTGCGGCACAGGGCGCCATGGAGCGCGGATTACTCAAGCTTTGGCAGCGTAACCAAGGTCCGCATATTTAGGGGCTGGCTAGTAGCCCAGATAACGATTGTAGTCCAGCACGCCAGCGGCCAGGCCATCTTGTTCACGGTATAAGGTATGCATCCGGTCACTGACTGCCCAGAACCACGGCGAGTTTCGCCGCACACCATAGCGCTGCTGTAGCAAGGCCAGGCTCTCCGTATTGTGCAAGGCTAGAATGTCGCTCACAAACAGTGGAATCTGTTTTTCATGCACCTGAAAGAACAGGTTCGGGTGCGCGCCGATCAGCCCAGCCACCACGGTGACTGCGTCTTCTTTGGGCAAGCGCCGTTTGTCTTCGCCAAATAACTGCGCGATGTTGCTGTAGCCGGCATCGTGTAGCAGGGTGTAGGCCTCATCGCGGCCCGACCGATCGCGGCCCGACCGATCGCGGCCCGACCGATCGCGGCCCGTCCCTATAACATTCACAAAGCTCACTGCGGGCAGGAAGCTGTTGTGTGTACCACGAGATTGCACCAGCGTATCAAAGGCCTCAGCCATCGCCGGGCTTGCACTGCGGTGGTAGTCAAAGGACTCGGCTGTTGCGCCGTGCAGTCGCTCACGCATCCACCCTAAAAACTCGGCTTTGGGGTCGTCGGTAACATACGTAAGCGCCGTTTCGCGTTGCATGGCATCGCTGTGCACAAAGGGGTGCTCGCGTGACGAGTCAGGTGCGTCCCGGTACCAGTAGTCCCATAAGGCCTGGCGCTCGTTTGAGGGGAGAAACATGAGGAAGTTCAGTTCGCCCTCCATGCGCAGAAAGTCCATGTAAAGACGCGACTCCAACTGGTGTGATGCTGCGCCGTAAACATCGAAATTTGCCACCAACAAGTAGTGAATACGCTCCAGCAGCGAGTAGGTAATAAACCAGGCTGTTTTTGGCGTCTCGCCAATGAAGCCCTTTACCACCGAAGCGGTGTCGACGTGACGTGCGATAGTGAGTGCCGCATTCGGGTTGTGTCCGTCACCGTCCCAGATTACTTCAAGACCGGGCCGGCGCCCCTGCTCTACGTACTGGCGCTCAAGGTATTCGGCCTTGGCACGCATATAACGCCCGTGGCTGCGGGCGTAGCGGCGCCATTCCAAGAGGTCGATTACGGTGCCTGTGCGCGCCGCTGGCAGGCGCAGGTTCCGTGCTTCTTGCTCGAGAAACCCACCGTCAAGCTCTGGGTCCAGCTCATCCGGGTCCATGAACATGACCCAGAAGCGGTCATCAATTACGTTAAGCGCTATTTGCCCGCGACACACCGGCCCTTTGATGAAGTTCATGATGGTGAACTGCGCATCCTCCAGCAAGAAGCGGTAGCGGGAGCGCACAGGCAGGGCCGCAAAGATGGTGAATGGGTCTCCGGCCGTACCCTCGGCGTAATCGGGCAGAGTTTTGATCGTATAGTCCGGGGTGAGAAACAGGGATTCATACCAGTTACGGCGCTCACTATCGAACCGATAGGGCTGATGACTCTTGGCGGCCACAGTGATGGGCATTGCTTGCAGGCGGTAGTAGAAATCTTTTTTACCGGGATCGTCGAAAGGGCGCCGAGTGGCCAACAAGTCGATCGGCTCGCCGGCCGGTGTTGCAGACCTTACCAGACGGAACCACAGAGGCCGCGGCGCGGGCTCAAGGTACAAAGTCGCGAGGAACAGGTGTTCGTACACGTAGCGGGCCATCAGGCGCGACTTGTTGTCTTTGGCGTTGAGAAAGGCTTCCCAAGCGGCGATTTCCGCAACCAGCTTGGCAGACGGCGAAGCATGCTGTGCTGCAGGAGCGCCTGCATCAAGCCAGCTGACGAGCGTTGTATGCTCGTCAGCATGCAAGGCGGGTAAGCCGTATGGCATTCCCCAGAGTGGATAGTCCTCGGCAAACCGGGCGAATTCGCCCGGCTGAGGGCACTGTTGATCACGGTGTAAACTGAAATCGAAGCTATTGGAGACCGGGCCACTTGGCGACATTGGGTTGGCCTGCTTTAAATCCAGCATTTGGCGCAATACACCCCGAGAGGATTCACTGGCGTCTAGCACCGGGTAAAAACCCTGCTGGCGCCAAGCCTGTTCGCCTTGGGCATCATCAAAAAGCCGCGTCAGATTGCCCGCGAGCAAACGGGTGGAATCGTAAATCAATGTGTCGTTGGCACCGCGCAACAAGCCCTCATGGGCTTCAAGCTTGAGCTGACAAGGCGCATCGTAGCAGGCGTGGCAGACCACACAGCGTTGTTCGAGAATGGTTTGCGCCCGGTTGGCCAGAGCGTCACTGGCAGGTGTATTAGCCGCGCCAAAGGCGAGCGTTAGGCACAGGCTGAGAGCGAGCCTTCTATTGTTTGGGTTCACAGTCTCCCCGCCGAAGAATCGCACGGTTGACCAGCGCATCCTGATCACCGGCTTCGTCAGCAAGCACTGCAGCACCAATGTCCTGTTGCAACTCAGCGCAGGGGTCTGGCGGCGGCGTCATCGTCAACCAGGCCAATACGGCGATAATAAGTAGCACGGTCACCAGCGATAGCAGGGACAAATACCAGGGGCTTCTGAGCATATGTGTCGCAACTCGGTAATCATCTTCGGCGATCATAGCACGCCTACTATGGCCCCCGTTTCGGACCGCCGGCTCATCATTGACTTGAGTAACCTCATTTTGCGCTTGCCGAAATACCAGCCTGGCAAGCGCCAGTCACTCGGCTTAAGTCAACCTTTGCCGGTAGGCTTGTTCGGGCCCGCTTGCGAATCTTTCTCGATGTACTCGATGATCTTGTTGGCAATATCAATGCCGGTGGCTTTCTCAATGCCTTCGAGCCCGGGTGAGGAGTTAACCTCTATCACCAACGACCCATGATTCGAGCGCAGAATATCGACACCGGCCAGGTCCAGCCCCATAACGCGAGCGGCCTTGACGGCAAGCCGGCGTTCATCAGGGCGCAGTTTGATCACTTCTGCTGTGCCGCCTCGGTGCAGGTTTGAACGGTATTCACCTTTCACAGCTTTGCGTTGCATCGCGGCGATGACCTTGTCGCCGACCACAAAGCAGCGGATATCGGAGCCTCCGGCTTCACGGATAAATTCCTGCACAAGGAAGTCCGAGCCAATCCCCCGAAACGCATTGATCAAAGCTTCTGCCGCTTTCTTGGTTTCAGCCAACAAAACGCCATTGCCATGGGTGCTTTCAATCAGTTTCAGGATGAGCGGAGCGCCGCCCACTGACTCGATCAACTTGTCGGTGGCTCGTGCAGAGTGGGCGTAGCTGGTGACTGGCTGGCCGATGCCGCGTCTGGCGAGCAACTGGTGAGCACGCAGCTTGTCACGCGAACGGGTAATCGCGATGGATTCGTTCAGCGAATAGACCTGAGCTACCTCGAACTGGCGCAGCACGGCACAGCCGTAGGAGGTAATGCTGGCGCCAATGCGCGGAATTACGGCCTCAAAGTCCAGCGCTTCCACTCGTTCCGCTGAGTGCTGATAAATCACGGTGGGATCATTGGCGGTGATATTCATGTAACACTTGAGGACGTCAATCACACTGACATCATGGCCGCGCGCGGTAGCCGCCTCCACCAGCCTGCTAGTGGAGTAAAGCCTGCGATTACGCGACAGGATGCCAATTTTCATACTGTGCCCTGGATGGTTAAGGAGTGTGTCACAACCAGTATGATAGCTGTTATGGCATTTATTTGCGCGCTTAAGGCGCGCCATCGGCCTCAATGAAGGCTTCCAGCACTTGCTCCACGTAGCGGCAATCCTCTGATGTCATGGTCGGGTGGCAGGGGAGCATGATGCCAAATTCCATGATCTGGTCGCAGTTGGCGAGGCCCGACGGGTGAATACGGAAGTCACGCCCCTGGAGCATCGGCTGCCGGGTGATGTTGCCCGAAAAAATTACGCGAGAGAATATGCCGTTGTCTTCCAGGTGAATCTGCAGGGCTTTGCGGCTCCAGCCGGTCTCAGGCCGTATTTGCAGGGGAAAGCAAATCCACGTCGTCTCTGTTTCGGGCAGAGTAGTCGGTACGATGAACTTGTCTGTATACCGCCCAAAAAACTGGTAATAGCCCTGAAAGCGCTCGTTGCGCAGCCGCCACAGATCATCAATACGGTCCATTTGGCCTATGCCGAACGCGGCGCCGGCCTCATTGGGTATAAACCCGTAGGCGAGGTCTTCAAATATAAACAGTGAGTCGTAGTCGAGGTTGTCCAACTTTTCCAGAAAACGGCCGTCACTCTCAGCCACTTTGGTACCAAACATGTACTTTTCGGACGAGCGGCCCCAGGCGCGCAGGCTGAGTGCCGCGTCCAGATATTTATCATCGTCGAAGAACACCATGCCGCCATTACCCAGCGCGGTAATGATATGAAAGATGGAGAAGCTGGTTATGGAAATATCAGCCCGAGTCGCAGTTTTACGGCCCCGCAGGCTGCCGCCCAAGGTGTCTGCTGAGTCGTGTACCAGTTTCAGGCCGTGCTTGTCGGCCAGCCCGCGCAGGATATCCCAGTCGCAGATGCCGCCAATCAGGTCTGGTACTAACAGAGCCCGGGTGTTCTCGGTAATCACGTCCTGAACTCGATCGACCAGAATCTGGTAGTCGTCCAGCCCTACGTCGATGAATACCGGTTTATAGCCTGCTTGATAGATACTGGCGACATCGGTCGAGAAGGTCAGCGCCGGTGTAATCACTTCAGAGCCCGGCGGCAGGTTAAGCAGCCGCATGGCTATCATCAAGGCCGAAGACCCTGAGTTCACCATTACCCCATGCCGCTTGCCCATAAAGTCAGCGACTCGGCGCTCAAATGCGCAAACTTGCTTGCCCGGCACCAGGCCCATGGGGTCAGCGAGCACCGCGTTCACGTTGCTTATCTCAGGTTCGCCGTACATGGCGCCGCCGTAGCGTACGACGCGTGGGGGGAGTTTCTGCTTGTTCATATTGCGGTCCTTCAATGTTGTGTGATTCATGACTGCTAGCCAGGTCAATTATGGGTGTTATCGCGGCTGTTCACTGCTTGCGATTGTTGTCAGTACCCGGCGGCTTTGTCGACTAACCCCTGGAGTGGCTCGCCACAGGCGAACGAGCGCGCATTGGCGAGGAAGGGCGCGAGCAGCCGCTCGGCGATATTCGGGCTGCTCCAGGAAACGTGAGCACTGAGCTTGATGCCCGGGTGAGCATACATCCAATGGCCCGCCGGGAGCGGTTCAGGATCCACAACGTCCAGAGAGGCGCGAGCAAGGTGCCCGGTGTCCAGCGCTGCGCGCAGCGCCTCTTGGTCCACCAGATTTGCGCGCGCGATATTCACCAAGTGGGCGCCCGGCTTCATTGCGGCGAGCGTGTCAGCGTTGAAAAGGTTGTTGCTTGCAGAAGTTGAGGGTAGGGCAAGCACTACGTGATCCGACGCCCCTAAAAGCGTGTCGAGGTTTTCCAGCAGTTCCACTCCCGGTACGGGGCTTTCGCGATGGCGGCGAACCTTGGCGATGACGCGCATATCAAACGCCAACGCGCGCTGGGCAACCGCTTGACCGATAGCGCCAAAGCCGACAATCCCCAGCGTTTTATGCGCCAAGCCGCCGAGATCTGCCATGTACCAGGTTGCAGGAGGCTCGCTTAGCCAGCGCTCCGGCAGCTGCTTCTCGTGTGCGAGCATCATGGCCAGCACCCATTCGGCGATCGGCGTTGCCGTGGCACCACGCGAACAGGTCACCACGATATCCTTGGCAAGATGTAACGGAAACTTGTCGACACCGGTGCCAAACACATGAATCCAGCGCAGTCCTTCGCAAGCTTCGACAAGACGGGGCAGGTCGATGCCGTTGGCTGCGGTACACAATAGCGCATCAGCCAACACTGGTTGCTGTGCCTCGCCATCATCGGGGGGCAATATAAAAGCCTCAATGCCATGCCCAAGGCTGTGCAGTTGCTCAGTCAGGCCGGGGATGTTGGGTTGTAGTGCAATGCGCATGAATTGTTCTCCGGGGTTTGCGGTGGACTGGAACAGGCGCGCTTCAAACGCAGTGAAAGTAAATTGAGGTCTGATGCAGCCGCTTTTGCGCTCTAGGTTATCTTTTATAGCGGCCCCTGAGTGGCAACTCTAGTGGGGTAGCGTAATGCAACGCAAAAAATAATTGTTGGTACAACCCATAGGTCCGGGCAGCTACGATCAGGAGAGTAGAGTTGACCGGTTTTGAAGGGTGACGGAACACACAAGCTATTCACGCGCTAAAGGCGCGATCCAGCTGAACGACCCCATTTGATCGTCCGCACTTACTGCTCAAAACGATGCTTGTAAAAATGTGGTCGTCTGCGCATTCTGTCGCCGCACCTGCGACCGACAGGCAACTGATGTCCCGCAGACAAGTCAGTTGAAAGGCGGGCGCCCGAAGTAAAAGAACAAAGTATTGAGTCCCTGCTCTGCATGACCATAGCCCAGATAGACAGGCCCTATCGGCGTATCTGCACCCAGAAACAGGCTGGCAGCCGTTATACCATCATTGAAGAGATCGTCGCGTTCCCGCCAAACTCCACCATGTTCAAGAGAACCGCCGATATACCACGACATAAAGGGGATAGACCTGAAGCGCCGGTAGTACATGGCGCTAACCATGCCCGCTTGCTGGTTCACGAGGCTGTCTTCCACATAACCCGACAAATTGAGAAACCCGCCCAGACGGTATTGATCCTGTATTGATGCATCGCCATTCTGCGTGACGTTCAACAGCGCGCTCAGCCCCAGCACATGCCCGTCGCCGAAGGTAGCAAACCGGTTAGCCTGAATTTTTAGCTGGTCAAAACTCGTGTCACTGCCAACATCTTCCCGAGCAACGTTGTACTCCAACAGCGCGGCCCATCCCTCATTTGGAAACGTGTAGTTGTCCAGACGATCTACCGAAACCCGCGCAAACAGTTGCCCACCATCGTAATCAAAGCTGCCCGGATCGATCGAGCCTGTCTTTAATTTGGCCTCTCCGGTTCGGTACCGATACCCGGCCCTAGCCTCGCCATACTCATTGAATTCTCGTCCAAAGGCCACTTCAGCTAGAGCGTCATTTACGCGGTATTCCGCCAATACGGCCCCACTGTCACCAAAGGAGGTAACGTTGTTGGCACTATAGTTGACGCGCGCTGCGACAAAATACTGTGACAGGCTGTCGAGAGGCTGATGCCACTCCAGGCCCAGGACGGGCGCCTCGCCCACTTGTGTCAATAGCCGGACTTCAGCTCCGAGGGAATTGATGCTGGTGCGCAAGTAGGACGCTCCCAGGTTATAGCTGCTGTTGCCCCTCATGTCATTGGTCAGTTCAACGCCAAACTGCAGATAGTTGGGGCCCCAGCTGCGAGCTCTCGCGTCGATCAACAATCCCGTCTTGTCATCCTGCTCCACCAGGTCAAAGCTGACTGACTGGAACAGCTCCAAGCCATAAATTCTGGCGATATCCTGCTCCAGAGTCTCAAGGTCCAGGGGTTCGCCAATGGTCTGGTTCAAGCGGCTCAAGATCATGTGGTCACCCACGCCGGAGTCATTCTGAATCTGAACAAATTCTATGAGGGTATCTTGTTTGAGGGGTTTCGCCACCCGCGCCGCAATGTGGCCTTGGTAGGCAGATTCCGACAGCCCCAAATGCCCCAGCTTGTGGCGCTGGGCTTCGGCTCCCTGGCGTCCCAGGGGAATCACCGCGGCAGTATTGGCAAAGTCAGAGCTGGAGAACCCCTCCAGCTCCGGAAGGATAAAAACGTCCCGCTCAGTCAAGGTGGCTATTTGTTGTTCGACATTGGTACGCGTCATTATCGAAATCAGTTGCTCTGTGATCATGAACAGGTTGGTGATGTCCGCCGCTGGTCTGCCCGGGGACCCAATGTCAACCGCGATCACAATGTCTGCCCCCATGTCACGGACCACATCAATGGGCAGGTTGTCGGTAATGCCCCCATCCACCAGCAGGCGGCCATCAATTTCGGTCGCCGCGAAAATCCCCGGCACGGCCATGCTTGCGCGCATTGCAGTAGCCAAATCACCCCCACTCAAGACGACTTTCTGACCGCTGCCAATGTCAGCTGCAACGGCTCGAAAGGGAATATGCAGCTGGTCGAAATCAGTGATCGTCGTGACCGACATAGTAAGCTGGCGCAGTGCCAGCCCGAACTTTTGACCCTGTATCGCTCCGGTGGGGAATTTCAGCTCACCCTCGTCCGACAGCCCGATGCTTGCATTGACCAGATACAGCTCATCGTCGCGCTTGCGGCGCAGAGACCGGTTCTTGCGGGGCGGAGTGTCACTGAAGATATGCTCCCAATCCATGCTATTGAGGCCTTTCTGAATCTCTTCTGGCGTCATTCCGGAAGCGTAAAGGCCACCAATAATCGAACCCATGCTGGTACCGGCAATGAAGTCGATCGGGATTCTCATTTCCTCCAGCACCTTGAGCACGCCAACATGCGCAGCGCCTCTGGCACCACCACCGCTGAGCGCCAGGCCGATCTTGGGACGCTCGGCCTGCGCCACGAGGGATTCACTGGAGTGTGCAGCCTGGTTTGAAACAAAACACAACAGTCCTGCGAGGAGGCTTGCCAGCCAGCTCTTGTTTTTCATAGATACAACCTTGGTATGACCGTCCTTCCAGAGCGGCTATCGATGAAAGGGCCGCCGATCGGCTGCTGTGCCATGAACACCTTGCAACCAGGACTTTGGAGAATACCGCGAATACCATGAGCGATAAAGGAACAGTAGCATCCCCCAGCCGCAGCCATTACCCTTGCTTTGCCAATACAGGCCCGCGGCACACCTGTCGCATTTGAGTATTAGCAACGGCGGCAAAGAAGAGTGAGAGCGAAAAAAAAACGAGTAGCTGTGATCGGCGGCAGCATCGCCGGATGCGCCACAGCGCGTGTCTTTCAGCGCGGGGGGTTTGAGGTCGATGTCTATGAGCGTTCTGCAAAAGATTTAGAGGGGCGCGGCGCGGGTATTGTATTGCCCATTGCGCTGCAAAATCAGCTGATCCAGAACGGCTTCTTGATGAAGAATTATGCCGGTTGCGCGCTACAGCAAAGGGATTGGATCGTACACGACAAATCTCATGAGGGCAGAACACTCTGGCAGCAAGCGGTAGCTGCAAGCACCCATCATTGGGGCGCTCTTTGGCGCGCATTGCGTGTGCATATTGACGATGACCATTACCACAACAATTGCGAGTTACTGGACTACCATAACACCCCTGATGGCGTTAGTTTTAGGCTAAGTAACGGTCAAGAGCAGCAAGTGGACTTGCTGGTTGCTGCGGACGGCTATCGATCAAAGATACGCGCGTGTATGCCCTGGGGATCCGAATCGGATTACGCAGGCTATGTGTTGTGGCGGGGTAATTTTGAAGAGTCTCGCGTGGTTGATCGCAGCATTATCAAGAGGATGGACGCCAGCCAGAGCTGGCTTTCTGTTTGTTATGAGGGTGGGCACTCGGTGGTGTATATGATCCCAGGATTGGCAAGTGACAGTGCTGAGACACAGCGCAGGGTGAACTGGGCGATTTACACCCAACCGCCTGTCGACTTAACCCTGGATGAGCCAAAGTCAGTGCCGGAAGGATGTGTAGATGAAGCGCTGTATAGCCACCTTCGGGATTTACTGAACAGCAGTTTTCCACCGCAAATTGCCGATTTAATAAGCCTAAGCCCCTGTGAAGAAGTGTCCCTTCAGCCGATTTATGATGAGCTTGCGGTGCATTTTTGTGACCAGCGCGTGATGTTAGTTGGCGACGCCGCCGCAGTGGTAAGGCCACATACCGCAAGTGGTGCGACAAAGGCATTAGAGGACGCGTTGACGATGGAATCATTGTTCGCGCAGCATGATGATCTTGATACGCTGCTTGAGGCTTATGCGCAGGAAAGGTTGTCGGCCTGCAATGCCCTTGTGGATATCGGCCGCCGTATTGGCAAAGCTCAGGTGGAAGGCACGCCGGACTGGTCATCTATGAGCGTAACAGACTTCGGGTTATGGAACGCCCGGGTTTTTGATGGTCAGTCTTTGTACTTGTATGCCGATGATCAAGATGCTTAAGCAGACCCCTTAAAAGACTGTATAGCTTGTGCTGCTTTTAGAGACGGTGGGTCTCCTCTTTTCTCTTCTGGTGCAAGCACTTCGGCCAGAGCAGTTATTGCGATGGCACAAGACCAATAATGCGCAGAGGACCGCCGCTGCCACCACGGATTTTCATCGGTAGGGCAACCACGTGAGCACCGGTAGCGGGGAGGGCGTTAAGGTTTGCCACATTCTCAAAACCCAGCACATTGTGACTATAAAGATAGCGGTGAACGATAAAATCCTTGGACTGCCCGTAGTCAATGCTGGGGGTGTCCAAGCCTACGGCGCTAATACCTCGCTTCTCGAGTAGGTAGGTGACAGCCTCAAGAGAAAATCCAGGAAAACGCAGATTGGCCACGCCTTCATCTCCTCGCGCATCCGTCCCCAGGTAGCGCAGGCGATCGGGCCAAAATTGCGCGTAACCCGTATTGAGCAGCACGGCTGCGCCTTGGGGAATGGCGCCATGATCTGCCTCCCAGGCACGCAATGTGGCGAGATCAAGTTGATAGTCGGGGTTGGCAAGCGCAGCTTCTGACACATCGATCACTACCGCTGGGGAGATCAGCGATGAAAGAGGGATTTCGTCGGCGGTCCATTTTCCCTCTGCGAAATGAATAGGAGCATCTATATGAGTTCCGCCGTGTTCTGCGGTATGCACACGATAGGAGGTGTAGTACCAGCCACCCTCGGTTGTGCCCTTAAACTCTTCTTCGTGCTCAAAGGGGTCCTCTGTGGGCCAGTAAATAGTGTTCTCATCAAAGGCATGAGTGAGATCGATTAACTGATAGCCAGCGAACGGGGACGGGGCTGGTTGGGCTATGGCCGTTGTTGCCACCAGTATTAACGAAGCGGTTAAAGTCGCTGGCTTCGCCAATACGGTTGTGTAAGCAGCAGGGTACATGCGGATCTCCCAAGTAAGTGCATGGTGAATGGTATAGAAATCGGCTTGGAGTTCTTCTTAATGTGTTACGGCAAGGGCCGCTGCCGAGGCGCCACCGACAATCGCTGATGTCCTTGGAATTTGTTTTCATCCATACCGGCCTCAGCATCCTCAATCCAGCGCTTGATTTCGGGTTCTTATATCATGGTTGTTTCCCCGCCTGGGGTGAAAATGCCATGTGCAGTTGTTCACTGGGTCGTTAGATTGAAGCGACCCAGCAGTGCCGCATGGTCCGAAAGGTCTCGCCAATG
>ERZ887851.910-NODE-910-length-27570-cov-38.263347_pt1 | contig 27570 bp, 17 predicted proteins | sample MGYA00521100_ERZ887851 | MGnify/ENA primary metagenome ERZ887851 (study PRJEB32303, sample SAMEA104408602) | aquatic metagenome | biome: Brackish water; feature: Pelagic; material: water | place: Baltic Sea | collected 2014-06-06T16:11:00 | depth 11,444 m ... | reverse complement strand
TAGCCCAGCAATGGCGCACTCTGGACAAGCGGCCTGTGAAGCTAAGCGAACGCAACTGACAAACTCTAAGGCATAACACCATGAGAACTAAAATACTCATCGCACTCGTCGCTGGATTTTTTCCGATTGGCGCCTCCGCCGCACGCGCGGACGCAAAGCCGCTTAAAATCTTTATTCTCGCGGGCCAGTCCAATATGGAGGGTCATGCGGAGATCAGCACTTTTGACTACATCGGCAAGGATCCGCTGACGGCACCCTTGCTCAAGGAGATGCGCAATGCCGATGGAACTGCACGGGTATGTGACAAGGTCTGGATGTCCTATTTGACCGGGCCTTATGACGGCAGTGCAAATGGCGAAGGCCTGGGCAAGTTGACCGCCGGCTTTGGAGCACGTGGAAATCAACCTACCAAGGATGGCGGCAAGATCGGACCCGAGTTCACCTTCGGAATCACTATGGAGAACGAGCTGAAGGAGCCCATCCTGATTATTAAGACCGCCTGGGGCGGCAGGTCACTCAATACCGAATTCCGTCCGCCGAGCGCCGGACAATACAAACTGCCCAGGCAGATCCAGGAACTGTGGGACAAGCATCCCCAAGGCGCCCACGGCATTCCCAAGGCCGAGGACCGGAAAAAATGGCAGGATGACAAGGATGCCGCCTCGGGTGTGTTTTACCAAATGATGATCGAGCATGTTAAAAAGGTACTGGCAGATCCCAAACGAGTCTGTCCGGAATATGACAAGCAGGCTGGCTTTGAACTGGCCGGTTTTGTCTGGCTTCAGGGTTTCAACGACCTGGTCGATGGGACGACTTATCCCGGTCCCGACCAACTTGGAAAATACGACGAATACTCGCGTCTGCTGGCACACTTCATTCGGGACGTGCGCAAAGATCTTTCGGCCCCGAAGATGCCATTCGTGATCGGCGTGCTGGGCGTCGGCGGTGAGAGTGAAAATGAGGCATTCCGCAAGGCCATGGCCGCACCGGCCGACATGCCCGAGTTCAAGGGCAATGTGGTAGCTGTTGAGACAGCGCCCTTCTGGGATCATGACATCGCCGCCGCAGAACCCAGGCGGGGCGAATATAACAAGATCGTCAATACGGCTCGCACATTGAAAGCCGATGGCACGCTCGACAGGGATTGGAAATGGGAGAATTACTGGAAGCCGATTGGCAAACCGCTGCCAGAGGAACGGACCTGGCGCTTCATGACGATCGATCCCACCGAGAAGAAGGACAAGCTGGAGAAATATGACGCCAGGCGACTCCGTGACATCACGCTGCCCACCGAGATCAAGAACTGGTACATGCCCGACTTCGATGATCGCCAATGGACGGAAGGCAAGGCCCCTATTGGAAAAGGCGTCTGGAAACACAGCGGAATCACGCTGGACAAATTCCCTTCCAGTTGGGGTGACGGCGAATTCCTCCTGATGCGCACAACGTTTGAAGTCGAAGACCTCAACTGCGACTCGTATCGTATCGCGATTTTAGCGAGACAAGGATTCCAAGTTTATTTGAACGGTCAAAAGATTCACACCTACATCTGGTGGATGGATAATCCGTATTACCGCTCGATCGTTCTCGGAAAAGAAGAGATCAAATATTTGAAGACGGGGAAGAACGTATTAGCTGTCTATGCCAATGACCAATATGACCTTAACTCCCCAGAACATTATGCAGCGATCGATGCGCGGATTGAGGGCATCACCCAAGCCGACCAGGAGAAGCTCGACCTGGCGTTGAACGAAGTCCTTTCGCCCAAAGACAGAGAGGTCCTCCAAGGCGCTTCCAATGGCGGTTACCACTATTGGGGTAGTGCAAAGATCTTCGCGCAGATGGGCAAGGCATTTGCGGATGCCTTTGTGCCGTTACTGAAATAAACACGAAACAAGAGTCATGACGGAGGCACAATAGCAGGCGCAGTGGTTGCTATGTCCATTGATGGCGGGTGTGGTGATGGCGCAGGCTGGGGCGGACAACTCGCCTGCCGTAAAGCATTGCGAGAGAAGGGGATTTGAAAGTGTGGAAGATCGAGGACACCAGTAGAACTTTTTGCCAGTGGAGTGGCGATGCTCGACCTCGACGTGTGCAGGCAGATTGAGGTGTCTTCGGTGACCTTGGCCAACGATTTTCTTGCCAACCAATAAACGAGTGGGACTCGAAATCTGTGTACTCGCGGGCGAAACAATGGCCGTCGGTAAAATCACCCGTATGTCGTCAGCATTTAGAATTACCTCGAATGCGTTTCGGTTAATTTACCGATGCAAATCGCCTTGTGCCGAGCGACGCGGTGGACGCTGCAACCTCCACGCGTCTCGAACACCGACAACTGCGTTCGGTATTCCACTCCGACACACGTTAGCGATTGCTGTTCGACGCGTCGTCCGCGATCCCCACAGCACATATTTACTGCCCAAGGTCGGTTAGTCATGAGCGCCCAATAAAACCCACGGACAGAGTCCGGAAGACGTCATGTCACGCTGTCAATCTGATGGCACTATTGGCTGCGGCTCAAGCTCGTGTCGACCGGGCGAGGTCCAACCTTCAACGGCAACGCATCCAACCGACCCAGAATATCACTACCCAGCTCGGTGCTGGCATCGACGACGGTACGGGACAGGGGTTTATCAATCTGCAGCTAAGCGTTCCGGTGCCCGTCCACAACAAGAATCAACGCAACATCCAAGCGGCTCACGCGGAATACTGCGAGGCGACTCAGAACGTGCAACGAATTCGGATGAGCATCCGCCGTGATTTAGCTCGCGTGATGCGAGAGTATCAGGTGGCGGATGCAACTGTTCGACGATACGAAGGCACCATTCTTCCCAAGGCCCAAGAGGCTCTTGAATTGATGCAGGAAGCTCGGGATGCCGGAGAGTTCGACTTCCTGCGTGTCCTGACTGCTCGGCGAGCCTACTTTGATGCGAACATTAAATACGTTGTGGAATCGGGGCAACTGGCTCAGGCGAATGCTAAGATTGACGGCCTACTGCTGATGGGTGGACTCTCAGATGTCGCTTCGTACGACGGCGATGACGGGTTACGAGGTCAGGCTCTCAGCGGACAATAGAAACGCTGAAATATGCCTCAACGCCCAATAGTCATCCAAGTTCTTTTCGAATCTGGAATTGACCGAAACCCAATAGCGACGTATCGTTACCCCATAACTTAGCCCTGTCCGTGCTGTTTGCGAAACAATGAACCGAGCCGTCTCCTCAATCCTGATTCCACTTTTGCTGGTGAGCCAGAGCTTGTTCTCTGCGCCTCATTCGCATGCGGGATCGTCGATTGCTGAACCAGACGGCCATGCTGCTCGCCCGCACGTTCATCTGCACGATTCCCACCATCATCATGGGCATCACGAAGATGGCGGCGACACGCCGTCGTCGACCGATGAGCAGGTTCCCGACCACGAATCCGATGCATTTTACGCTGGCGATAACCAGCTTCTGCACGACGGTAAGGTCGCGAAAGTTGCCAAGGCTGAGCTGCCAGCGTGGAACGTCATTGCAGACGATTCGTCGTCAATGGCGGCGTTGGGTCGACTTTGGATCCAGCCTGATTCGCCGCCAGTGTTGCGCGCGAAATGTGCGCTTTACCTGCAGTTTCTCTCGATTCGCTGGTAACGCCCTCGCAGCTATGTGTCCGGTCTTTTCCGTGATGACAACGGCTGCCTCTTTCCGGCGTGCTTCATAAGTCTCTTGCTGCAATTCAACCGATGACGTTGCGCAGATTGCACTTCTGAAGCCTCCCAATCCACGATGTCCGCGACCCGCCATTTCTGTTGGCGTGATCGCCATCCGTTGTCAGCGATTCCGAGGTCACTTCATCATGCGTTTCCCAAAATCATTGCGCCTGCTCAGCGGCGTGGCCATCGTGGCGGTACTCGCCGGGGTGGCGTTTCTCACTCGCGATCGATGGGTAACGATGTTTTCGTCGCCGGAATTAGAATCGCACGCGGCAGACTCCGCACCACCGATCGAAGAGCCAAAGGTTCTGAAGCTCTCGCCGCAGGCTCGCAAGAATCTTGGACTGGTTGCGAAACCTGCGAGACCGCAGACCTATTGGCGAACCATTCAGGTTCCCGGTGAGATTGTTGATCGTCCGGGACAATCTGATCGAGGCGTAACATCACCAGCCGTGGGTGTGGTTTCAGAAGTGCATGCATTTCCGGGTGACACGGTGCGCCCCGGCGACCGACTGTTTACGATCCGGTTGTTCAGCGAGTACCTCCAAAGCACGCAGAAGCAGCTTTTCGTTTCGACCAGAGAAGCTCAGATCGCTCAGGAGCAATTGGCCCGGCTGACACCACTGGCTGACCAGGGTGGCATAACCAAAACGAAGATAATCGACCTGGAAAATGAGCTGCGTCGGCAGGAAGCGGTCATTCAGGCACACAGGCAGGACCTGCTCACGCGTGGATTGAATCCGCAACAGGTGGACCGTGTTGCAGATGGTACGTTTGTGTCGACCGTCGAGGTGGTTGCACCACCCCGTGTCAAAGAACGCGAGAAGCTGGTTTCCATTCGGCAGGCTTCGTTTCAGCAAGGGAAGGGTGACGATGAGGGATTTGCCTTTGAAGTACAGGAACTGAACGCCGAACTCGGACAGCAGGTTCAGGCCGGACAGTTGCTGATCACGCTGGCGAATCACAGTTCGCTTTATCTCGAAGGTCACGCCTTCAAGCGTGAAGCACCGTATTTGGAGCGGGCGGCACAGAATAGCTGGAAAATCTCTGTTGAGTTCGCGGAAGACGAACCGGAGAACTGGCCGAAGCTGGAGCAGGCCTTTGAGATTCGCTACTTGTCAAATTCGATTGATGAACAAAGCCGCACGTTCGACTTCTTTATTCCGCTCGCCAATCAGTCGCGAACGTACGAGAAAAGCGGTGAGACCTTTGTTGTCTGGCGATTTCGTCCGGGGCAGCGAATACGTCTGCACGTTCCCGTCGAGGAACTCACCGATGTGCTTGTGCTGCCGAGTGCGGCGATCGTTCGTGAGGGGCCGGAAGCTTATGTGTTCCAGCAGAATGGTGATTTGTTTAACCGGATTCCGGTGCAGGTGTTGCAAGAAGACCGCCTGAACATCGTCGTCGCCAACGACGGCAGTGTAACTCCCGGTCTCTATCTCGCGCAAAGTGCGGCGGCGTCACTTAACCGTGTGCTGAAAGCACAAGCGGCAAGTGGCATGCGTGCTGACGTTCATGTTCACGCGGACGGCACCGTCCACGCAAGCCATTGAGGAAAGCACAATGCTAAACGCCATTATTCGATTCGCACTGCGTTACCGCATGCTGGTCCTCGTGATCAGCGTCGTCATGCTCGTGTACGGCTCTTATCTCGCGACGCTGATGCCGATCGATGTCTTTCCGGACCTCGACCGCCCTCGTGTCATCATCATCACAGAATGCCCCGGCCTTGCGACGGAAGAGGTCGAAACGCTGGTCACTCAACCCATTGAGATTGCGTTACTGGGTGCCAATGGAGTCCAGGCCGTTCGTAGTCAGTCGACAGCGGGGCTGAACGTCATCTACATCGAGTTTGACTGGAAAACCGAGATCAAGTCGGCCCGTCAAACGGTTCAGGAACGCCTGATAACGCTCGAAGGAATCCTGCCGGAAGACATTCGGCCTCAAATGACGCCACCCGCGTCCATCATGGGGCAGATTGTCGTTGCAGGAATCTACCGTCAACAGGGACCAAATGATGGCGAGTTGTACCCCATCGAAAAGACCGGACTGATTGCCGAACTTATTCCGAATGGAGACGCACAGCCAACGATTCATGTCTGGCGACCTATGGAACGAAACCGGGTGGAATCGTGGAAGGCGGTTGCTGTTGACGAGATAAGCTGGAACGCACCGAGTCGAAGCGACGATCTCTTCCAGGTCGAAGAGACGCCGCGTGCGACGATCACCATCGACGGCAAACTGCATGACGTGGAATTCCCATCCGAAGCCTCTCGCCAACTGTCCCTGCGAACTACGGCAGACTGGATCATCCGTCCGCGCATCCTCAAGGTGACAGGTGTCGCGGAAGCGTTCATTCTGGGCGGCGATAAAAAACAGTATCAAGTACGGATCGATCCGGCCGCGTTGCTGGAATATGACGTGACGTTGCAGGAGGTCGAGCAAGCCCTCAAAGACAGCAACATCAACACCAGCGGCGGCTTCGCTGTGAAAGGCGAAACGGAACGCCCCATTCGAGTTCTCGGGCGCCTCGGTCCCGAACCTTACAAAGTGCTGCATGACTTGCGGCAGATTCCGGTGAAAGCCAACGAGAAGCGATCTGTACTGCTCGGTCAGGTGGCCAGTGTTGTCGAAGGTGCCGAGTTCAAACGTGGCGACGGCAGTGTCAGCGGGCGTCCGGGAGTGGTGTTCACAGTCGTCAAACAGCCTCATGTCGACACACGTGGGCTGACGGAACAATTGGAAATCGCTTTTGCGGAAGCAGAAGAATCGCTGACAGCGGACATTGCCATCAATCCTGAGTTGTTCCAACTCCGCAACTTCATCGATCGCGGTATTTTCAACGTTGGTGAAGCACTCGTGATTGGTGCCTTTTTGGTCATCATCATTCTGTTTCTGTTCCTGCTGAACTTTCGCACGACTTTCATCACGCTGACAGCCATCCCGTTGTCGCTGGTGATTACGACGCTCGTATTTCGATTGATCGGCTACATTTCGGGAACCGAACTATCCATCAACGTGATGACGCTGGGCGGACTGGCGGTCGCAATGGGAGAACTCGTCGATGACGCGATTGTCGACGTGGAAAACATTTTCCGTCGACTGAAAGAAAACAACGCCCTCGAAAAACCACGGCCAGACATTCAGGTTGTCTACGAAGCCAGTAAAGAAATTCGTAGTGCGATCGTCTTCGGAACTGCCGTCGTGATTCTCGTCTTCCTGCCACTGTTCGCACTATCCGGCGTTGAAGGCCGCTTATTCACACCGCTGGGAGTGGCGTACATCATTTCCATTCTGGCGTCGTTATTCGTGTCACTGACGGTCACACCGGTGTTATCGCTTTATCTGCTGCCCAAATCAAAAGCCGCTCATGCTGAGAAGGATGGCATCCTGTTGCGAACCATGAAATGGATGGTTAGCTACCTGATTCGACTCAGCATGGCACAACCGGCCTTGCTATTGCTGCTGACATGGGTTGCCGTCGGGGTCGCTGGCTGGCAAATGTCTCAGCTTGGCAGAAATTTCCTGCCGGAATTCGACGAAGGCAGCGTGCAAATCAACATGACGCTACCGCCCGGATCGTCACTGGATGCGTCAAATCAAACGTCAGGACTGATCGACAAGAAACTGCGTGAGATGCAGAAGTCTGAAAAGAACCCCGACGGTGCCATCCTGCATTTTGTGCGTCGAACCGGACGAGCGGAAATGGACGAACACGCTTCGCCCGTCAACGCAGGTGAATACATCCTGAGCATGAACCCGGATAGCCAGCAGAGTCGGGAAGACATCCTGAAACAGCTTCTCGATGAGTTGGGTGAAGAAGTTCCCGGTGTCGACCTCGAAGTTGAACAACCATTGGCTCACCTGATCAGTCACATGGTTTCTGGTGTGTACGCCCAGATTGCCATCAAAATTCATGGCGACGATATCAACATCCTGCAACAACTGTCGGAGCAGGTGAAATCCACGGTGCAGAACATTGACGGCATCACGCCGCCGGTGATTGAACCGATCAAGCAAACCGAGGAACTGCACATTCAGCTTCGGACGGATGACCTCGCCTTCCATGGAGTCACGCGGGCCTACGTCGCCAACATCGTTCAAACGGCACTTCAAGGTGAAGTCGTTTCTCAGGTGTTGGAAGGTCAGCGACGATTCGACTTGCTGGTGCGACTGGAAGAAGACTACCGCACCGATTACGCGAATCTCGGCCGGTTACGAATTGACCTGCCGAACGATCGCGGACAGATCGAACTTCGTGAACTGGCCGACATCGGCCCGGGAACTGGTCCAAACGCCGTCAACCGCGAGAACGCTCGACGTCGCATGGTCATCCGCTGCAACACGCAGGACCGCGACCTTGCGAGTGCCGTAAAAGAGATCACGCGACGGGTCGACAGTCAAATCGATTTGCCGGAAGGTTACTTCATTGAATACGGCGGTCAGTTTGAAAGTCAGCAGCGTGCGAGTCGCACCATCGTGGTGCTGGCCGGTGTTTCCATTGTCGGCATGTTCGTCGTGCTGATGTTGTTATTCCCCTCAGTTCGCGTTGTCCTGCAGATTCTGAATGCACTGCCAACTGCGTTCATCGGTGGAGTGCTGGCATTGGTGATTACGAATCAGTCACTGACTGTTGCCAGTCTCGTTGGATTCATTTCGCTCGGTGGAATTGCCGTGAGGAACGGCATCCTATTGGTCACTCACTACTTCCATCTGATGAAAGAAGAAGGTGAAGATTTCAGCCGCGAAATGATTCTGCGCGGAAGTCTCGAACGACTCGCCCCAGTCCTGATGACAGCACTCACCGCCGGATTTGGACTGTTGCCGCTCGTTCTCGGTGGGCAGGAACCGGGCCGCGAAATCCTATATCCGGTCGCCACGGTGATTCTTGGTGGGCTAATCACGTCGACATTCTGCGAGTTCCTGATTCACCCCGGAATCTTCTGGCGATTCAGCGGCAAGGACGCCCAGAGACTCACTCAACTCGAAGAATCATGAGAACACATCGACCCATAGATTCATTTTGTTTGAACGTGTACTGACGCAACTGCCGTCCGCACTGTGATCCAATTACGTCCAAGCATCTTCGCAAGGACAACAATCCCTTTGGTAAAGGAACTTCCAATGAAAACATCTCTCACATACCTGCCCATCGCAACGCTTCTGACGGTTTCGTTCATCGTCGGTTGCAGCGAAAAGAAGTCTGATACCCCCACTGCCCAAAAGTCTGGAACCGAAGCGAATTCCGAATCTGACCATGGCCATCCACATGAAGGCGAAGGCAGCCACGGTCATGGTGCTGGGCCGCACGACGGAACGCTCGCCGACTGGGGCGGCGGTAAGTACCACGTCGAATTCACTGTTGACCACGATAAGAAAGAAGCCACCGTCTACGTTCTCGGCAGTGATGAAAAAACGCCTGAACCGATCACGGCGGAATCCCTTCTACTGACGATCAAGAAGCCACAACTACAAATCGACCTGTTGCCGGTGCCAATGGATGGTGATTCAGGCGGAAAGTCGTCTCGCTTTGTCGGAACACACGATGGACTCGCAACCGTCATGGAATACGAAGGCACGATGAGTGCTGAAGTCGACGGCACGCCCTACGCGGGCAACTTCAAGGAAGAAGCTCACGGCCACGCCGGTGGGCATTCTCACGGAGAAGACGACGCACTTGTCTGGGAAGGCGAACCCCAAGAACATGCCGGCCTGACGATTAAGCTCGGCCATCACGGCAAGCACCTGCACGCAGGTGAAGAAGTCGAACCGGCCGTTTCCATCACTCGCGGCGGCGAAGCTATCAGTGACGCGAAAGTCTTCAATGCTCTGTTCAGTGCCGATGGCAAAACGGAACTGGCTAAGGAAGTCGCCACCGTCTACGAGCCGACAACCGAAGAAGAACCAGCTCACTACGCTCAGGGAGCATTGGCAATTCCAAAGGGTGTAACCCGCGTGGTCATTCGGTTTCGTGTTGTCCCGTCCGGTGCAGACGCGGCGACTTTTGATGTGCCCGTTACAGTGGAGTAATTCTGTCCCAACCAACGGAATTTGAGTGGAGTAAAAACATGTGGTGGAGAGCGATCATTGCCGGTCTCGTGGTGGCAGGCGTGTCGGAACTCGCTGATCGCTTCCCGCGACTCGGGGCTTTGTTGCTCACGCTTCCAATCGTGAGCATCGTGGCTTTCGTCGCCGTGTGGAACAAAGAGCAGGACATGACCACAGTCTCGCGGCTCGCCCGTGAGACCTTGGTTCTCGTTCCGCTCGGCCTTCCGTTGTTCATTCCGATCGCCTTCTCAGAACGCATCGGACTCGGGTTCTGGTCATCAATGGCGGCTGGCGTCGTTCTTGCCTGGGCAACGATCGGCCTGTGGTTCTGGCTCGGCCCACAACCAGCGAAGTAGAGTTTTCTCATCGTCAACACAGGCCACGAATAACGACATCAAGCTCCACCATCACATTGAAGAAGCATGCTCACATCGCTCTGTGAGCGGCTGGCTGCGGCAGATTTGGCACGGTTCCCACTTTGTCTGGTGCTCGCGGTCAGTGCGCTCCTTTTGATGCAGTGTTTCAGCTTGGCGGTTCGAAAGAAGACGTCGTACCCGAAGCTTTTTGCAGGATTTACTGCAAGTTACCGAACTCACGTACGTTATCCGGCTCTGTGACTGACGCGAAATATTGATTGAATTAACTCAACTCGGAAGGATCCGCCAGACATCAAGGTTTTGCCGACTTACCCGAGGCGGATTCGACACGGTCTGAACGCAACCAAGAAACTCGTTCGATTCCGTCGTCGGAGTGATGACAGCCAGATGTGACGCGTTCTCGATGAAGTGCATAAGGAGGGCGTGTCCTGAGTCAGAACATCGGATGCCGCAGGCGTGTGGTTTCGTCACATCGAGATGACTTTCGACCGGAATTGAAGGGAGCGCGCCTCTCTCGTAGCGCTGCAGACCCCAACCAGATGAAGAGCAGCGACATGGATTCTAACCGCAGAAGCTACTGGACGATTGAACTCCAGATGTTACTACCAGCATTTGGTTTCGGTCAATCGGGGCAATCACTGCGTTTGCTGATTGAACTCTGGAGGCTTCCATGACACCAATAAAAAAGCTGCTGATCGAAGCGATCGGCAGCTGTCAGAAATTTTAGTGGAGGATCGAGGACACCAGTTGAACTTTTTGCAGTGGAGATCGCCACATGGAATCTGGAAACAGCAAGCATAGCCGTGTCTCTATCCAGCTGATTTGTTAACCGACAAGGCATTTGTCGCATTCGCAAGAGGCTCTCCGATCTCGTTGAGGTAGGCGCCTACTGTGTCAACAACTTACGTCGATCTCCGAAGGCTGAACTCCACTACGGGAAATCCATTTCAGGTAATCCAACGGCCGAACCCGCCCCGTGGAAGCCAAAGCCCGGTCGGATGAGACTGCCTGTGTATTACCAGTCGCTGCTGGACTCCGGTGTGGTTCAAACGTGGGCTGAACTGGCTCGATACCTTGGCGTCGTCAGCCGGGCGAGGGTGACTCAGGTATTGAGGAGGTTCAATGACCAAGAGGAAAAATCTGCTTAGGAACGCCAGATGATGCCCATCGCCCATAGCGTGCCAAGGATTGCAACGACCAGCCCACTGAACTGGTAGAAGCGATGAACCGCGTCCCCGTCGCCCCAGAGGAGTCGGGATCGGGCGACCAGCAGGCGGTAGACAATGAACTCGCTTTTCGTTGTGCCACAGATCAGCATTAATAACCCGACTGCAATCATCAGAATTCCAACGTATTGGTGCATGAGTGAGAGTTTTCCTCTTCGGTTATTTCAAAGCTGACACGGGCGCGTCATTCAGACGCCCGGATCAAGCGAACGTGGATTGGCTGGGGAAGCGCAAGCGTGAAGTCGAGCGTATCGTCATCCGTCAGTCTGTAGCGAAGCGTGATCTGGCCCTGAGTGCCGTCACCATCGGTGTAGCCCAGGTTGAGGACGGCGGCGTCATCTTGCTGAAAAGTCCAGGTGCCCAGGTGAGACGAGCCAGTGCTGTCGGCGCCGACCTGGAAGGTGTCGCCGTTGGCCGAGTTGACGCTGATCAGTGAGACCGACGTGCGGCCTGGATCGATTGATTCTGATTCGATCACTCGGTCTTTGATTTTCCACTGGAACGACAGCTTCAGGCCCAGGCCGTTAGAGCCTTCGTCGACCCACGTACCAATCAGGCGATCCCAGCCCGACTGATTCAAAGCGTCAGCGAGAGTCTTCGGCTTTGGCTGTTTGGCGTCTCTGTCATCATCTTTCTTTTCTTGTGGTTTGGCCTCGGCAACGGTCAGGATGAAGTCGTTGCTGAACTGGCCGCTTGGATTTTGCAGTTGCAGTAAGTGCATGCCGTTTTCCGGTCGCTGCTTCAAGTCGATTACAATTCGTTCGTTCGGTTTCAATGCAACTTCGCCGTCGACTCGATGTCCATCAATGAAGATGCGAGCCTGCTGGTCAACATTGCGTCCACTGACCAGCATTTCGGATTCGCCAGGATACAAAACGGGGAACTTCTGCTTTCCGCGTTGTTTTTCGATCGGTCCGACCGTCCAGATAGCTGGCTGCGGATGTTCAACGTCACAGTATTCTCCGTGGCGAGCGGTGAGTGTGATCGACAATTTTCCTGCCTTAATGTTTGCGAGGAGCTGATCTCGCGTGAAGGACGAGTCACTCGATTGCTCGTGGTATCGACCATCTTCGCCAAACTGAAAGCTGACGGCGGAGGATGAATCGGCGCCACTGCGAACACCATCTCCTTGAAGTACAACAGCACCTTCTCGCGATGCTTGCTCCACAGCATCCAGAAGTTCGAGAGTCGATTCATCAGCAATCGAATCTTTGGTCAGCGTCACCTGCCGCGCAAATGCGCCGGAGTATCCAGTGCTCATTTCCAGCACCATATCCCACACGGGATTGAATCGCTCGCGGCCTCCCCATGAGAAACGCCAGATGTCTTCTTCTGGCTGGCCGCGTTCGGCAACTCGACGATAAAACGGAAACTGGTGAATGTTCAATCGCCCCTGAGGCAAAATCAGAAAGCGATCATATGCACCTCGCCAGGTCGGCGCGTCCATTCCGGTGCCCGGTGTGTTGGTGCTGACCAGATGCGGCATACGGTGGCAATTTCCGCATACGTTTGCTTTGGGCTTGGAGGGATCGTTGTCACCATCGATGTGGAACAGGCGAAATCCATCGCGAGCCCGCTGAGTCACTTCGCTTGTGTACGGTCGACGTTGGGCGGGCGGATAGGGAACGCTCAGCAGAAACGTCGCCATGTCATCTCGCTGAGCCGCCGAAAGCCGACCGACTTTGTCTTCGTCGTTTCTGAAACTCTCGTCCGCGAAAGCCATCGTCGAAGCGAGTCCGCCATCAATCAGATGTCGCACGCTGTTGGCAGGGTCCGCGTCAGAATTTGGGCTGTCATTTCCATGAACGTTGGCGCTGTTGTTGCCACCATAGGGGTCGCCGGGAATTCCGTCCCAATGAAATGGCGCTGTGTCGCGCAGTCCGCGGACCGGCATCGTGCTGCGAGGCATGATCTGGTCACCGCCAGTGACGATCGGCGTCTTCAGAACCCAAAGCAGTTGATCGGTATGCCCATCGGGATGACAACTCGCACATGAGAAAGTCCCGGTCGACGAAGCCGCTGCCGTCTCGAACGCCATTCGTCCTCGCTTGACGGCCGGGTGAGTTGGATCGCTGAGCGTGATGGTCGAGATGATTTGCGGGACTTCACGATTAGTCAGGTCAACAAGGCTCACTGTGTTGGCAACCGCGTTAAGAATCCATGCTGACGAGAGGCGTCCGTTGTTCTGCTGCAATGCGATTCCGCGCGGAACTGCGTCCACGTCGACGCGTCCCAGCACCTCGCCGCTCTTGGCGTCGACTGTAAAGACCTTGTCAGAAGCGGCCGCCGAGACGACCAGTGTTGAGTCGTCGTCACTGATTTGAATCGCAAAGGGAGTGGCGAGAGCCTGCTCCGGCTCTGGATGCTTGGGCGGAAGCGGCTCCAGATCGATGAACTCGGGCTGACGCGATTCTCCCTTGTCACCAAATTCGACACGCGTGATCTGGTTGAGAAACGCTCGATTTTCGAGCTGACTCAGGTCGTGCTTCTTCGTTCCGGATCGCCCATTCACATCGTTGCGGGCATCGGTCTGGGCAACGTAGACGGTGCCGTCCGACGCGACGGTCAGACCGTACAGCAGCGTCCCCAGCGAATCGACAGTTTCCACCAGTTGATCGGTTTCCGTATCAAAGACAAACAGATCCCGGTCCGGTACTTCGGGATGCTTGATGATGTCGACAACATGTCCGAGCGACAGCACATTGTTGTGAATGATGGAATGTTCCCATGCATCGAACGTGACGAGCTCACCGTCGATGTCGTCCTTCCTGCCACCTGAAAGCTGTGTCTTGTTGTTGGACTCAAACGGAATGACAAACAGCTTGCCGTTGCGCACCGTAATGGCGCGCGGATCCTGAGCCGGAATCGTCAAACGCCTGGTGCCTTGTCGAGAAGCCACGTCCACAACGGCGATTTGATTCTCGGACGAGAGCGCCACGTACGCCTTGTCGTTGCTGGCGAAGGCGATCCCAACTGGCTCGTCGAAGGTCGTGGCACGTTTTGAATCGAACTCCTGAATCGTCGCCACGACATGCAGATAGGTCGGACTGCCTGAATCATTGTCGACAACGCTGACGGAATCTGACACATGGTTCGCGACCCAGACTTCCAATCCATCCGGTCGGACGGCAATGCTGACCGGATCGACGCCCACGGGAATGCGATGTGCCAATTTTCGCGTGCGTGCGTCGATGACATCCACCGTGTCGGCGGGTGTGTTGACGACAAAGACGTGATCGCCACTGATGGCAATCGGGTTGGCATGCGGACTCACAAAAGTTGGATGGCCAACAGTCTGAAATTCCAGTGGTTCAGGTTTGCCTGCATTCGTCGCATTGGCATCGGAGCCAATCGCAACGCCGGCACGGGGCTGGCTCGCTGGCACGAACATCAGCGTGGAAACTACGGCAATCGAGAACAATGTGAGTAGTATCGTTTTCATCAAATGGATTCCTGTATTGCAGGTGCTGAAACCTGAAGGGTTGACTCCCGCGTCTGTGTGCTTTCCTTACGTCCTGGATATCTTCTTCCGTTCAGGAGAGCTCCCAGCCACGTGTTTCGTACACATAGCTGGTAGCTAACAAGCAGCAAAAAGGTGGTGGCCGAACAAACGAATCCGAATTTCAGTAGAGAGGGCAGCGACCAGTCACGCACGAAAAACTGCAGCAGCATCACGAGTGGGATATGGGCCAGATAAAGCCAGTACGACGAATCAGACAGATAGCGCACCCAGAATTGCTGCGAACGAAAGAGTCGGTTGAACAAGCCCATCATTCCGAACGACATCACCCATGCGTAGCTGGCTTGCATGACGGCAAACACGATCCGATTACCGGGCCGGTCAGGCCCGTTCAGGCCAAGCCCAATTGGGAAAAGGACGAGCACTGCTGCCGCGAGTGTCCACCAATATCCTTTGCCAACCGTAACTGACTGGTCGTTCGCGCCAAAGTACATCGCCCCGTAGCCAAAAAATATCGCGTAGTACGCGAACACTGCCGGAAGCGGCAGAAGACCGACAGACGTGTCCGGTCCATAAGCGTATTGCGAACTGGCCATGAAATACTGAGGCACGGCGGCAAGCGGGATCAGCCAGACGTAGCGCAGCCAGGATGTGAGCCACTTGTCAGACACGGCTGAAATTTGCAGCGTCTGCATTAGCTTTACAAGCAACGCAAATCCGCAGACAAACCAACAAAGGAACCACAGAAACCACAAGTGGTGAAAGACGGGTACGAAAAATAGTAAGCCAATGAGCCCTTCCAAACCGTTTGACCGTGCGTCACGGGCTGTCATCACTTGAGCCGTTCGCCCCGTTTCTTCTTTGATTGCATCCGCGATCTGCTGACGCCCCGCGAGCACCTCGTCGCGGTCAACTGGCACCTGGACCAGTTCAGCGATATACGCAGTTGTTTCCCAATCGAGTGCAAGAAGGTGTTCCGAAGTCGCGCCTTCGTTGTTCGTTACTTCCAGACTCGCCCCTGCATCAAGCAGGATCTCAGCCGCGTCGGCTCGGCCGAAGAGACAGGCCACATGCATCGGAGTCGATCCGTGTGCGTCCTTGGCATCGACGTCTCCTCCGTTCTGCAGGTAGGTACTCAGTGAATCCAGGTCGCCCATCACCACAGCAGCCGAAACGTCGATTTCGGCTAGACCGCGTTGTTCGCCAGGTTCCTCTGAGTCCGTGTTACCGTCCGTCACAGTCGCGGCCGATTCAGACGCGGGTTGCGATCGCACGTAACCTGAAACGATCAACATCACAGGAATGATCGTCAACATTGCGAGCAACATCGGCAGGAAGATGCGTTTGAACCTATGGACCAAAAGTGCATGCAGCCCGCGTTTCTTCCACAGCATTGCCGTGAAAAACCCGCTGACCAAAAAGAACAACGGCATTCTCCATCCATGAATCGACGCCAGCAAAATGGCATAGAACCCGTTGGACTGAGAATCCTGGACTCCCCAAATAATACCGATTCCGGGAATGAACGACATTGCGCCGTGCAGGACAATCCCAAGTAGCATTGCAAATCCTCGCAAAGCATCAAGGTCGTGTCGGCGGGCTGGTTCCGAACTCTGCATCAATCGCTTCCCTTTGATGTTTTGTGCTCCTTCAGCATGCCTGCGATTTGAATTCGCGTACTCTTGATGTCGTCCAGGTCGAGTTCCAGGTTGAGCCAGTCGTACACGTGCAAGTACGCTCCCTGAAGATCTTCGTCGAAGTCGAGCGTCACGATTTCCAGCGGTGTACGTCCATCGTTGTTGGTTTGACTTGGGTCAGCTCCCGCAACCAAAAGCATTTCCACGATCTCAGGACGACAGAAGAAGCATGCCTGGTGAAGTGCCGTGCTGCCTTTGCTATTTCGTAATTCAAGATCAGCTCCGGCATCGATGAGGATCCTTGCGACTTCGTTCTTCCCAAAAACTGCGGCCAGAATCAAAGGCGTGCTGCCTCCATAGTCCTCTTTCGCGTCCAGGTCTGTAGCGGCCACGATGTGTTCTTCGACCGCCGCAGTGTTGCCGGTGATGGCGGCCTGCCAGAGGCTGATTGTTGGTGTACGGTCCGGTGCGTTTATGTTCGCCGCTGAAAGTAGTTGCAGAATCTTCGGTCGCTCGGACTTGATCCGTTCCAGGTCGAGTGACGTGTTCAACACTTTTTCAACGTTGTGGTAGTAGGCTTCCAAACCCGAACTCCACTTGACGGCCACGTTGTCCACGGAACTGAAGCCGAGCTGATTGCGAACCGCAGGATCTGCTCCAGCTTTCAGCAACGCACGTACAATGTCGGTGTGTCCCAGAAAGGCCGCCATGTGCAGCGCGGTGTTTCCTCCCTGATCGGTAAGCGTCACATCAGCACCACTCGATAGCAGCAATCGGACGCCCTCCCGTTGGTCGAACAGAGTCGCGACATGCAGCGGAGTCAGTCCACATTCAGCCTTCGCATCGACGAAAACACGTTTTTCCAGTTCATTGCGAACCGCGTTCAGATCGCCGTCAGCCGCTGCGGCCCAAATGTTGTGTTCTGCCCTGGGGAATGTCACCTTTAAATTTCCCAGCGACGGATAGGCCATCGCTATTTGCTGCGGCGGGAAGTTGAAAATCACCAGCGCCAGCAGGATCGCCGCTGCCAATGTCGAGAATCCTGACACCCACTTCCAGAGAACCGCGTTCGAACGTGCAGTGGGTCCGTTATCAACGAGCCCGCTCACCTCGTCAGATGGTTTTACGATGCACTGAGCTTCCTGTCGCAGATGAGCGTCGAGTTCTGCCTGAAACAGGAACTCATCCAGCAGCTCGTCGTCTTTGGTCAGACGACCATCCAATTCGCGAACTTCGTCCTCAGTGGCGATCCCTATCAGATAACGATGAATCAGCTCGTTCGATGTCATGTTTGACGCACCTCCCCAGCCATGCTGAGCCGGACACAATCGGCAAGCTGTTCGCGCAGCCGTCCCAGTAACTTGTACAAAGCGTTCGGCGATTTCTCTCGGCGCTCTGCGAGATCAACCACAGTGTAGGTTGAGCTGTGTGGGGCGAGCAGTAACTCACGGTGTTCGGCCGAAAACTGATTGAGGCACGCATGAAGTGCTTGCCCGCATTCATTCAGCTCATCCACCGGCCGACGTTCGATTCGTTCAGCGACCCTTTCGAGCATTTCGTGACTCAGCAGCGGGCGTCGCGAACGCAGTTTCTCCAGTTGTCGCAGACACTTGAATCGCAGAATGACGCGAGCCCACGGAACGAAACCATCCGCCGTTTCCAGTTGGCTTCGCTTCTGCCACATGGTCACGCTGGCTTCCTGCAACGCTTCATCCACCAAATCCCAGTCCGGAACAAGACTCCGCGCGTACGCACGGAGCGCAGGCTCATGCTTGACCAGCAACGTCAGAAAGCCGGGCTCAGTGAGTTCAAAATCTGACTCTTGTTTTTCCATACATGTTGGTATCCGTCCTCAGTGCCAAAACCTGCCGCAATCTTAGAAGAAATTCTGAGGCGACCCACTACGGAGTCGCTGCATCAGAACATTTGCGAGCGGACATTTCTTCTGCCTTGCAGGATACGGCACAATGCCGTACATTTACGGTTCGATGACGTATCCGGTGGTGGCGAAGGAGTTTTAATGGCAATTCAGCGACTTACCAACGCGGAAATCTCTCTGATGGAACTGCTTTGGGAAACGAACCCGCTGACCGCACGGCAGATTCGTGAACGGCTCTATGACGACTCAGAAAAGTCGCAGCATGGGACGGTGCAGCGACTTTTACAGAGCCTTGAAGAGAAGGGCTTTGTTAGTCGTGACCGCAGTTTGGGGGTGCAGTTGTTTTCGCCAACTTTAAGCCGCGAAGCCTACGGTGGACGGCAACTGGAATCGTTGGCAGAGAAACTGACGGGTGGTTCCATCGCGCCGCTTCTGACTCATTTGCTGGAGACCGACAAACTCGATAAGGCCGAGATTCGACGCCTGCGAGAGGTGTTGGAGGAGGCCCAAAAACGTGGTTGATTATCTTGTCGCAGCGACGCTCAGTAACCTCCTGGTGTCCACGATCCTGGCAGCCCTCGCATGGGTGGTGCAGCGGAAAATTGCTTCGCCCGGGCTAATGAATCTCCTTTGGGCTGTCGTGCTGATCAAATTGGTAACGCCTCCGATCGTGGCCATTCCGGCCCTGATCGTCCCGAGCGTCGCAGGCTCCAATATCCCGGCCAGCGCTGGCCTGGTCACAAATCACGATGTCGGCCCCGGCGCGATACTGGACAAGAATTTCGCCAGTGTCGACAGGTCACCGAATGACTTGACGGCTTCCCCTGCAACAGTTGTGAAGCTCTCAGCCGCTCGGCTTAGCCTCGTCGTTTGGATGGTGGTGAGCGCGATCCTGTTTGCTGTTTCTGCTGTTCGTATCCTTCGATTCCATTGGTTGCTAGTGGCGACCGCGCGTGTGCATGAGGATCTCAGTCGGGGACTGGCATCAAGCGTTTCTCGTCAATTCGGTTTGCGAAAGGCTCCGAACATCCTTGTGACTTCCGCCAACGTTGCACCGTTTGTCTGGTGGATGGCGGGGCGCGGCATCATCGTCGTTTCGTCGCGGGCAACGCAGGAGCTGGATCAGGAAGATCTTCGTTTGATCATCACTCACGAGATGGCTCACATTAAGCGGCGTGACCACTGGTTCCGGTGGCTGGAGTGGCTCGCTTTGGTCATATTCTGGTGGAATCCGATCATGTGGTGGGCTCGCCAACAACTAAGAAGTTCTGAAGAGATGGCTTGCGACCAGCTCGTGCTGCAAACCTCGAAATCTGAAGTGAATCAATACGCGAACTCTTTGCTGAACATGGCAGAACTGTTGACCTCGCCGGAGATCCGTCCGCCGGTTGTGGCCAGTGCAATTAATAGCGGCGGAAGTTTTGAGAGAAGGTTAAAAGTGATGATGAGTGAAAAACTCTGGACCGCGCCGGCCGCTCTGCGAACAGCCGTGATGGCCATGGCAATGTGTTTGTTTCCATTGAGCTTTGTTTACGCCCAGGACTTCGAAGCCGTCGAACATCGGCTGGGAGGTGCGGTCGAGGCTGGTGAACTTTCCCTGGAGCAGGCAAACCTGATGATGGAGACACTGCGGCGCTCTTCCGCTGGGGACCGCGAGATGGGAGCGAGAAAAGAACGATATCAAAGGTTTATGAACGACATTAAAGAAGCCGCCGAAGCAGGCAAGCTTACTGAAGAAGAAGCTGAAATGAAGCTCGCCGCTGTTCGGCGTGAGATGTTCGAAGCGGGCCTACAGAACGACCGAGAGCTCGGCGAAATGGAAGCAAAGAAACAACGCTACATGCTGTACATGAAAGAGATTAAAGCAGCCATCGAAGCTGGCAAGCTTACGGAAGAGGAAGGCGAGGAGAAGCTGATCGCCGTTCGACGTGAGATGTTCGAGCAGGATCGCCACAGGGAGGCCGAAGGACCGGAACTGGAAGCGAAGAAGCGTCGCTACGAACGAGCCGCTCGTGAAATCAAAGAAGCTCACGAAGCAGGCAAGATCTCCGAAGAAGAGGCGGAGGACCAACTGATTGATCTGCGACGGGAGATGTTCGAAAAGGAACGTCACGATGAAAATAAAGGACAATAAAAATGATGAAGTGGCTCGCTTGCATCACGACGTTGTTGGCTGCGCAAACGGCGCACGCGCAGCAGGATCCGGAACGCGAAACCCTGAAGTCCGGTGAATACCACGTCACCCAGTCGTGGTCACAGGAGGAGTCGTTTGAGCGGCCCTACCATGTCCGTGTCCCGGATGCTCAGGACAAGCAGCGGAAACTTCCCGTCCTGGTTTTCCTTCACGGCAATGGCGGCAACGCGCCGGAAGCGATGCGTGGGTTTATTCGCGGGCGCGGGAAGATCGCTTCGCGTTACATCCTGGTGTTTCCCCAGGGCTATCGCGAGAGCTGGAATATTGTTTCGGAGCGTTCCAAAGCAGACGATCTTCGCTTCATCGAATCAATCGTGCTGAAGCTGGCCACATTCGAAAATGTGGATCCCAGCAACTTCACGATCATGGGTGCATCCAACGGTGCGGCGCTGGTGAACCAACTGGCGATTGAAAGCAGGTTACCCAACATCCGCAATTACATCAGTGGCGTCAGCCAGCTCAATGTGTGGCAACACGACGGTAAGCATTTCAAGGCGAAGGGCGATAATAACAACTACCGCAACGTAGCCAGCCCTGGAAAAGGCAAGCGACTGCTGAACATCTCAGGCGTGAAAGACAGGCTGGTTCCCTATCACGGCGGTCCTTCGAACGTGATTCCAGCCAAAGACGGCAAGCTGGCGTTCGTTGACGCCGAAGAGTCGACGTTCTTGTGGGCTCGGCAAATGGGATACGAGGGAGAACAATTACATCGGCCATCCAGGACCATCGAAAACGCCGAAGTCTTCAGCTATCTGGATGGCGACGTCGTTCATTACAAAGTGATCAATGAAGGGCACGGCGCCACACACGGCATCAGCGAAAAGCTGCTGCTGGAGTTTCTCGAGCAGGGTAGACCGAATGGCGCTAGCCACCGGTCCCCCGCCGCTAACAAATCAGAAGCGAACGAACCCGATCCGGATGAACCGGCGACTAGCGACGTGCCGCTCGCGGAAGATGCAGCTAAAGACGAAGTCAACGAGGAAACCCGAGAACTCAATGAACGAATCAAGGAAACGCAACGAGAACACCGGCGATTCAAACGGCTTGGTGATCTCATGGATGAACAACTCAAGTTGCTGCGCGAACTCAAGAAGTTGCATGTGACAATCGAGGCGGCAGAGAAAGGAATCGATGACGCGGAGGACGATGAGCAGCAGATCCAACGCCTCGAAAAGATGCTGCACGAAACCGAATCACGGATGGAGGTTACGAACATCCGGCTGGAAATTCTGGAACGGCGGATGGGTCTTGAAGAACTCGCGTTTGAATTTCCGCCGGAGCAGAACGAGCTGGCTGTCGAAGCAGACTCACTGCTCAAGATGCTCGACGCCGGAAATCGTCTGGCAGAGAGATTCACTGAAGTGTGGCTCGAAGAGGACGAAGAAGCGGCCGAGGAACTTGAAGGCGAGTTCGAACAGATGGAGCGAGCGTTTGAGCGTCGGCGTGACATCCTGCAACTTCGCTTTGAACTCCTCGAAGCTCGCGAGGAAAGCGACGAGGAATGGATTCGCGAGCTGGAAACGGAGCTGAAGGAAATCGGCGCCGACGGTCGCGACGAGCAGAAGAAGCCGAACAATGCGGCACTCAATCTTCCGTCATCAATTCAATTGACAAACGTCGAGATCAGCGATGCAGCGAAACTCGATTTCGCCTCTGAAATCCTGCCCCGTCTGAAATCGGCATGTTTCGACTGCCATGGTTCCGGGAACGCAAGTGGCAATCTTAATCTTGAGCAGCTTGTGGCGCAACAGCCACTGGTGATCAATCGAACTCACTGGGTCAACGTCATCGAACAGCTTAAAGTACGATCTATGCCACCCACCGATGCCGAACAACCAGCGGACGCCGATCGACGTGCAATGATTGGTTGGCTGACTGATCGAATTGAAAACTTTGACTACACAACTGTGAGACGGGCAGGAGTCGTACCCGCCAAGCGACTAACCCACGACGAATACAACAACACTGTGCGGGATCTGGTTGGAATTGACCTTCGGCCGGCCGATCGCTTTCCAACGGACCTGACGGCATCAAGCGGTTTCGAAAACAGCGCGAACAGTCTCTTCATTCAGCCGGTGACTCTGGAGCGATACGTTGGTGCTGCCGAGTCGATCGTGCAGGCAGCATGGCCCCTTGAGCCGACGGCGATCGAACAGAAAGCGGCACTGAAGCGATTATTTAAGGGCGTGTCGAATTTGGAGGACGAAGACGCCGCACAAAGAGCTGTTGTCCAATTTGCAGGGCGGGCCTATCGCCGACCGCTTGAGAAGGATGAAGTCGATTCCCTGATGACCCACTATCGACATCGCCGTGGCCAGGGCGATTCGCCAGAGGTCGCAATTCGTGAAGTTCTGCAGGTGATCCTGATATCGCCCAACTTCCTGATTCGTTCTGAAACGGCGCCTGAATTGTCGACTGAGCCGACGGCGCCAGCCGCGGGTGACGCGCCGCAACAGAACCTGCGGCTGACGCCGAGCCGCTCACAATCGAAAGCGGTTCGCGTTTCCGACTGGGAACTGGCCAGCCGTTTGTCGTATTTCCTGTGGGCGTCGATGCCGGACGACGAACTGTTCGAGTTGGCACACTCTGGCCGATTGCATGAACCGACCGTGCTCGCACAGCAAATCGAACGCATGTTAAAAGACTCCAAGTCGGAATCGCTTGGCAGTTTGTTCGCGGCTCAGTGGCTCGGGTTTGCGAAGCTGGATCGTGTCCAGCGAGATCAAATCGACAATCCCTGGGCCACGGACACTTTGGTGGCAGCGATGAAAAGCGAATCGGCACTGCTGTTCCATTCGCTAGTGCAGCAAAACGCCGCGATCGACAGGCTACTGGACGCCGATTTCACGTTCGTCAACGAAGAACTCGCAAACCACTACGGTATCGAAGGTGTGAGCGGTTCCGAGCTGCGAGAAGTGAGCGTGCGTGAAACGCCACGGCGGGGAGTTCTCGGTCATGGCAGCATCCTAGCCACGACGTCGCTGCCAGGTCGCACAAGCCCTGTCATGCGTGGCAACTGGATTCTTACGACGCTGCTCGGCACGCCACCGCCTCCACCGCCGCCCAGCGCCAGCGAGTTCAGTGAGCGTGTTGCCGAAAACGAACGTCTCTCACAAAGACAGAAGCTGGAATTACACCGCACCAATCCGAATTGTTACGCATGCCATAGCCAGATCGATCCTCTGGGATTCGCACTGGAAGAGTTCGAGTGGTTCGGCAGATATCGACCGGAGCAACGTGGCAGGCCCGTGGATTCCGTCGGCCAGCTCCCGGACGGAACTTCATTTCGTGGTCTTATGGGGCTGTCGAGCACGTTGGTGAGCAAACGCAGCAGTGACCTGGCAGAACAGTTTACTCGGAAGATGCTGGCGTATGCACTCGGAAGGCAATTAGATTACTACGATGAAGCGACCGTGCGGGAATTAACGACGGAGCTGGCAGCAGACGGCCGCAAGTTGCAAACCTTGATCCACGCGATTATTCGAAGTGATTCGTTTCAAAAGAAGCAACGGTAAGTGACAAACCAGGAAATTCAATGACAAAAAAATGGCATATCTCTCGACGGACGATGCTTCGGGGCCTTGGCGCTGCGGTGTCGCTTCCACTCCTCGATGTGATGTCAGGCACCAACCTTCGAGCAGGGGAACAGCAGCGGCCGCTGATGCGACTCGCCTATCTGTACATTCCGAACGGTGTCGCCCAAGGAGGTTGGCAACCGGAGGAGGTGGATGATCGTGGGAGGTTGCTAAAACTGAATCGCTCGATGGCATCCCTTGAGCCCTATCGTGATAATCTGACGGTGTTCCGCAACATGTGGACGCCTCGCGGAAACGGCCATGTTGCTGGCACTGCGACGTGGCTTACGGGTGGTTCCTTCGACGGAGAAAAACTTGACGCGGGCGGAGCCTCCGTCGATCAGATCGCCGCACGCCACTTTCAAAATCAGACTCTGGTGCCGTCGCTCGAACTGTCGTCACGCGGCGAAGGGATTTTCACAAGCAGTCTGCCACGAAATACGATTTCCTGGGTGGATGCCGTCACGCCTGCTCCGCGAGACATCGAACCGCGAGCCGTCTTCGACCGAATGTTTCGTGCGGGTGAATCAGGCCTGGGCAGTCGCAGCGTCACCGATCTTGTGCTGGAAGATGCCAGACGCTTGAAGCGCCGCGTCAGTTCGGACGATCAAAGAAAGCTCGACGAATACCTGGATTCCATCCACGCCATCGAAAAACGAATCGCCTTCGCGGAACAGCAAAAACTGCGGGCCAGTCAAACGCCCGGTCTGCTGGAGTCACTTGTTCGCCCAAGCGGCGGCATCCCCGATGATCACGGCGAGTACATGCGGACCATGATGGACATGATCGCTCTCGCTTTCTGGGCCGATGCCACCCGAGTCTGTACGTTCATGATGGATCATGGGCAGAGCAATCGTTACTTCAACTTTATTGATGGAGTCAACGGAACATGGCATGCGTTGTCTCACTGGAAAGACATCAGCGGCAAAACGGAAGACGACGATGGGATGACGTCGTGGTCGACTCGTGAAGAAAAGCGGACAATGTATGCCCGCGTCAACGCGTGGCATACAGAACAGGTCGCGTATCTGCTTGGGCGTTTGCAAGCAATCAAGGACCAGCATGGATCGTTGCTCGACCAGACGATGATCGTTTACGGATCAAGCATTTCCGATGGGCACGAGCATGGGGAGAAAGATCTCCCCGTGCTGTTGGCCGGTGGCGGGAGCACGATCAAACAAGGTCGGCGACTTGGTGATCGAAAGGATACGTCGATGTCCGACCTTCACCTGGCGATGCTCCAACACCTGGGCTTACCTTTGGAACAGTTCGCCGAAAGTCGTTCGCCGTTGTCACTGTGAGCGATCTGGCGCTAGCCACCGGTCCCGTGCAATCAATAAACAGACCATGCAACAAATCTGTCAACAAATCGGCGGCTAGTGCCATGCCGCTCACGAAGAAAAAATGACAAAACGTAACACTGCCAGTGCATACCTGATCGCCCTTCTTTTCGTGATGCCGTGGGCAGGCACGAATCTGCTCGCTGAGCAGCCTGATGTCGGACAGTTCATCGAGTTCATGCACAACAACGTGAAGCGAAAGTATCTGCTCCACGTCCCTCAGCAGCTTCCGGATAATTCGCCTCTGGTATTCGTGCTCCACGGGTATCACGGCGACGCCAGGGATTACGTGGATCCTGTCATGAATCGTCTGGCCGATGACAACGGATTTGCCGTCTGTTATCCGCAAGGGGCTGAGGACCGAGAAGGGATCCCTCACTGGAACGCTCGACTGAAGATCAGCAAGACTGACGACATTGGCTTCCTCTCGGCACTCGCCTCTGACCTGCAAAAAAAGCACTCGCTCAACAAAAGCAGAACCTTTGTTTGCGGAGTTTCCAACGGCGGTTTCATGAGTTACACGCTGGTCGCGGAGAAACCAGATGTATTCAAAGCCGCCGCGTCGGTGATTGGCACCATGAGTGGCCATAACTGGGAACATCGTGATGTGATGCGACCTGTACCGATTTTGCAAATCTCGGGTTTGGATGATGAAATCGTGCCTTACAACGGCAGCATGTCGAAGAATGGCGGCTGGGGCGGCGCGCCAGATCAGGATGCAATAATGGAGTTCTGGCGCAAACTCAACAAAACCAGCACCGAAGATGTCATCCAAATTTCTGACCAAACGAAAGCACACCATTACAAAGATGGAGTCAACGGAAACGAGGTATGGCACTATAAGATCAAGAATTTTGGGCACAAAGTTCCTGGTAAGCGCGAGTTGGGAAACGAAGTCGCGGACGTGATCTGGAAGTTCTTCAGCAAGGTCTCCGACGACGCTGCACCACAATGTGACATCGCGTACGACACGAAGCATGAACGAAACGTACTCGACTTCTGGCCTGCCCTACGAAGCGACGCGACGAGCGACGAGCCTGCCCCGGTTCTGATCTGGTTTCACCCCGGCGGATTTCGAGATGGCGATAAAAGCCAACTGCAGAAGAACCGAAACGCTATGCTCCAGGCGTACCGAAACGCAGGTTACGCGGTCGTGTCCTGCAACTATCCCTTTCTTAGCGACGACATCGACCACCTTGAAATCGCCCGTCACTGCGCACGGGCAGTGCAGTTTGTCCGCTCAAAAGCGACGGATTGGAACATTGACACGCACAGACTGTGCTGCTGCGGCGTATCAGCCGGAGCTCTGATCAGCGAGTTCCTGGCCTATCACGACGACTTCGCGGATCCGTCGGCCAGCAACGTGATCAGCCGACAAAGTTCACGCCCCGCCGTCGTGATTAGCATCATGCAACCGAGAGGGACCGAGGAATTCGCTTTGCGATTCATGGACAAAGGCGAAGCTCCGATCTTCATCTACTCTGATGCCAAACCCAGCGATCGAATTCACCCACCGCAAGCAGCGATCATGTTGCGAGACAAAGCCCAGGAACTGGGCATCCCGTGCGTTGCATTCAGCGGAGGGCGCAACAAGCTTCCCACCGTGGAAAAAGGCAAGACGTGGCTGGAGCTCCAGTTGGAGTTCTGCCAAAAGCACCTGGCAAAGTAAATCGTGCAGTCCAATCTGCTCGATGCGTGCAGGGGTGTCCAACTTCATCCACGAATATGAATCGCCGTTCCGCTTCGGTACGCGCGAATCATCTCCCGCGTCGTTTCTCGTTTTCTCCCCACCCTTGCGGGTACCTGGCTTCTCTATTTCTGGAGCAGATGTCATGACGACGGTCTATGAAGATTACATGGTGCCGGCCCTCCCCCTACTTGATACGTTTCGAACTTTTCTTTGCTCGCCCTCGCTCGATTTCCGGATTCACTACAAAGCATTTCAGCTTAGGTGCGAGCCGGCTTAGAGTCACCTCGTCATGCACCCCGCGAGAGCGTCGTTGTGGAATTTAATCTGCTAGTGGACTGGCTCTTGATCCCTGCTCGTTTACGGACGACTTCAGCGTGTCACCAAGCTAATGGCGTTGGCGATACGCTTCAATCAACTTCAGAAAACCGGCGTCGTGAAAGATCAGAGTAA